>FWPV01002079.1_pt1 | contig 50735 bp, 47 predicted proteins | sample 2228371 | NCBI WGS metagenome assembly FWPV01 (sample SAMEA103939776, study PRJEB20133) | metagenome
TTAAGTGCTTAAAATTTCATTGCCCAGAATCGGGATTCCGAGCTCTCGGACAGTCTCCCATGAATCGCCTTGTTGCCGCTCTAAAGTGGATCACCTCGGCCGAAATTCGGTGGACCATTTGCGGGCGACAATGAGCATGGGCAATGTCCCATGTCGGGGATGTTGCTTATTTCGCCCATTGTGCCAAAACCCCATAGGGGCAGATCAATGTGTCCGCACCAGAACATGCTACGGGGGACCGGGATTGGGGCGCACACACCGGTGCGCCCCTACAGGATTTTGCGCTTACCGTGGGCCGTCATCTTTCAGCCGAAATGGTCCACACGTTGATGGAGAATCAAGAAGGACGAGAGAGGTGGCGCAGGTCGGCGCGTTGACGGCGAAAACAAAAAGACCCCGCGGGGGTTCAGCCCACGGGGTCTTGTGGTCATCAAGAACCGCTGAAATCAGCGGATTGAATTTTGGCTCCCCGGGACGGACTCGAACCGCCAACCTAGTGGTTAACAGCCACCCGCTCTGCCGATTGAGCTACCGGGGAATGAGGGCGCCTTGGAGAAGGTCATCCCCGAAGCGCCGCGAATCAGTAGCAAAGGAGGCGCTTTTTGTCAAGGGCAAACCCAACCGCCTCGAAAAGCTGTTCGAGATCGACATAGACCGCTCTATCGAATGCCGTTTCAAAGCAGGGGCGAGGCGGCGCCTCGCCCCTACAAACTTCAAACCAGGCTGTTCCCCGGGACCGTAGGCCTTCGTCGGGCACTGTGTGCGGGCGGGACGCCTTGCGCTGCCAGGGAAAAGCCCGTTCTCGAACAACCTATCGGGCCCACGCAGATCCCGCCCGCCTTTGAGACTCAGCCTTCCTTGGTTTCCTCGGCTTCCTTCTTTTCGGGCTCACCGCTCATGGCACAGCGCCGCAGCAGCTCTTCGTATTCTTCGTCCACACGACGTTGAATATCTTCGATATCCTTTTCCGTCAGGTGCCGAAAACGGCGTTGCACCTTGAAGTATTCAGTGACCGGCTTGGGTTTTGCGATCTTTCGCGACAAAATCCATTTGCCGTCGATGACCTCATAGAGCGGAAAGACCTTGGTCTGCACCGCCAACCGAGCCACCTCGATGGCCAGATCCGTTTCATGACGCCATCCCGTCGGGCACGGTGAATAGATGTGCAGATACGCCGGTCCAGGAATCATAGCCGCCTTTTTGACCTTGTTCATAAGATCCAGCGCAAAGGCGGGTGAAGCGGTGGCCACGTAGGGAATACCATGAGCCGCCGCAATGTAGGCCACGTTCTTTTTCCAGGTGCGTTGCCCGATGCTTTTCTTGCCCGGAGGCGACGTGGTGGTCATGGCCCCGTAAGGGGTCGACGAGGAACGCTGAATGCCCGTGTTCATGTAGGCTTCGTTGTCCAAGCAAACATAGATGAAATTATGGCCCCGTTCCAAGGCCCCGCTCAAGGCCTGCAAGCCGATGTCCGCCGTGCCGCCGTCCCCGCCGTAGGCCAAAAAGACCACGTCGGGTTGGTTGATTCTGCCTTTGCGGTTCAGCGCCTTGTAAGCCGATTCCACGCCGCTGATGACCGCTGCGGCGTTTTCAAAGGCCACATGGATCCAGGGCACACGCCACGCCGTCTGCGGAAAGGGCGAGGTGACGATTTCCATGCACCCGGTGGCACTGGCCACAATGACGTTTTCTCCCAAAGCCTTGAGCACCTGACGCAACGCCAGAATCTCGCCGCAACCCTGGCAGGCTCGATGGCCGGGAGAAAGCGGTTCCACTTCGGGGAGCTTCTTCGGGTTGAAGCCCTTGAAATCCTTGAGTGCTTCCGCTGCGATGCCCATTTATTCCCTCACATTCACGATTTCGTATCCCATGGGAAGGCCTTTGGCGAGTCCATCACTCGTCTTGGCCGCCATCATCTCAAAGTCTTCCACCGTCACGTCCCGACCGCCCAAGCCGGCAATAAAATTCTGCACATAGGGCGACACCCCGTGATCGTACAGGGCCGCTTTGACTTCCGTACACAGAGGGCCGCTTCGCGTGCTGAAGGCCATGGCACGATCCACCACCGCCACGGCCTTGGCTGTCTTCAAAACATCCACCAGTTCCTTGGCCGGGAAAGGCCGCCATAGTCTCAAACGCACCAGACCCACGTTCCGGCCCGCAGCGCGCATCTTGTCCACGGCGGTCATGGCCGTCTCGGACACGCTGCCTACGGTCAAAAGCAGGATCTCCGCACCTTCGGTCTTATAGGTTTCCACCGGATGATAGGCCCGCCCGAACTGCTTTTCAAATTCCTGCCACGCTTCCACGATCACCGGCAAGGCCCCGTTCATGGCCTCATCCTGAGCCTTCTTGGCTTCCGTGTAAACTTCCGGCATGCCCACGGGCCCAAAGGTCATGGGGTTTCGAGGATCCAGCCTAATTTGCGGCTTATACGGCGGAAGATACCTTTGCACTTCGTCCTTGTCCGGAAGCCAGATGGGCTCGATCATGTGCGTCAAGGTAAAACCGTCCAGATTCACCATGACAGGAAGAAGCACGCGAGGATCTTCAGCCACACGGTAAGCGTGCAGCAAGAGATCCACCACTTCCTGACCGTTTTCGGCCACCGTTTGAATCCAGCCCGTATCCCGGGCCATCATCATGTCCGAATGGTCGTTCCAGATGTTGATGGGGGCGCTCAAAGCCCGGTTGGCGACCGCCATGACAATGGGCAGACGAAGGCTCGAGGCGATGTAACAGATTTCGGCCATCAGAGCGTAACCCTGAGAGCTTGTGGACGTGAAGGTACGCGCCCCGGCCGCCGCCGCTCCCACACAGGTGCTCATGGCACTGTGCTCCGATTCCACGGGCACAAATTCCGCATCCAGATGTCCGTCCGCCACCAATTCTGAAAGATGTTCCACAATGTGCGTCTGCGGCGTGATGGGATACGCCGCGATCACGTCCACATCGCATAACCCGACCACTTCGGCCGCGGCGATGGAGACTTCCATTCCCACTCTCTTGCCCATCTTACTTTTCCTCCTGTACCATTTGGATGGCGTCCTTGGGACATTCTCGAGCGCAAATGCCGCAGCCCTTACAGTAGTAGTAATTGGCCTCGTAATATCCCTCGGCCGTCCGGGAATACACCATATCCGGGCAAAAGATGTAACACTGGCCGCATTTATTGCACAGCTCGTAATTGGTCACAGGGCGCATGGAGCGCCAGTCTCCCGTTTTGAGCTGGGCCGCCGTGCCGGGCTCCGTCAAGGTGCACCCTAACGCCAGGTCCTTCCAACTCACGATTCCCGTTTCCTTGGCCACCGTTTATCCCTCCACCACTGTCTCTTCGTAGGCTCTTTGGCAGGCTTTGAGGTTCTTTTCCGCAATGGGTCCGAAACGCTTTTCCATGGGGCCTCGAAGAGCCTCCATGGAAATCACTTGTGTGGCCTTGATGAGCGCCCCCAGCATGGTTGTGTTGGTGATAGGCACCCTGAGGGTTTCCACGGCGATGGTGCTGGCATCCACCACGGCCAAACGTCTTTTCAAACCCAGGGATTGCCGAATGTCTGCGGGGCTGAACTTCGTATTGACAATAATGATGCCGTCTTCGGGAACCCCGGCTTCCACATTGACAATCTGTAACAAGGTCGGATCCAACACCACCACGATATTGGGGCTGTAGACCTTTTCCCGTGTTCGAATCTGATGATCGCTCACCCTCACAAAAGCCATGACGGGAGCCCCTCGACGTTCCGGGCCGAAACTGGGAAAAGCCTGGGCAAATTTGCCCTGTTCAATGGCAGCCAGGGCCGTCAGCTCCGCAGACGTCACGCCTCCCTGTCCGCCTCGACCGTGAAATCGAATCTCCACCATAGACATACTCCATCATTCTTCGCTGGTTCAGGGCAGGACCGCTTACGCGGCGGTGTCTTGTGGGGGGAGGGGCGAAACGGCCCCGGACGCGTCTTTTCGTTCCCGCTCACCCCACGGCCACTCAGGGCTTTATATCGAGTCGATTCCCCAAGGGTCAAGCCATTTTGTGCTTCATTGCACGTGCCGACGCCCCTGCAGGGCTCTTTCCAAAGTGACCTTGTCTGCGTATTTGACATCCCCACCCATGGGAATGCCGGACGCAATCCGAGAAACCCTCACGGAAACCTTTTCGAGCAGCTTCATCAGATAATGGGCCGTCGCTTCTCCTTCACCCGTGGGGTTGGTGGCCAGAATGACTTCCTGGACCTTTTCCTGTTCCAGGCGTTTGAGAAGTTCGGGAATACGCAGATCATTGGGACCGATTCCGTCCAGGGGAGCCAAAGCCCCTTGCAGCACATGATAACGCCCCTTGAAAGCTCCCGATTCTTCAATGGCCAAAAGGTCGGCGCTGGTTTCCACGACACAGATTTCCCCCGTTTGGCGGGAAGGATCGGCGCACACACCGCACAAGGACCCGTCCGTAAAATGGAAACACACGGGGCAGGTGCGAATCTCCCTTTTCAGACGTTCCAGATTTTCCGCCAATCCATGCACGTAGTCGTCGGAGGCTTTCAACAGAAACATGGCCATTCGTGTGGCGCTCTTTTCTCCAATGCCCGGCAGCTTCGTCAGCCTCTGGACGAGTTCCCGCAACACGGGAGGATGGGCCTTGGTCACCATAGACACGAACCCTTTCTTGATACCGGCATTGTGACTTTTTCAAAGAGCTAGAACAAGCCGGGAATGTTCAGCCCCGGTGGCAGATTGACGCCCCCGGCCAGTTTGCCGATTTCTTCGGCCATCATCTGCTGCGATCTTTTCAAAGCCTCGTTGACCGCGGCTGTAATAAGATCTTCCAGCATTTCCACATCCTGAGGGTCCACCACCTGAGGGTCGATTCGAACCTTCAAAATTTCCTGACGCCCATTGGCGACCGCCGTCACCATGCCCCCTCCGGAAGACGCTTCCACCGTGCGATGAGACAGTTCCTCTTGGACTTCGGCAAGTCGTTTTTGAAAATTTTTGAGCTGCTGTAACGCATTGAATCCCTTCATCCTCTGTTTTGCCTCCTTACGTCTTTTGGCCGCCCGGCTCCGGGCGGCCTCGAGCGGACTTGTGCGGCCGAACCGGTCGTATTTCCACCAGTTCCCCTCCCAGGATTTCCAGAGCCTGTTGCACCACCGGATGACGCAACACCGAAGCCGCCGTATGGGAGGACTCCTTTCGAGCCCGCGCACTTGTCTGGGTTTGAGTTTTCTTTATGGAAAATTTGATCCGCCAATTCGGCCGTCTCCCTTGAAAATACTGGGTCAAATGCCTTAGAAGCACCTGCTCCGTTTCGCCGTTCTTAACGCTTTCCTCGTAGATTTCCAAAACCTCCACCGTCATTTGGTTCGGCGATGAGACTTTGGCCGTACTCTGCGTCAGCTTGGCCCCGATCACGGGATCCCACTGCGACAGCCATCGGCAAAAATCTTCCCAATGCTGAACCGCCTCTTCCAGAACCGGGCCTGCAGCTGCCTCCATCAAGCCTTCCTCGAGCTTTTCCTGACCCACGCTCTCGTTCAAAGGCTCCGAAGAAGGGCTTTCCACGGGTGGCGGGGAAGGCTCGACGGATTCCTTGGGAGGCTGTTCGACAACACGAAAAGGCAATGGTTTTTCCGGAAGCTCGGGCTGAGGAGGACCTTCTTTATCGCCTTTTTCAAGCCGTCTTAAAATGTTTTCCAAAGTTTCGGCTTTCGGAAGACAGGCCAGCCGAAGGAGCAACATTTCCAGGGTGACTCGAGGAAGCGAGGCCCTTCGAATATCTTCTTCGCCGGATATAAGAATTTGGAAATACTGAAAGAGATCTTCCACCGTGGTGCGATCCACCAGGCGTTGCAGCCTTTCGTGTTCCCGAGTCAAGCTTTGCGGCGGGGTTTTCGAGGCTTTCGATCCAAAAGACAGCACCAAAAGATCTCGAAACACTTCGCACAGCCTCTGACAAAACCGACGGCTGTCCATGCCTCGCCGATAGATACGCTCCACCACATCCAAACACGCCACGGGATCTCGGCCCACAACAGCCTCGGCCGCTTCCAGAACGCTTTCTCGATCCACAACCCCTAAAAGATCCAGAAGTTCCCTGTCTTCTTGATCTTCCCCTTTCAGCGCCAGAAGCTGCTCCATGAGGCTCTGAGCATCCCGCATGCTGCCGTCGGCTTCCCGAGCCACCGCATCCAGAACCGAAGGGGATAGATCCACACCTTCCTGCTGTGCGATCCTAAGCAGGTGCGCGAGGATTTCTTCGGTGGTGATCCTTCGAAAATCATAGCGCTGACAGCGGCTCAAAATGGTGGCCGGAATCTTGTGCGGTTCCGTGGTGGCAAAGATGAAAACCACATGGGCCGGGGGTTCTTCAAGGGTTTTCAACAAAGCATTGAAGGCTTCCGGCGTGAGCATGTGGACTTCGTCAATGATGTAAACCTTGTAGGCGCTTTTGGCCGGCCGGTATCGAACCGTTTCCCGCAATTCTCGAATGGAATCAATACCTCGGTTGCTGGCCCCGTCGATTTCCAGCACATCCACCGCTTTCCCTTGAGCGATTTCCAGACAGTTGGAACAGCGGTTGCACGGAACCGGAGTCACCCCTGTTTCGCAATTCAAGGCCTTGGCAAGAATGCGGGCCACCGAAGTTTTGCCGACTCCTCGAGCGCCCGTGAAAAGGTAGGCATGGGCAATGCGGCCTGATTGGACGGCATTTTTGAGGGTTCGGGTCACATGGGGTTGCCCGACCACTTCCTCAAAGGTTTGCGGCCGCCATTTTCGGGCCAGAACCAAATAGGACATGGGGATGTCGAAGGCATGGGTTTGTGGAACACAAAAGTGGCGGAGAGAGAGGGATTCGAACCCTCGGTTCCGCTTTTGACGGAACACACGATTTCCAGTCGTGCCCCTTCGGCCAGCTCGGGCATCTCTCCGCAGCGCACTCCATCACGCGATGGCAAAGAACAATGGAACCTTCGCACGCTTTATCGATCCGCTGAACTGGCGGAGAGGGTGGGATTCGAACCCACGTGCCCTGCTCTTCACAGGACAAGTCGATTTCGAGTCGACCCCGTTACGGCCACTTCGGTACCTCTCCGCATCCCCGGCGGTTGTTTTTCCGCCGTTGCTGAAAAAACCGGGCAAGGCGTTGCGCACATTCCTCGCTTCGCACCCCACCCAAAGCCGCAACACTATGCTGGAAACACCCGGGCCTTGTCAAGTCCACAACACCACCGGCAGCTCCCGCCTTGGGATCCGAGGCTCCAAAGACCACCGCATCCACCCGTGCCTGGATCAAAGCTCCAAGACACATGGGACAGGGCTCCAGGGTCACGTAGAGAATTGTACCTGAAAGTCGGTAGTTACGCAGCAAGGCCGACGCACGCCGAAGGACCACCATTTCCGCATGGGCCGTCGCATCCCTTAGAGTCACCGTGAGGTTATGGCCTCGTGCCCACACCACCCCGTCCATCCCCACCAAAACGGCCCCCACCGGCACTTCCCCACAGGCCGCCGCCCGATCCGCTTCTCGAAGACATAATCCCATAAAATACTCATGATCCAAAACGTCCTGCACCCGTCTTGCCCTTTTCAGCCCTGCGCGTTTCTTTTTGAAATATCCAAAAACATTCTCTCTTGCTTGCCTTGGGTCGCCTTGCTTCTTAGTGTAGCTTTAAGACTACGGCAACTCAAACGCTGGAGGTTCCCCATGACTTTCAAAGATGCCGATCGCGTCTTGCCTTTTGCCCATCGCTGCGGCCTATCGAAGGTGTATCAACCCGCACACGACCATGAAACCCCTAAGAAAAATCCATGTCCCGACTGCCATTTCTGCCAACAGTGTTCTGAAGCTCGCTGCCAAGCTTGTCGCCGAAAGGGTTCCCCAAAACGGCGTTTGAGCTTTGCCGAACAAATCGCCCTCTACGAAAGCCTGAATGCTCAACATTCTTCCAAAAAATCCTCCTGAAAACACCGGCTTCATGAAACGGGACAAGGAAAATCTTGAATGCGCAGAAGGACTTTGAAATTAGCCGTAGCTTACTTTTTCCATGTGATGGAAGGAACTTGCATTTTTTCTTTGACAGATTCTCTTGCCTTTTTTAAGTAAGGAATTGTTTTCACGAACTGTGGCGCGCCGCAGGATGTTCCATTGGGAAGGTGCGCCCATCGAGGTTTCACCGTGGTGGACTTGGGTTCCGCCATACGATAAGAGGCGACTCGACGCGTAGATAGGTAAACCCCGAGTCAAGGAGGGACATCCTGGAACGGTCAGCCCACTTTAGGAAAGGCATGAGTTCCGCCGGCCAACACCCATTTCAGGCGCGCCGGCGCTGGTTTGTCAACCTCTTCGCAACGGCGGCCACCCTGTGCACCTGCCTCGCATGGACTTCCTCCTCACAAGCCCTCACGCTTTCCATCGGAGAACCCTATCGCGGTCGTCTGGTTAACGGTATCCCTTTTCCTCTGGACATGGGGGGCTACAAGGTCCGGAATCCGGAGTTATCCTACGCCACCCCGGAACTGATCGGAAGCCTTTTGGACGCCATCGAAGTGGTCCGGGAAAGGTATCCCAACACCGTGGATCTTTTCATCGGTGATTTCTCGGCTTCCGGCGGAGGTCGTCTGAAGGGCCACAAGTCCCATCAAAACGGGCGGGATGTGGACCTGGGCATGTATGCTCTCGGAAATCAGCCTTTGGACCAGTTCATTCCCATGCATGCCGGGAACCTGGATGTCCCCAAGACCTGGACTCTCATCGAAGGTCTGATCCGCACGGGACGGGTTCAGTACCTTTTCGTGGACCGAAGAATTCAGAAAATGCTTTTTGAATATGCTCTGTCCCGAGGGTTTGACGAGGATCTTCTGAATCGGTTGTTCAACGATGTGGGGAACGGTTCGGCGGATGCGGCCATTCGGCATGAGCCTCTTCACAACGACCACATTCATGTACGCTTTGATGCTCCTTGGTCTTCTTTGGCAGCCCAGATAGACCCCTCAGACACCGAAAAAAGAAGTCTCATCGAACTGGCTCAGGCCGGCTTTCTTCCCAAGAAGGTTCTCTATTATGTAGACAAACACCAGACCGATCTGCCCACTCTGGCTCAAAGTTTCGGGGTGCGTCCGGAAGACCTTGCCCGTTGGAACCATCTTCCTCCCTATGCCCGTCTGACCCCTGGAACACCTTTGGTCTATTATCGTCGTGCCTTTGAACTGGAACCGGTGCACCTTGCAGAAAGCTTAAGACTACGCCACCTTATCCCTCTTGAGCCCGTCCGGGTCGCCTCGGTGGCTTCCTTGCCTCCCGTGGATATAAGTTCCTGGGTGCGTTCGGAAGTTCCAAAGCCATCTGAAAAGACACACACGGTACGCCGTGGAGAAACCCTGAAATCCATCGCTCGCCTCTATGGGCTCACCAGCGCTCAACTGGCTCGCATGAATAACCTTAACGAAAGGCAGACTCTTCGACCTGGATCGAAACTCATTGTGGCCCGAATTCACTCCGGCGTCGACAACCTTACCAAATCGGCCTCGTCACCCAGCGTTCGTCCTCTGCAAGGCAACCCAACTGCCGCGCCAGCTTCCGAAAAGAGTCTGCAAAAGAGTGCCCGCACTCACGTTGTCCAAAAGGGGGACACTCTTGGTTCCATTGCCAAGAAGTATGGTGTAACCGTGAACGATCTTCTGGAATGGAACAAGCTTTCCACCAAAACCAAGCTCAGCACGGGAAAACCTTTGACTGTTTCCCCGCCTGAAAAGGAAGCCAAGGTCGCGCCGCAGCCGGCATCCAAGACCCTCTCTCAAAAGGAAAAGTCCAACACAGCCAAAGAAAAGGCAGCCACACAGAAGGCTCCCCAGGCAGCCACCTCTCAGAAAACGGCAACGGAAAAGGGAGCCCCTTCGAAAGATACTGCCCAAAACACTGCCAAAACAGCCAATGACAAGACAGCCGCACAGAAATCTTCTCAAGAAACCGCCTCTCAGAAATCCGCGGCGGACAAAGGTGCCTCTTCGAGAGATTCTGCGCAAAACAACAGTACCAAAGCTTCCGACATCAAGAAGAGCCAGCCGGCGGTGCATACCGTGGCTCCAGGGGAGACCCTCAGTGCCATCAGTCGAAAATACAACGTGGATATCAAAGACATCGTATCAGCCAACAAAATCAGCGATGCCAAGAACCTCAAACCCGGACTCAAACTGAAGATTCCCGAACGTTCCTAAGAGCGTGTCTAAGAACTGCCAACACCAAGTCGCCATTTCAAGGTAGGGGCGAGGCGGCGCCTCGCCCCTACAAGCCTGAAAGTTCGTTTGTTGTTGGACTTCGCGCCCCTGGTCTTCCTTTTGTGCTTGCGGGACGCCCACGCTTTCGGAGAGAAATTCGTACTCAGCCAGGCTCCTTCGTTTCGACTTTTTACTTCCCTTTCCGACGAATTTTTGATAACCACGGTCTCCCCCGACGGGCACGAAGCCTTGAGTGCCCGTTTTTGTTTTCTTTGGGGCGGGAAACCTTTGAAAGGCTTGTCTGGAGAGATTGATGATGAAGGATCTGACAAAGCTAAGAAACATTGGCATCAGCGCTCACATTGATTCGGGAAAAACCACCTTGACGGAGCGCATTCTCTTTTACACGCGAAAAATTCACGCTATTCATGAAGTCAAGGGGAAGGACGGCGTGGGTGCCACCATGGATTCCATGGAATTGGAAAAGGAACGCGGTATCACCATTCAATCTGCAGCCACGCACTGCCTGTGGAAAGACCATGCCATCAATATCATTGATACGCCTGGGCATGTGGATTTTACCATCGAAGTGGAACGGGCCTTAAGGGTCTTGGACGGAGCCATTCTGGTCCTGTGCGGCGTAGGCGGCGTGCAGAGTCAGTCCGTAACTGTGGACCGGCAGATGAGACGCTACAATGTGCCAAGGATCGCCTTTGTGAACAAGTGTGATCGCGCCGGAGCCAACCCGCTCAAGGTGGCTGACCAGCTTCGAGAAAAACTTGGGCATGTGCCAGTTCTGTTGCAGATTCCCTTGGGTGTGGAAGCGGAGCATCAGGGGGTTGTGGACCTGATTCGCATGAAGGCCGTGACTTTTGAAGGTCCCAACGGTGAGGATGTTCAAGAACACGACATCCCTACAGGACTTCAGGCTCTGGCCCTGGAAAAACGCGAGGAAATGCTGGACACTCTCTCGCTCTTTTCCGATGAACTCACAGAAGCCATTCTGGAAGAAACGGTTACCGAAGACATCATTCACCAGGCCGTGCGCCAGGCGACTTTGAATCTTCGAATCACCCCCGTTCTTATGGGTTCCGCTTACAAGAACAAGGGTGTTCAGCCGCTGTTGGATGCGGTGCTGCGTTATTTGCCCAGTCCTGCCGATGTGCAGAACACGGCTCTGGACGCGGACCGGGACAATGAGGAAGTCCCCTTGAAATCCAGCCCGGACCTGCCTCTTGTCATGTTGGCCTTTAAACTGGAAGTCACCCGTTACGGCCAGTTGACCTATGTGCGCCTTTATCAGGGATCCATCGAGAAAGGTTCTACCATTGTCAACACCCGTACCGGCAAGGTGTCCAAGGTCGGGCGGCTTGGTCGTATGCATGCCGATGAAATGGAAGATATTGAATCCGCTTCCGCCGGTGACATTGTAGCTCTTTTCGGCATCGACTGCGCTTCAGGGGACACCTTTACGGACGGCAGCCGACGTCTGACCATGACCTCCATTTACGTCCCTGAGCCCGTCATTTCCCTGGCTATCAAGCCCAAAGACAAAAAAGCCGAAATGAACCTGAGCAAGGCTCTCACGCGTTTCACCAAGGAAGATCCCACCTTTCGTTCCTACCTGGATGAGGAAACGGGAGAAACCCTCATCTGTGGCATGGGGGAACTGCATTTGGACGTGTATGTGGAGCGCATGCGACGGGAGTACGGAGCCGAGGTGTCCACCGGTCAGCCCAAAGTGGCTTATCGTGAAACCATTACTCAAAAGGCGGATTTCGATTACACGCATAAGAAGCAGACCGGAGGTGCAGGGCAATACGGTCGTGTGGCCGGATTCATTGAACCTTTGGAAGAAGGCGATTATGAATTCGTCAACCGCATCACCGGGGGCGTGATCCCTCAGGAATTTATTCCGTCGTGTGACAAGGGATTCCGCGCCTGCCTTAAAAAAGGGTCTCTTGGAGGCTTTCCCATCACGGGTGTTAAGGTGACAATTCATGACGGCAACACCCATCCTGTGGATTCTTCGGACCTGGCTTTTCAGCAGGCGGCCATCGGAGCCTTTCGCCAAGCGTATGAAAAGGCCAAACCGCAACTCATGGAACCCCTCATGCGAGTTGTGGTGGAAACCCCTTCTGAATTCCAAGGCGCGGTTCTGGGCACTCTGAACCAACGCCGCGGTATGATTATCAGCACGGCGGAAGACGGCACTTTTTCAAGTATCGAAGCGGAAGTGCCTCTTTCGGAAATGTTCGGCTATTCCACCGTGCTTCGGTCCGCAACCCAAGGCAAAGCGGAATTCACCATGGAATTTGCTCGCTACAGCCCTGTGCCTAAAAGCATCGCCGAGGAGATCATTCGAGCACGGAAAGAGGAACTGGCCCAGAAAAACTAACCTGCTTTCTCGACTACCCTTTAACCGGTCTTGTGGGGTATTATGTATCGGCTAAGCCGCCGACATGCAGGGACTTGGACCCGTCTCCTCAGACATTATCAAAGGAGAGTTTTTCATGACAGCTTTTGACGGATCATCGTCTTTTCCGGCAGGACTGATTCAGTCTTGCCTTGGAGATTCGCTGCGTTCCGGGCAAATGGGCGTTCTTCTCGCCCGGGCAGGTGTGGGAAAAACCGCCTGTCTGACCCTTATCGCCTTGGAAGGGCTTGCGCGGAACGAAAAAGTCTTGCACATCTGCATTGACGAACTGCCTGACAAAATCAAGATTTGGTATGAAGAGCTGTATCGAAACTTCAAGGGCACTGTGAAGGACGAAACACTGCTGAAGAACCTCAAAGAAAACATGGTTTCTTCAAGGTTTATCATGTCCTATCTGCATCACACGTTCAGCCCGGCCAAGTTGGAGGAAAGTATTCAGAATCTGAGGGACCAGCTGATGTTTCATCCGAGTCTGATCGTTTTGGATGGGCTGGATTTTGAGCGGATTTCCCGCAAGCACCTGGAATCCATTCAACAGACGGCGGAAAAACATGGTGCCGCGGTCTGGTTTTCTTGCCGTATTCATCGGCACATTGACATCACCAACGACAAGGGAGTGCCGTATCCGTGCCATGAACTGGATGATCTCTTTCAGGCCATTGTTCTTCTGGAACCCAAAGCGCACGGCATTTCCATGGTTGTTTTAAAACACGGCGAGGACTACCAACCGGCGCATCCGACTCTGACCATCAACCCTCGGACTTTTCTTGTCACTCAAGCGCAGGAAGGCACGATGACTCAACGCTCCCTGTAAGCCCGACGGATTTTTTCTCCTCACGCGTTCATCCATTCCCTAGCCGATCGGAGTGGGAACCGGCATGCAACAAAGGGGGCCCGGGAGGTGTTTTGGTGGAAGACGATCTCATTACATGTCTCACGCGACAGGTCAAAGAGGAAGTCCTTGAAAACTACCTGACCCAAAGGCGCCTCATCGAGCTGGAAACGGAAGACCTGGAGGCTCAAGCGGAAAAAGTGCGCGCTTTAGCCCAGGAAGTGGGCAAACGTTTCACTCGCCTCGGCTACCTGACCATGGATTCCGAACTGCTGGAACACCTCCTGGGTCTTCTGGAAATCCCTCGGAATTCCTACTGGCATGAATGCCTCCAAAAACCTTTCGCCCGCGGTGTGCGATTCATCAAGGTGATCGCCCTGACTCATAAGGGTAAGTTTCGAAAACTTTATTTAGAATCCTACAACCGATTACTCACCTGGATGGGCAAGTACAGGGATGCTTTTAACGACCTGGAGTTGGAAGTTCGGGCTTTGAATATTAATATTCAGGCTTTCCAATCCAATTTCGACCTTTTGACTATTCTCAATTTTCTCAAAAGCCTGGATGTGTGCGGCTTGGAACACAAGCATTTTCTGGGAAGCAACTTTACCGCAGAAGAAATCATGTCCGTAGAGAAAAAACTTTACATTCATCCTCAAAAAATCGAACGATTTCAGCTGCCGACTCCTCTCAATCTTCCGCCGGCATCACTGGTTCAGGAAGATTTGAGCAAGCTGGCCGAAGAGGTGTTTCGCAGGCACCATAACCAAATCAAACGCTTGATACGATGAAGCTTCTGTCTTCAGAAACCGTGGTGCACAAAAACTCGATGCTTGATCAACCTCTTCAGAAAGACTGAAAGATCCATAGATGCCTCAAGACGATCTGGACCAACTGACCCTTTTGGGACGTCCCTCTCCGCTTCCCAAACATCCCGACGAAGCGGTTTTGGAAACCTTTGCCAACCCTCATCCCGATGTGGACTACGTGGTGCGGCTCACAGCCCCCGAATTCACAACCTTATGTCCACTGACGGGCCAACCCGACTTTGCCGTGATCATCGTCGACTATGTGCCTCGAGAAAGGCTCGTGGAAAGTAAATCCTACAAGCTCTTTCTCGGAAGTTTTCGCAATTACGGAACATTTCATGAAGCCTGCACGGTGACCATTCTCAAAAGATTGCAACAGGCCATGAATCCCAAGTACTTGCGAGTGGTGGGGCTCTGGTATGCTCGTGGCGGGATTCCCATTGACGTGGTGGTGGAAACAGGGCAGCTTCCTCAAGGATGCCGTCCCCTGCCGCTGGAAAAAACCAGCTACAGGGGAGGTCGTGAATAGCTTCAGTTCTTCGAACCTTTCTTTATGGACTTTTTAAAACTTCTCGAAATTTTCTCTCGATTTCTTTCATTTTTTCAGCTTTGACAAGAAAAGCCGTGCCGGAATCGACGCAAAGCGGGAGGGTGTCGCCCTTGTCATCCGCCTGTTTTTGAGGCCAGGTCAACACGCCGAGCCCTTTATCCTTTTGGAAAAAGGCCATGCGATTCATGTCCCGGTTTTGCCCGCAAGCTTCCTCCGTGGGAATCTTTTCCTCGTATTCCAAATCCTCCCATTCCCAAAACAGGGGACGAACCCGCCAGGATTCCTTGAATTGGCGCCGGGTCCCATCGGCTTTCACCTGGACCCACGTACCGCCGTCTTCAAGGATCATTTCACCTTTTTCTTCACCCACTTTGTATTCCACTCGTGTGACGTCTTTGGAGTTCAAAGCCACGACGGATCGATCTTCCACATCGCGCACGGTCTTAGGCAGTTCCTTGAGGATGGTTGCATCGACAGTCACCGGAGTTTTGAGTTGGGAACTCAGGGCCACATAGGTTTCCGGCTGATCTTTTTTCCGTCCCAGCTGAATGGATTGTTCAGAACCATCGAAGCCTCGCAAAATCACCTGAACTTCGAAAGCCTCCCCTTGCCATGGAGCCTCTTGATCTGCGGAATCCAAAAAGGTTTTGGCCCGTAACCACCGTAACTGGTTCAGAACATTTTCCACCTTGGTATTCTTCACACGCCTTTCGCCCTCTTCCACGCAGCGCCATGTCTCTTTATTTTTTTCCTCTCGAATCAGCTCCACACGACGCCCGTCAGCCCAAGACACCCTGAGACCTTCAATGTTGTCATCGTCAAAGGTCAAAAGATCTCGACGACGAAGAGCTTCCGGCGTTTTGCTTAAACCCTGCACCTGCCCTGCAGCCACAAGAAAAACAGCATTTTCGTCTTCCTTGACGGCATAGTGGCTTTCCCCTGATGGGTTTTTGGACCCCAACCGCAGACGATGCCAGCTGTCTCCGGAACGAAACCGCACTGCGAGGTGAGGCTTCACGAGCCCGTAAAGGGTCATGTCCTTGGCGGCTGTGTCCACATCACGGCTTTTTTCCAATTCCACCAGAACATGAATCAAGGTGTCCACAGCGTTTTGATCAGCTTCGGTGTTGAGGGGCTCTTCCAAAACCCAGGTCCCGTTTTTTTTGACCAGATGCACCTTCGGCTTGCCTTCAGCTTCGAGGAACAGCTCCTCGACGGTTTCCGCTTTCACCGTATAAAGTTTGTTTTTGATTCTTTCCGCCTCGTCCTTTTCCCGCTTTTTGACAACTTCAAACCAATAATAGTAGCCGCCCAGGATGACTAATACGAGCAGGTAAATGAACGAATGACGCCACTTCATCGCTGCGACCTCCGAACACGGTAAACCCCAAATCCTGCAAGCAACACGATCATAGGAACCGCGACCACGGATGTCCAAAAAACCATTCGAGCTTGGTTTGCCGTGAGCATCAAGGTTTGAGCTTTTTGCTTTCTCGGTTCAATGGTGATGAGGGTTTCCTCATCGGCAAGAAAATGCATCATGTTGAGGAACAGATCCGCATTGCCGGAAACACCGAAATGTGTGTTGTCCACAAAGTCCGAATCCCCAAAAGTGACCAGGTATCCCAGGGTCGGTTTGGACTTTAAGGGCTCTTTATCGGCAGTTTCTTTGTTGGAACCCTGAGAGTCTTCTTCGGCTTTGGAGGCTGCGGACTCTTTGCCGGAAAACTTGCTGATGTCCACGGCTGCCAATACGCCAAGGGACACAGGACCGGGTTTGTCTTTACCCTCTTCAAAACTTGCTTCCCCTCGATAAAGCCGTTCCAGATCCGTTTCCGCCCATGCATTTTCCGATGTGGAGGCCAGAGTCACCAGGGTCACGCCGTTCGGGGGTGGATCAGCAGGGGACACGGACCGAGCCTCTGAGTAAAAGGTGGCCACATTGAACCCTTGTGTCATCTTGTGCGCCCCGTATTGGGTCACGACGGGCATGAGGTAACTGCCCCCGAAGACCCGGCTGAGTTTATCGATGATCATGTCGTTTCCAAGAGCAATACCGTATTTTTCCAGCAGAGAGGGCACACCACCGTCCTTTTCGGGATCAAGAAAGAAAACTGCCTTCCCGCCGTGCAGCACATACTCTTCCAGGGAGGCCACCTCTTCAGGAAACAGGGCCTTTTGAGGACCCGCCACGACGACCACGGCGGCATCCTCGGGAACCCGGGGCTGCTGCATCAAGTTGAGCAGCTTGACCTGAAAGTTTTCCTTAAGCAAAGCCGACTTGGCCGAAGAATATCCCCCTTTGTGCATTTCCTCCGGGGATCGCTCCCCATGCCCCGTGAGGAAATAAATGACCTTGTCCTCTTCCCGGCTAAGCTTAAAAAGCGCATTGGTCAAAGCCTCCTCATCGGCGCGAGGGGCGATTTCCTTACGTCCTTGACCTTCAACCACCAACACCCCGTAGTCACGAATTTCGTATTGGCGGGCCAGTTGCGGTTCCCTGTCGGGATCGATGAATTCATAGTGAAGGTTCTTGTTGTAGTAACGGTAGGTTTCCAGCAGATCCTTAGCACGCGAGGCGTCGGAAGCACCGGAAGCAAAGAAAGCCTTGATGGTCACAGGCTCTTTGATGGACGCCACCACTTTTCGGCTCTGTTCCGATAAACTGAACTGCCCGGTTTCCGTAAGGTCCGCTCGAAGAGGATGTCTTTCGGCAATGAGAGCCACCAGCACCAAAATGGCCAAAAAAACCAAGGTGGAAAAAACCGCGCTGGATCCGTAATGCAGCCGCCGCGATTTTATGGTCTTCGGCATCTTTCAAGGCCTCCATCGTGTCTTGTCGGTTCTTTCGATCAACCACGCCATCGGTAGGATTCGATCTGGCGCACGGTTAGAAAAAGGAAAAAGCTTATAAAGATCACGTAATAGACCAGGTCTCGAGAATCCAGCACCCCTTTGGAAAAATTATCGAAATGGCGAATGATGGATAGATATTCCGCCAGCCGCACAGATGTAGGCCCCATGATGGAACTCAGCCAGCCGATCACCCAAAAAAGCAACAAGGCGCCGAAGGAAATGACCGCCGCCACAATCTGGTTTCTGGTCAAGGCCGATGAGAACATACCCAAAGACAGAAAAGCCGCTCCCATCAAAAACAAGCCTGCATAGGCGCATAGCGTCACTTTCCAGTTGGGATCAGCCAAAACCCCCAACAAAACCATGGACGGCATGGTCCCCAGCAACAAAAGGAGCAAGATCGTGAGCACTCCTGCAAATTTGGCCGCCAGCACTCCCTTGTCGGTGACGGGCAGAGTAAAAAGCAATTCCATGGTGCCTGAACGCCTTTCTTCAGCATAGGTTCGCATGGTGAGCAAAGGCGCCGTGAGCAGAAGAACAACCCCAAGATCCAAAAGCACGGGGCGCACCACCATGTCCATCAGGTTCACCTGCTGGGCCATAAAAGGGTTTTGGGCCGCTTGAAAGCTCACCATGCTGTAATAAGCCAAAGCCGTATAGAAAAAGTAGCCGTTCAACACGAGAAAGATAAAAGCCACCACGTAAAAGATAGGGGAGGCAAAAAGCACATACAGCTCCTTGCGATAAACAGCCCAAAAACCTCTCATGATTCCATCCCCTCCTCATGCTGTGATACTCGGGTTGTTTCGGCGACCGCACTCTGTTCCTGCGAGGGTTCCTCTGTCACCAAATGCATAAAGATATCTTCAAGGCTCAAATCCACGGTTTTCAATTCCAAGAGATCCGCACCGTGCTGCACCACCGTGCGCGCCAAAGCGGGGCGAAGGTCGGCGTGACGGTCCGTTTCCACAATCAGCCGTGACGTTTCGCCACCTTCCACAACAACGTTCAACACTCCGTCCAAGCGCCGCAAAGATTCGGCCAATCCAATGCCGTCCCCACAGACCGTCAGATGAACTTTGGCCGACTTTTGCAGCTGGGACGTGAGGGCTTGGGGGGCATCCGTGGCCACGATGCGGCCCTTGTTGATAATGAGCACCCTTTGGCAGATTTGAGCCACTTCCGGCAAAATGTGGCTGCTCAGCAGCACCGTGTGGTCTTGTCTCAAATCCTGAATAAGTTTTCGAATCTCCACGATCTGGGTCGGATCCAACCCAATGGTGGGTTCGTCCAAGATGAGCACCGGAGGGTTTCCCACCAACGCCTGGGCTAATCCCACCCTTTGTCGGTAACCCTTGGAAAGGTTTCCAATGATTCGGTTGTGGACTCCTTCCAAACCGCACACGACCATGACCCGTTCCACTTCCTTTGTCATGTTTTTCCAAGGAACCCCTTTGACTTGAGCCACAAAGGAAAGGAACCGACGCACCGTCATTTCGTTATATAAAGGAACATTTTCTGGCAGATATCCAATGCGGCGCCGGACTTCCAAGGAGTTTTCCAGGCAGTCCAAGCCGTCTACTTTGGCGGATCCGGCTGTAGGCGGCATGAAACACGTGAGAATGCGAATGGTGGTGGATTTGCCGGCACCATTCGGGCCCAAAAACCCCACCACCTCGCCCTTGGCGATTTCAAAACTCACATCCTGAATGGCCGGAACCGTTCCATACCACTTGGTCAAACCTTGCGCTTCAATCATCCTCGTTCACCTCTGTGCACATTCAGGCTCATGAAAGGATTTGAGCTTTTCAGAGTTGCTTGATTACGCCACATAGATGCGGGCTTCACGCTCTTCTCTGACAGTCTTTGTGCCTACGGAAGTGGCACACACCGCGCACAAGTATTCGTGAAGTTCCCCGTCAGGAAGAATCAAAAGAAGGCGACTTCGCACCGGCATGGCCTGCCGACATCGTGGACAATAGAGGGCTGTGGCATGAAAATCTTGGTATTGGCCGGATTGACGGTCAGCCCACACGATCGACCCTCCTTAGCTCTTGGCCCATGAGCCGCCGCCGGTTTCAGCGGCGCACCAAGGATTTCCTGTGGTACCATAAGGCCTTATCGCCTCAAACGACAGCAAAATCGACGTCTTCGGATTCTTTTGAACCCGTCGCAGCGTAACAATGTATCCACCTAAAACCAACACCCTGTACGGGTACACCGATGTATCCGCCCAAAATCGTTGTCCCGTAGGGGCGGACCGATGTGTCCGCCCGAAACCAACCCCCCGTAACGGGCAAACCCATGTGTCCGCCCCACACCTTTTCTGACTCTGAAAAACCGCTCCCTCTTTTTCCGTCAACCATCCTCACAGATTCCGCCTTCCATTTGTTCTTTCCCTTCTGGACCGCAAACGGGCACTCCGACGCGTCCCTTTGATCAATGGAAAGGCAGCATCCTCAGCGCAGGATTTGACGGTCCCCGACTCTTAGCGGGCGGCTTCCCCTGCAACTCGATTCTTGTCTTGATGTCGCTTGGTCCACGGCCACTTACGGCCTTTTTTTTCGGCCTTTTCTTCCTCAATGGCCAGAAATTCCTGAAGAAGCTCTTTTTGGCGGGGCGTGATCTTGGAGGGGATGGTCACATCAACCTGGACAAAGAGGTCGCCTCGTCCGTAGCCTCGAAGAGAAGGCACCCCTTCCCCATGAAACTTAAGCACCGTCCCGGGCTGTGTGCCCGGTTCAATCCTGATGATCTTTTCGCCATCCAAAGTCTTCAGGAGAACCTGGTCGCCCAGGATGGCTTGCACGAAAGAGACGGAGATTTTGGCATAGAGGTCGTTGCCGTCCCGTTCAAAAATTTCGTGAGGCCGTACTTTCAGCCGCACGTACAGATCCCCCGCCATACCCCCGCGATAACCGCTTTCGCCTTCACCACGCAAACGAAGCCGTGTTCCGGAATCCACGCCCGGCGGCACTTTTACATGCACTTTTTTCACGCATCGAAGTCGTCCTTGCCCGCCACAATCGCGACAAGGGGTTGTGATCACACGGCCGGCTCCATGGCAACGCGTGCACGTGGTGGCAATACGGAAAAACCCTTGGCTCTGCACCACCTGCCCACGCCCTCGACACAAGGGGCATGTGCTTTCCGAAGATCCCGGCTCCGATCCGCTGCCTCCGCAGCGTTCGCACTGCCGGTATGTGTCGATTTCCAAATCCTTTTCGGTGCCAAAAACGGCTTCTTCAAAGGAAATTTCCAGCTCGTAAAGAAGATCGTTTCCCGGTCGAGCACTGGTTCTCGGCCTTTGAGACGTCCCAAAATTGAAGGAAAAAAACTCCTGAAAGATGTCCCCGAAGGAACTGAAAATATCCTCAAATCCTTGAAAACCTTGAAAGCCGGCTCCACGTAGTCCTTCATGACCGAATTGGTCGTATAATTGGCGTTTTTGAGGATCTCGAAGCACTTCGTAGGCTTCCGCCGCTTCCTTAAACCTTTCTTCAGCTTCCTTGTCCCCCGGATTGCGATCGGGGTGGTATTGAAGGGCCAGCTTTCGATAAGCTTTCTTGATTTCTTCTTCGCTGGCGTTGCGAGAAACTCCAAGGATCTCGTAATAGTCCCGGGTCGATGCCATCGTCGCCATCACCTGTGCTTAAAAAGCTCTTTAGGGTTTCTTTCAAAGGACGGCAAAGCCGAAGGTTCCATAAGCATGGTGGGACCGCTTGTCAAGAAAGGTGTTGCCGTGCACGTTGAGCATAAAGGTTTTTTCCCTGGGCTTCCGCCCGTTGGGCCAGGATTTTCCACTGTTCAGGGGAAGGATCCTTTTTCAGAAGCCGGTGCAGGCGAACAAAAAGAAAAGCATCCCCTTCCTCGAGGGCTAAAGGCACCAGTCGCTCCAGTTCACTCTTCGCCTGAGCCTTTTCATAAAAATCCACGGCATCGTGAATCAGCCCCGCTTCCTCCAGAGCTCGACCCCGGCCGAGAAGATCGTCCAAAGCCACCGCCGATCGATTAAGCCATTCCCGCTTCTCTAAACAAGTCATGACGCTCTGGTTTCCCATGCCGGCTTCACTCCATGGGCCTTGACGGCGACGCTTCAGTCGATCTCTTCGTCCTTTTTCCGCCTTTCCTCGGCTACGGCCTCTTCCATGTTCTCTTCCAAGGACCCGCTCTGAGCCGACTCTTCCAGGACTTCCTGAATCTCTTCAGAACTGGAAGCAATGCGACGACGCCGAGCAAGTTCACCGGTTTGGTCTTCTTGAGCCTCAAGTTCCAGAATGTTCTGCGGTGTCACTTTTCCGGCGGCAATCTCGCGCAGGGCGATGACCACTTCTTTGTTTTTCGGCGCATCGATAAGGGGCGCCGCCCCTTTGCGAAGCTGAAGAACGCGACGGACCGCCAAATGGACCAAGGCGAACCGATTTTCTACTTGTCTGAGGCAATCTTCGACTGTGACGCGAGCCATGGCGGCTCCTCCTTTCATGCTTTTCAGCACGGATTTAGGTGCAGCGTTCCGTTGCTTAGCAAAATCGACGCCGAAGGTGCAACAAAAAAGAACCCGGACAGAGTCCGGGTTCTTGGAAGTGCCCCGTGATGGCCCTGGAATTAATACATGTCATCCATGGGCGGGGTCGGGCTTTCTTTCTTCTCCTTAGGTTTTTCGGCAATCATCGCTTCGGTGGTGAGCAGCAGGGACGCGACGCTGGCCGCATTTTGCAGAGCAAATCGCACCACTTTGGTGGGATCGATAACCCCGGCCGCAATCAGGTCTTCATAAATTTCTTTTTCTGCGTTGAAGCCAAAGGCTCCTTCACCTTCGCGCACCTTTTCCACCACCACGGAACCTTCATGGCCGGCATTGTCGGCAATCTGGCGCAACGGCGCTTCCAAAGCCTTGCGCACGATGTCCAGGCCGAATTTTTCCTCACCCTCAAGCTTCAGATCTTCCAAGGCCTTTTGGCAGCGCAGCAGGGCCACACCACCACCCGGCACGATGCCTTCTTCCACGGCGGCGCGGGTGGCGTTCAAAGCGTCTTCCACACGGGCCTTCTTTTCCTTCATCTCCGTTTCCGTAGCCGCCCCCACGCGAATCACGGCCACGCCACCCACCAGCTTGGCCAGGCGTTCCTGCAGTTTTTCGCGATCATAGTCGCTGGTGGTTTCCTCGATCTGCACACGAATCTGCTTGACCCGCGCTTCAATAGCTTCCTTGGATCCAGCTCCATCCACAATCGTGGTGTTGTCTTTGTCCACCACCACACGCTTGGCGGATCCCAGATCCTTCAAGGTCACGTTTTCCAACTTGACACCCAGGTCTTCGGACACCACCTGACCGCCGGTCAAAATGGCAATGTCCTGCAACATGGCCTTGCGACGATCCCCAAAGCCAGGAGCCTTCACGGCGCAAACCTTCAAGGTGCCGCGCAGCTTGTTCACCACCAAGGTAGCCAGGGCTTCGCCTTCCACATCTTCGGCAATAATGAGCAGCGGCTTGCCCATCTTGGCGATCTGCTCCAGAATGGGCAGCAAATCCTTCATGCCGCTGATCTTCTTTTCATGGCAGAGGATGTAAGCATCTTCCAGGACCACTTCCATCTTTTCGGGATCGGTGACAAAGTACGGGGAAATGTAGCCCCGGTCGAACTGCATCCCTTCCACCACATCCAGAGTGGTTTCCATGCCCTTGGCTTCTTCCACCGTGATGACACCTTCTTTGCCGACCTTGTTCATGGCTTCGGCAATGATGTCCCCGATGGTGGCGTCATTGTTGGCGGAAATGGTTCCCACCTGGGCGATTTCCCTCTGGTCCTTGGTGGGCTTGCTCATTTCCTTGAGGGCCTCCACGGCTTTGGCCACCGCCTTTTCAATACCGCGCTTCAAAGCCATGGGGTTATGCCCGGCCGCCACCAACTTGAAACCTTCATGGGCAATGGCCTGGGCCAAAATGGTGGCCGTGGTGGTGCCGTCACCCGCCACATCACTGGTCTTGCTGGCCACTTCCTTGACCATCTGCGCGCCCATGTTGAGGAACTTGTCCTCAAGCTCGATTTCCTTGGCAACCGTGACACCATCCTTGGTCACCGTGGGTGATCCAAAGGTTTTCTCAATGACCACATTACGGCCCTTGGGGCCCAAAGTCACCTTGACCGCATCGGCCAAGATGTCGACGCCCTTCAAAATCTTGGAACGCGCTTCACTGTAGTATTTGATTTCCTTCGCTGCCATGATGCCTCCTCCTCATCCATGCGATCAGTCGAGAATGGCCAGAATGTCGTCTTCACGCATAATGAGAAGCTCTTCACCTTCCACCTTGACTTCCGTGCCGGCATACTTGGAAAAGAGCACCCGGTCGCCTTCCTTGACCATCAAGGGAACCACATCCCCCTTGTCCAAAAGCTTCCCCTTGCCCACAGCCAAAACCTTGCCTTGCTGAGGCTTTTCCTTGGCCGTGTCGGGAATGATGATGCCGCCTTGGGTCCGTTCCTCTTCCTCCAAACGTTTGACGATCACCCGGTCATGCAGTGGACGTAACTTCATGGCCTCTCACTCCTTGTCAACCTTGAAATGATGTTAGCACTCGCTACCGTCGAGTGCTAACATTTCATAAAGGCCTTTGCGGAAAATGGCAAGTTCCAAAAAGGAAAATCTCGGGAAAGGACAAGGAATTTCTGAAAAAAGAGGGAAAATCTGCGCCTTTGGTCTCTTGGTTTTTTTCGTTTTTTTTCTCTTTCTCTTGCGATTTTTTGTGGTGCACGCTTCCATGAACCGGGACGCTCAAGGGTATTTTTCAGCGTATCGAGCCAAGGTGAACAAAAGGTCGGCCAAGCGGTTCAGGTAGGCGTGCACGAGAGGTTCTTCCAGCATGCCGGCTTCCTTCATGCCTGCGGCACGGCGTTCGGCGCGCCGCACGACGGTCCGGGCCATATCCAGAGCGGCGCTGACAGGGTTGGTTCCGGGCAGCACGAAATGGCGCGGGAGAGGCACTTCTCGCTGCAGGTCTTCGATCCATTGTTCCAGCCGATGCACATGCTGGTTTTCCACCTTCCAGTCACAGCGTTTTTCGGCGCTGCAGGCCAGTTGCGCTCCGAGAAGGATCAAATCCTCCTGAATGGTGTGCACCATATGGCGCACCGTGTCATTGGTGCTTAGAGCCTTGGCCAGTCCTAAAACGGAACTGGCCTCATCCAAAGTGCCGTAGGTCTCCGGTCTTAGGCTTGCCTTGGAAACCCTTTCCCCGGTCAACAGGCTTGTCTCTCCACCGTCGCCTTTCTTGGAAAATGTAAAAACCTCCACCGTCCATTCCCTCCCTTCATGAGCCACATGGTCTGCCCTTAAGCCGCCTCCGGTCGAACCAATCACCCTGAAGATTTCACGTTTCACGACGAGGCTTCGTTCTGGCCATCCCGAGAATCCCCCAGCACGGGAAAAGTGATGGCAAAGATGCTTCCGACACCCAGGGTGCTTTGCACATCCAGCTCGGCGTTATGCAGGTGCACCAATTCCTTCACCACCGCCAGCCCAATACCGGAACCCCGCACAAGGGATCCGCTGGCCCCCACGCGGTAAAAATCGTCAAAAATGCGCCGTAAATCTTCTTGGGGAATGCCGATCCCTGTGTCTTCCACAGCCACACGAAAATGTTCAGGACCTTCCCAGGTGCCTCGAACCGTCACATGGCCTCCCGGTCGGTTGTATTTGACCGCGTTGGAAAACAAATTATGAAAGATGCGCAGCAGCTTGTTGTAATCCCCCAGGATTGGAACGGGTTCCAAGGGCATGTCCACGGCAATGGTCAACCGATTGGTTTCAGCCAAGATTTTGAGAAGAAACAGGCTTGTTCGAAGAACTTCCTGCAGGTCCACCCTTTCTTGACGCAGGGTCAGTTTTCCCGATTTCAGCCGCGTGTAGTCCAGCAACTCATCCACAAGAATCATTTCTCGACTCACGCCGATCAAACAGTAACGAAGGAACTCTTCCTGCCTAGGTGTCAGCGGTCCCCATTTGCCTTGAAGCAGCTTTTCCAGAAAAGCCCTTACGGGAATGAGGGGGGTACGCAGATCATGACTGACTCCGGCCAAGAATTTATCCTTTAACTCATCTAAACTCTTGAGATCCTGGTAGGCCTTTTCCAATTTTTCCAAAAAGCCTTCTCGTTCGCTTACGTCGCGAATTACGCGGACATAGCCAAGCCATTGGTCCTTGGCATTTTTGAGGGCGCTTAGGGTGGCTTCGCCTTGAAAGAGGGATCCATCTTTACGGCGCCATTTGAGGGTGAGGCGTTCAGCTTCTTTCATGGCGTCCGAAAAAGGTCTTTTAGCATCTTTGGATTCGTCGGCCATGAGATGAAAGATGGAGCGGCCCAGAATTTCTTGGCGTGTGTATCCGAACATGCAGGGAAAGGCGGGCTCGTTGACATCCACAATGATTTCTGAAGGATCGGTCACCACAATGGCATCGCGGCTGGTTCGAAACAGGGTTCGGTAGTATTCTTCAGCGGTGCGCAGAGCTTCTTCCGTCGCCTTTCGATCGGAAATATCCCGAATGATGGCGTAGACAAAGTTAGCTTCACCGGTACTTTCAGGAACCACGCCTGCTCGAAGCCATCCCACCTGAACTTTTCCATCCTGACGACAAAAATGGACTTCCCCTTCCCATGGCCCTTGAAGCATGAGCGGCCAGACGGTGTTTTCAAACCGTTCTCGATCCACAGTGCAGACTCGGTCGTGAAGTCTCGTGAGGACCATGTCTTCTCGGCGTTGGAAACCGAAAAACTCGTAGGCTGACGGGTTCGCATAGACGAAGCTTCCTTTTGAAGAACACAGAACCACGGCATCCTGAGCATGCTGCACCACGGTTTGAAATCTCTTGAGCTTTCGGTGCTGGGTGTTCAGAAACACCACCCCTTGGTTGAACCCGTCGGTTAATTCGGCGATTTCGTCCCCGGACGTCACCGGCACTTGAACATTCCAGTGTCCTTGGCTGAATTGGCGAAAAGCTTCCTGAAGACGGCGAAGAGGTTGCATGAGGCGCGAAGCGGCAAGCCACGCCACCCCCAGGGAAAGCAGGACACTCAAGGAGCAAGCCCAAGCCACACCCGCAAGCAGGGCCGAGGAAGGAAGGCCGGCATGAGGCAAGGGTAGGGCCATGGCAAGAGGCCACCGAACCTTGGGCAAGGGGCTGAATGCCACCAGGATTTCTTGGGCTTCTACCCTTATGGGACCAGGATCCAGGTTTCGAGCGCCCAGAAAGATCTGTCCAAGCCTTCCAGCCAGATCCTCTTGAAGTTTCTTGTCCGCCCATGATGCCGACTTGACCACCAGAGCATCGGCGCGCCCCGGTCTGCCCAAAACCACCACAAGGTCGTTAAAAAGTCTTTGAGGCACGGGTGCCGTTTCCATCAAGGAGGACATATCCACAACAAAGGTCCAGGAGCAGGACCATGGGCGCCCCCCTTCCAATCGGCTTAAGCCCAGCTCCACATACACCTTTCCCACATCGGCCTGTTCAAAAACTCGTATGAAACACCCTTTGGGAAAAAGAGCCAAGGGATCGCATGTCTCTAAAGACGTCGCAAGAAGACGTTCCTCACCATGGCTGAAAAGGATTTGTCCGTTGGTTTCTCGATACGCCGCCGCCACGATCCAGGGAAAAGTGTGAACCAGATGACGGGAAACCGCCAAAAACGATGGCTTTAGAGAGACATCTGTGCTTTGTTCAGAATTTGTCTCTGTATCCGGACGCTTTTGCAACCAAGGCGTGGCGCATGTTTCCAGCTGACGTAAAGCGTCTTCCAGACTATGTTCCACATAGTGAGCCACGGCAGCGGATGCCGTGGAAAGTTCGTCGATGGTTTTCGACCGAACCAGGCGGGTGGCGTGCCGGAAGAGAAAGCCGCCCGTGATCGTCAGGCTCACCACGGTGACGCCCACGATGGCCGCAAAGATTTTCGTCCTCAAAGACCACCGGCGCATGGCTTCGCTCTTCACTTCTCGAACGGCTGTGCTAAAGTGGCGCACGCCATTGTTTGTTAGTTTGTATCATAAAAAGCTTACAGCATTCGAAGACGAGGAGACAATGAAAATAGCGGTCATCGGGACGGGCTACGTAGGCTTGGTTAGCGGGACCTGTTTTGCGGAATTTGGGCATCAGGTCACCTGCATCGATATTGACACCCAGAAAATTCAGCGGTTACGTGAAGGCCAGGTGCCCATCTACGAACCGGGACTTCAACCCATGGTGGAAAAAAACAGCGCCGCCGGAAGGTTAACGTTTTCCTTTGAGTTCGATCCCTTTATCGGGGAGGCCGATGTGATCTTTATTGCCGTGGGCACTCCGGCTTCGCGTCGAGGCGACGGCTATGCGGATCTGAGCTATGTGTTTGAGGCAGCTCGAGCCATCGCCCCGCGTCTCAGAGACTACACCGTGGTGGTCAACAAAAGCACGGTGCCTGTGGGAACCGCTCGGCAGGTGGCACGCATCATCGCTCAGGAAAATCCCAAGGCCGATTTTGATGTGGCCAGTAACCCTGAGTTCTTGAGGGAAGGAGCGGCCATCGCTGATTTTATGCGCCCAGACAGGGTTGTTCTCGGTGTGGAAAGCCCTCGAGCCGAAGAAAGGCTTCGAGCCATCTATCGGCCCCTTTATTTGATTGAAACCCCTTTTGTGATCACCACCATAGAAACAGCGGAACTGATCAAATACGCCTCCAACGCCTTTTTGGCCACCAAGATCAGTTTCATCAATGAAATGGCCAATCTATGCGAAGAAGTGGGAGCCGACGTGCACGCTGTGGCCAAAGGCATGGGACTGGACGGAAGGATCGGAAAGAAGTTTCTTCATCCGGGTCCCGGTTACGGTGGATCCTGTTTTCCAAAAGACACTTTGGCGCTTCTGAGAATTGCGCAGGAACATGGCGTGGCCTGTCGCATTGTGGAAGCGGTGGTGGAAGTGAACGCGGCGCAAAAAGCGCGTATGGTTCGAAAGATTCGTGCCGCTCTTGGCGGCTCGGAGGCAGGAAAAGTCATCGCGGTCCTGGGATTGGCCTTTAAACCGGAAACCGACGACATGCGAGAAGCCCCCGCCTTGACCATTATTCCGGCGCTCATGGAACACGGAGCCATCGTGCGTGCTCATGACCCTCAGGCCATGAAGGAAGCCGCCAAGCTGCTTCCGGAAGTCACCTATTGCTCCTCTCCTTACGAAGCCTGCGAGGGAGCCCACTGTGTGGTTTTAGTGACGGAATGGAACGAATACCGGGCTTTGGATCTGCCTCGCCTGAAGTCTCTTTTGGCCGAACCCGTTTTCGTGGATCTGCGCAATGTGTATGAACCCGACCAGATGAAGGCTCTGGGATTCCGTTATGATTGCGTGGGTCGAAGAGTGCCCGAGAAAAGAAATCCAGCGGGGCATTAAAATCCCACCGGATTTCGAACCTCACACAGGTTTTTTATCGGATCTTTAGGGTGGCCAGAGCCACAAGGGCCAGAAGACCGGAAATAATCCAAAGTCGAATAACCACTTTGGTTTCCGCGATCCCTCGATGTTGCAAATCATGGTGGAGGGGCGCTCTGTAAAAAATACGGCGCCCCAGCCATCGAACCCCAATCTTGTCCTGAATCTGACTACTCAAAGCTTCAGCAACAAAAAGCCCGCCAAGAATGGGAAAGAGGAATTCCTGCTTCAGCAGCACCGAAATGACCGCCACCGTCCCCCCGATGGCCAAAGAACCCGTATCCCCCATGAAAATCTGAGCCGGATAGGCGTTGTACCAAAGAAATCCCAAACCCGCTCCGATGAAAGCCGCTCCGAAGACCGTGAGTTCCCCCGCGCCTTTGAGATAAGGATAAAAAAGGTAGGCGGAATAGATGGTGTTGCCCTGCACGTAAGCAAACACACCAAGCACTCCCATGACAAACAGGGACGGTGTGATGGCCAACCCATCCAGGCCGTCGGTGATATTGACGGCATTGGAAACGAAAATGACGAACAGAAAAATGAACAAGGCGTAGACGAGAGGATGCAGGGTGAAGAGAGGAACCTTGACAAAAGGCACATAGAGGCGCACAGCCATGTCTTGTCCCATCGGAGATAGGGGACCGACCATGATCCACGCGAAACCTGCACTGAAAAGGCTCTGCAACGCCAGTTTCGTGCGCTCCGATAATCCTCTGTTTCCGCTTTTTTTGACGATTTTCCGGTAATCATCGGCAAAACCCATGAGGGCATGCCAGAGCATGGCCAGCATAGGCCATTGCAGAAAGGGATTCCGCCAATTACCCCATAGGCCCATGGAAAAGACCACGGCTCCCACTATCAAGACGCCGCCCATGGTGGGCGTCCCGCTCTTGTCGTGGGTAGCCAGGCCCGTTTCCCTATGCTGATCCTGAAAACCCTTTCTGTGCATGTACAGGATAAAAGGTCGGCTGAAAACGAACACGAAAGCCGCTCCGGTCAGAGCCGCCATGATCGCCCGAAAGGTGAGGTAATTGATCAGCCTTAAAAAGGAAAAGGCCTGCCATGATTCCAGAATCTCATTAGCCAGTTCGTAAATCATGTCTTTTTCCCGACAACAATTCCGGGTTCGGCCTCGTCGCCGGCCGGGCTCATGGAGCCGCGACGACGGCACAGCTGCATCACCGCATTGAAGTTTTCTCGAATGACAAAATGGGGACGAAAGTCAGGAGCGGTCAAAATGAATCGGCTCAGTTTTTGAGAAAGCTCTTCGCACGGCCAAATCACCTGCCTCTCCATGAGTCGGCGCACGCCCATCAAAGCGGCATTACGCACCTGCCAATGGAAAGCTTCCCCGAGATTCAAAAGCGCTTCCAGAGCTCGGCCGTCGGTTCCCACTTCCCCCAAAGCCCGTGCCGCTTCCACTTTGACTTCAAAACATCGATCATCGAGCTTTTTCAAAAGGACCTTGAGCCAGGGTTCTTTCCCCGCCAAATACCTGCCGAAATGAGAAACGGCACGGCACGCCTGAGCCCTCACTTCATAGTAAGGATCCTCCATGGCGGTCATGAGTGCCTGCTCCACCGAAGGGTCCAGACGGTTCAGCACCATCAAGGCACCGATCACGTTGCGGCGGATAAAGCCCACCTGTTTGAAATCACCGCCGAAACAGCGCTCCAGCCGCGAAGCCGGTGTGCGATCCAAAAGCATATGAAGCAGTGTGCCTGTTTTTTCTTGGTATCGAGTCAAGCCGATAAGTTTCACACCCAGGTTGCGTAAGGCCCAGGACGGATGCACCAGCAAGGCGGCGGCTCTGTAACGGTAATAGGCCAAGTCTTCCGAAATTCCAGAAAGATGCTCGGGATCATAACACGTCGAATCGGCTTCGTAAGCTTTCTGTAAACGGCGCAAGAGCTGATTGTTGGTGAGGAGAGGGGATAAGGTCTCCAAAGGCTGCGTGGTCCAGCCGTTGTCAAAAGTGCGATCGCCGTAAAGTTCACTCAAAATTCTGGCCGCCGCCTGTTTTCTAAAGAACTGACGGCATTTTTCAGACATTTCCTTGAGGCCGGCCTCATCATCAAGCAGCTCCAAAATCTTGGCCGCCAAAACCTCTCCGTCAATCCGGTCCCGAAGTTCTCCCTTTTCCACCACCGTGTCTTCAAAAAGCACTTCGGCCGCTCGAGCCCGCTTCATGGCTCTCGCATTCATGACCTGATGGTCCCCTGGCAGGTTCGCTTTGGGAATCAGCAGAGAGGGTTTGCCCAGCCTGGCCAGTTCATTGAGACTTCCAGCGCCGCTGCGACAGACGATGAGATCACTTACGGCATAAACTTCGGCGATGTTATGAAAGTAGTCCTGGCGGTAGTAAAAATCGCTGAAAGAGGCCAGAGTTTCTTCGTCGTAGCGCGCCTTGAGCAAGGCTTCGGTGTCTTGGACGGCGTGATAGTCTTCCGAAGCGGCCAAGCCCATGCCATGGATTATAAAAATTTTGTCGCGATGCTGGGACAAAACAGCCAAGGCATCCACCACGGCCCGGTTGATCGTGCGAGCTCCTTGAGACCCGCCGAAGATAAAGACCACCCGGCGTCCTTCGGGCAGGGGAAAAGACAGTCTTTGACGAGCTTCCTCCCTGGGAATTTCCAGGATGGAATGGCGTACAGGGTATCCCACCACGCAACCGTTTTTGGGAAAATAGGCGAGGGTTTGAGGAAAAGTGAGGAACACGCGGTCCGCGTAACGACCGAGAAACAGGTTCATTTGGCCCGGAACACTGTTCTGTTCATGCAGAAAGATCTTGACCGGCCCGATGCCGAAGGCTTTCAGCACAAAGCCTGCCATGACAATGGGGGCGCTTACGTACCCTCCTGTGGCGATGATCCAATGGGGTCGAAACCTGGCGAGAATCCACAGAGACTGCACAACCCCCATCGCCAAGGCCACGCCGAAACGCGCCAGGGCCAAGGAAGGTCGAAACCCTGGAAGACCCCGTGAAGACACGAACCGTAAAGGCATACCCGCCCTCTTCACAATGACGGCTTCCGCTTTGCCCGCCACACCCACATAAAGAAAATGGGTGTCCGGTTCCCGCTTCTTGATCGCTTCCGCGATGGCCAAGGCCGGATTGACATGACCTCCAGTCCCGCCGCCCGTGAGCACAACGCGTCGAGGCCCCCGCAGGTCCTTTCGCCACTGTCGAGCGCACCACCATCCCGGGACGCCGAAACCCGCACACAACACCACAATGGTAATCAGCCAATAAATCAAAGTTCCTCCATCGGGCTGGCCACCGGCTCACCACGAAAAAATTCGCGCAGAGTCTCTACGGAAACGGCTCCTTCCCGCAACACTTTCAAAGAATATCGAGTGCCTTCAAAGGCTACGGCCAGGATGGTGGAAGGAGGGGAAGGAGGCAAAGGCCCGACGTCCACGAGACCGTCCACCGCGTTTAGTAAATCGGATGAAAGTTCCGCCGGATTCGATACCGCAGGTTCACCGGAAAGGTTCGCGCTGGTAGCCACCAGCATGCCTCCACAGGCTTCGGCCAGCAAGATCGCCAGCGGATGGGCACTCACACGCACGGCCAACGTGCCTTCCTTTGACGTCAGGTTCTGCGGCACGTTCCAGGATGCTTGCAGCACCAAGGTCAAAGGCCCGGGCCAGAAGTGTTTGGCGATGCGATCTAAAGGATGCGACCGCCACTGCACCCATTTTTGAACCGTCTCCACATTCGAGGCAATCAGCGGCAGGGGCTTGTGGAGCGGTCGACCCTTCAACGCATAGATCCTCTCAAGAACAGCGGCATTGCGAGGATCTCCACCCAAACCGTAGACCGTTTCCGTCGGATAAATCACCACGCCACCACGGCGCAAAAGCTCTTCCAAATCCTTAGGGAATTCAAGAAACGGCGCCATCCATCGCGGCAACGATTTCATAGAAGTCCCTGAACCCTTACGGAAGCGTCAATCTTTTCATTTTTGGCCAGAACATCTGAGGCCATGTCCGCCTTGTGGCGCCTCAAAGCTTCTGCCAAGTTTTCCTGGGAAAGAGCCAAAATCTGGACAGCAAACAGAGCGGCGTTTCGAGCCCCGCCTTTCCCGATGGCCATTGTGGCCACAGGAATGCCCGGGGGCATCTGCACCGTGGACAACAAGGCGTCCATGCCTTGAAGAGGGGAAGAGTCCACCGGAACTCCTATGACCGGAAGGATGGTCTTGGATGCCAAAACGCCTGCCAAATGAGCGGCCCAACCCGCCGCCGCAATAATCACCTTCAGGCCCCTCTCGGCCGCCGTGGCGGCATAGTGCGCCGCACGTTCCGGAGTTCGGTGTGCCGAAAGCACAGCCGCTTCAAAGGGCACATCAAATTTTCGAAGCACTTCAAAAGCCCCTTCCATCACCGGAAGGTCTGAATCACTTCCCATCAAGACGCCCACAAGAGGTTTTCTGACCTCCATGTTCTCCTCCATAGGTTTTGAAAGCCCTTTACGCCTTGGAAATCCGGTATGGTTTATTTTCAATCTTTGCCGATGTCTTTACGGTAATAGATGCCTTCAAACCGAATTTTTTCCATTTCTCGATAGGCCACAGATCTGGCTTCGGCCAAAGTCTCACCAGAGCTCACAATCCCTAACACTCTGCCTCCGGTGGTGACCAGAGTCCCATTCTCCCCCCATCCTGTGCCTGAATGGAACACCAGACACCGGGGATCCACCGTTTCAAGACCCTGAATGGGCACACCGATTTTGTAGCGATCGGGATAACCCTTATACCAACCTTTTTTGCCCTTGGTGCGACCGCTGACGGCAATCAAACACAGGCGGTAATGAGGATCCCACTGCAAGGGCACATTCTGAAGCCGTCCGGCCAGAATGGCTTCGCAGACATCCACCAAATCCGTTTTCAAGCGAGGAAGGATGACCTGAGCTTCCGGATCCCCCAGGCGAATGTTGATTTCCAGGACGTAAGGGGTGATGCTCGAGCCTTCCTGCACCAGCATGAGGCCCAGATAGAGGATGCCACGGTATAGGATGCCGTGCTTTTCCCGAATGCCGTGAATCAAAGGCCTGGCAACCCGGCTCATGATGATTTCCACGAGTCCTTCATCCAGCCACGGATGAGGCGAATAGGAACCCATGCCGCCTGTGTTTTTTCCCTGGTCATCATCATAGGCGCGCTTGTAGTCCTGAGCGGCCACCATGGGGACAAGGCTGTAGCCGTCGGAAAAACAGAAAAAGGACAGTTCTCGGCCGTAGAGGCGCTTTTCAATGTCCACGCGGGATCCGGCTTCCCCAAAAATTCTGGCTTCCATGATGTCGTGAACGGCCGCTTCCGCTTCAGCCACATCGTTGCAGACCAAGGATCCTTTGCCTGCCGCCAACCCGTCGGCCTTGACCACCACGGGGTATCCGACGGAACGCACATAGGCACGAGCTGCGTCAGGATCGGAAAAAACAGCAAATTCAGGCACCGGAATCCCCAAATCTCGAAGCATGATCTTGGTGTCGCATTTGCTGGACTCCAGACGGCTCGCTCGCCGATTGGGCCCGATAATGGCTAAACCACGACTTTCAAAAAGGTCCACGATTCCAGCTGAAAGAGGCTTCTCGGGGCCGACAAAGGTCAAATCGATACCTTCCTTTTGGGCAAAATTCGCTATCTCTTCCGGCTCCTGGGCATCCACGCATTGAGCGATCTGCGAAATGCCGGCGTTGCCATGGGCGACATAAACCTTTTTGACGCGATCGCTTTGCGTAAACTTCCATGCAATGGCATGATCCCTGCCGCCGCTTCCCACCACAAGTATCTTCATGAATTTCTTCCTCACTCACGCGCTCAGGCATCAAGAACACGAAAGCGGGGAAATCCCCGCTTGCGGCCCCACGGTTATAGTGTGGCTGTCCCTTACCGGCTCTCGAGATATCGACAGATCGCCCCATCATATCGGTGAGTCAGACAAAAAGCCTTGGCGGCCAATTGCAGCCGTGTGGCCGCCGATACCTTCCCGCCTGTGGCATCCATTTCCTGAAGGATCCTTCCGTAATCTTCGGGGTCCGTGACCACCACCACATGGGCATGGTTTTTTGCAGCCGCGCGAATAAGCGCCGGCCCGCCGATATCGATGTTTTCAATGGCATCTTCAAAGCGACATTGAGGATTCGCAATGGTCTTTTCAAAAGCGTAAAGATTCACCACCACCATGTCGATGGGTTCGATGCCGTGCGCCGCCAATGTCTCCATGTGCTCAGGCCGATCCCTCATGGCCAAAATGCCGCCGTGGATTTTGGGCTGCAGAGTCTTCACACGGCCGTCCAGCATCTCCGGAAAACCCGTGTAATCAGACACCTCTCGAAGAGGGACGCCGGCTTCCAGAAGAACCTTGGCCGTGCCGCCCGTCGACAGCAGCCGAACCCCATGCCGCACCAAGCCTTGAGCGAAAGGCACCAGGCCTGTCTTGTCTGTCACGCTCAACAACGCCTGTCCAACGGCCACCATAAACTCCCCCTCCCCTATGGCCACTTTGACCGAAAATGGCTTTCTTCACCTCAAGCTTGCTTTTCCTCTTGAACCACTTTGTCAAACAGAGCCCAAGCCGCCTGCACCACTTTGGAATCCTTGGGAAGCTGGCTGGTGGGTTTGCCTTCCATGTCGAATTGAGCCAACAGTGGGTCCGCAGGCATGGTGTAAATATTTCCGTTGGAAAAGACTTTCACCACTTCGTCGGGCCAGGCTATGGGTTCCTGGACCTGGTTGACCACAAGAATCTTCTTGCCCACCCTCATGGGCAAGGAATCCACCAGTTCCGAAATGCGACAAGCAGCCGTTAAGCCTCGACGGCTGGGATCGGAAACCAGCATCAGCACATCCACATCCTTTTGGGTGAGACGACTGAAATGTTCCATGCCGGCTTCGTTGTCAATAACCAGGTACTGATAGTTTTTCATCAAGCGGTCAAGAAGGCTCGCCAACAGATTATTGGCTGCGCAATAACAGCCGGGTCCTTCAGGCTGGCCCATGGCGATAAGGTCGAACCCGTCACCTTCCACCAAGGCTTGTTCCATCTTCATTTCCATGAAGATGTCCTTGGTCATGCCCGTAGGCACATCCTTTTTCATCATCTCACGGGCTTGGGATAGGGTTTCCTCCAGACGAACCCCCAAAACTTCATTGAGGTTTGCGTTGGAATCGGCATCCACCGCCAAGACGGGCTTCATTCCTTTTTCAATCAGATATCGAATCAGGAGGCCGGCAAGGGTCGTCTTGCCCGTACCCCCTTTGCCTCCAAACGCCACCGTTAAACCCATGGAAGACTCCTCCTTCTTGTGCGCACGTGTTTTCCTTTCTTTGGTCTGAAAAGACATCCTATTCGCCAGCCTACCTTTGTGTCAACCACAGCTCCGCGCCGTAGCTTGGTGTCATGGTCCGGGCCAAATAAAAAAGAGGTGGAACATGGGTTCCACCTCTTAGGTTTTCCGATTCCCAAAGAATGTTTCAGTTCACGGATGGCCTTGGTAGCAGTCCGGCCGCCTGCAGAATCTCGGGCACCTTATGTTCCCATTCAATGGCCATCAGGTGAATGCCCTTAACTCCTGGGATTTCCCGAACCTCTTGAATCTGTTCCACCGCAATCTTGATGCCTTCGTCCGCCTGCTTCTTCTTGTCCACACCCTTGAGGCGGTTGATGTAATATTCGGGCACATCCAGACCGGGCACGAAATTGGCCATATAGCGAGCCATACCGACGGATTTCAAAGGAGTGATTCCCGCCATGATGTAGCACTTTTCTGTGAGCCCTTCTTCATGGGCGATGTGCATGTATTTCCTAAATTTTTCCATGTTGTAGATGCACTGGGTTTGAATGAAGTCCACCCCGGCATCGATTTTCTTGGCCAACCGTGTCACTCGAAATTCAAAAGGATCCCCAAAGGGGTTGGCGGCCGCTCCGATGAAAAACTTGGGCACCCCTTCCAATTCCTGCCCGCTCAGCATCTTGCCTTCATCCCGAAGTTTTTTCACGATGCTGATCAGTTGCATGGAATCCACGTCAAAGACGTTTTTGGATTGCGGATGATCCCCAAAGCGGTTGTGGTCTCCGGAAAGACACAGGACGTTGCGAATGCCCAGGGCATAGGCCCCAAGAAGATCACTTTGCATGGCGATGCGGTTGCGGTCCCGACACACCATCTGCAGGTTGGGCTCCAGCCCCATGTCCACCAGCAGCTTGCAGACCGCCACGCTGGACATGCGCACCACCGAGGTTTGGTTGTCCGTCACGTTGATGGAATCCACCACACCGCGCAGATAACTGGCCTTCTTTTCAATAACTTCCACTGAAGCGCCGCGAGGAGGACCCAATTCACCAGTGACTGCGAAATGCCCTTGAGTAAAAACTTTCTCCAGGTTGCTTCCGGCTTTCATAGTTTCAAATCCTCCCTCACGATCTTACGAGGACCACCATCGCGGCTCGTGGACCAATCCTTGATGGGAAACACGGGGCGCAGTTTCTCCAATTGTCCGAGTTCCACCATGCGGTCGTAGATCAAATGCCAAATACAGTCTATCTCCGGGCTCACTTCACATTTCTTGTTGGCGGATCCTCCACACGGCCCGTTCATGAGGCTCTTGGAACAGCGCGCAATGGGACACAAGCCGCCGAAGTTGTGAATAATACAGTTGCCACAGGATTGACAGAATTCCGCCCAGACACCGTGTTCCAGAGCACCGCCGATGAAGGTGGTGTTCAACATGGGGTACACGGGAATGGTGTACCTCTTGGCAATGAACTGAGGGCCAACGCTGCAGGCCATGGACAAGACCGCATCAAAACCATTGTCCTTAAGCATGGGAGCCAGTTGATCCACATACTCGGGGTCACACTGACGCTCCAACGTGTGTTCCACAACCTCCAACGGACGCCCCTCCTTTTTCCTGGCAATCCGAAGCGCGGATCCCAAGATGCCCACTTCCTTGGTGCCTCCGGCACAACAGACCGTCACGCACCCCTTGCAGCCGACCAGCAACACTTTCTTAAAGTCGGCCACCATCGCAAGGATTTCCTCGATGGGTTTCCTTTCGGCAACAACCATAAATCCTTCCCTCCCTTGGCGCGTCCTCGGATGCCGTACACCCGCGGACTGGTCCGTCACCCGTGATGCGGGCCACTTGGGTCCGCACCCCCACTGCGCGTTGGCTTATGGCACTCCCAAAACTTCACCGATCAACCGGCTTCCATCCATGACACACATTCCTCGAATCCCCGCAAAGGGCTGGGGCCGAGGGCTCGAATCCGCTCCGTCATCTCACGCGCTATAGCCGCAAACCTTGGACCATCGGAAGCCGATACGTTAAACATTTCCACACGTTCCGGCTCCAGACCAATGTCCTGCAAAATCTTCTTCACCGCCATCACTCGCCGCTTGGCTTTGATATTGCCATTGCGGAAATGGCATTCTCCCTCCATGCAGCCGGCCACATACACCCCGTCGGCTCCCGTTTCGATGGCTTTCAACAAATGAATCATGTCCACGCGACCCGTACACGGCACATTCACGATGCGCACGTTGGGCGGATAATTGAGCCTCATGGAACCTGCCAGGTCCGCTGCCGTGTAGGCTCAGTACATGCAACAAAAAGCCACGATTCTCGGTTCAAAGTCACTCATCGAAAACTCACTGTGGCATGTGGCCATTCGGCCTCCTCACAAACACGGAAGCCCCATGGCATGTGCGGCGCGGGTAATGAGACAATTTTCACAGAAACACGTATATCTAATGGGCTTTTTGTTGTCAAGGTGCCTGACGGGTTCAGTCATGTTTTCATCCGGGATGCGGTAAGACCAGGTTTTTACGGGTCTCTTTCCACAAAAAATCACAACGGGAACAAAAAAAGAGCCGAATCCGGTCCAGGCGTTCCACAGTGGAGGCAAAATGCATGAGGCACCGCGAATCATCACAGTGAAACAGGGAAAAGGTATGCCCCGTTTCATGAAGGGCCACCTTGGCCAGTCTTTCGTAGTAGTGTTCCAGACTCACATCTGTACCGTCCGGATTGCGGCGCAGCCGAAATCCGGAAACCACGGCGCAGCGTCCTCCCACCTGGGCTTCCCCGAAAACATACCGTAAAATGGGAACTCCCAAGTCCACGGACAAAACGGCAAGGACTTTCCTATACGGCAGGGGCGCACTCCATTCCTGAAGGTAGGCAATGAGCCTGGAGGCATCGTATTGACGGCGCTCAACAACGTAACAGGCTTCAGGGACGGCTTGACGCTCCAGCCTTGTAACCGCCAACCCGAGCACCGCCTGAAGATTGGCGGCCACCATACGCACCGCCGCTTCCCCCACGTCTCCCATGGGCACAACGCCAACGGCGGCCTCAGACCGCCTCTCGACAAAACCCTCACCGTCCTCGGCGGCCTTCACGTGTTCCCCTGCAGCCCGTATTTTCTGATTTTATGGTGCAGCGTGGTGCGGTTGATTTTGAGAATCCGTGCCGCCTGGCTGATGTTTCCGCGGCACTGGTTCAGAATTCTTTGAATATGAACCTTTTCCATCTCTTCCAAGGACCTGGGTTCCACACCCCCTGTTGTTTTTCTCAAAAAGGCGAAATCCTCCTCGGTGAGAATCCTTCCCTGAGCCAGCACAACGGCCCTTTCCACCGCGTTTTCCAGCTCTCGTACGTTGCCGGGCCAATCGTATGAGCACAAAAGATCCACGGCTTTCTTATCCAAGCCTTCCACGGGCTTATTGGTTTCTTTTCGAAAGCGGCGCAGAAAAAAATCGGCCAGAATGGGAATATCTTCTCGGCGCGCTCGAAGCGGAGGCACTTCCAGCTCCACCACGTTGAGCCGAAAGTAAAAATCCCGACGAAAAGAGCCTTCCTCGATGGCCTTGACCAGGTCCCGATGGGTTGCGGAAATGAGACGAAAATCCACGGGAATGTCACGAGTCCCACCCACGCGATGCATTCGATGCTCTTCCAACACGCGCAACAGATCCACCTGCATTTTCATGGGAATCTCGCCCACTTCATCCAGAAAAAGGGTGCCGCCGCGCACCAGTTCCAGCCGTCCCTTTTTGGCCTTGACGGCTCCCGTAAAAGAGCCCACTTCATGCCCGAAAAGTTCGCTTTCCAAAAGGGTTTCCGTGAAGGCACCGCAATTGATGGCGATAAAAGGAGCGTAGCGGCGCGGGCTGCGTGCATGAATGGCCTTGGCCACCAGTTCCTTTCCGGTTCCTGTTTCGCCTTTGATAAGCACCGGAGAATCCACGGAGGCAACTCTTTCGAGCATGTCAAACAGGGCTTGCATGGCCGGGGACACGCCGATCATGTCCTGGTAACGTTCCACAGCCGTCGTGGCGATTTGTTCTCGAAGGAGAATGTTCTCGTCGATGAGCTTTTTATGCTGCAGAAGCTTTTCCACCAACAGGGCCAGCTGTTCCGGTTCAAAGGGTTTCATCAGGTAATCGTTGGCACCCAGCTTCATGGCTTCCACCGCGCTTTCCACAGACCCATAGGCGGTGATCATGACCACCATTGTGCCGGGGTAACGTTGCTTGATTTCCTTAAGGACGTCGATACCGTTCATATCCGGCATCTTGATGTCCAAAAAGATCAAATCATAGCCGGCTCTTTCCACACTCTCCAAGGCTTCACGACCTCCTGAGGCGGCCGCCACCTGGTATCCTCCCTTTTTGAGCCAGGCTACCAGAGATTCTCGAACGATCAGTTCGTCATCCACCACAAGGATTTTGAAACGCCCTGCCATTAGGCTTCCCGTCCTTGTCCTGAAGTTTTCAATGGAATGGGAAATCGCACCGTAAAGCACGAACCTTTTCCCACCTCACTCTTGACGTCGATAGACCCACGATGTTCTTTCACGATACCATAGACCACGGAAAGACCAAGCCCCACGCCTTTGTCCTGGCTCTTGGTACTGAAGAAAGGTTCAAAAATCTGCGACAAAAGTTCCTTGGGAATACCCACGCCGGTGTCTTCCACTTCCACACGCACTTCGCGGCGCTTGGTGTCCAAGGCCGTCCTGACGGCGAGCCGCCCTCCTTCCGGCATGGCTTCCAAAGCATTGAAGACCAGATTGATGAAACATTGTTGAATCTGCCCGGGATCCCCCTCGATTTCCGGCAAGCTATCGTCCAGTTCCAAGACCAACATCACATGCTGCAATTCCATGCGATGTCGGCTCAACAACACCACGTTTTCGATGACGCGGTTGATGTCAAAGGAACGCCTCTCCAATTTACACTGGCGGGCAAAGGAAAGAAGATTGGACACGATGGTGCTGCAGCGAGCCGATTCCGTATCGATGAGCTGCAGGTAATACTTGAACTGTTCCAGATCCGTGGGCGAAAGCCCTTCGTCCAGCTGGCGGCGCATGAGCCTCGCCAGGGCATGAATTCCAGATAGAGGATTGTTGATTTCGTGAACGGCACTGGCCACCAGTTTCCCAAGAGCGATCATCTTGTCTTCGTGAATGAGCCGCGCCAAATCCCTTTTAAGGTCTCGGGTCTTTTGCTCAAGCTTTTGTTCCAGCTCGTTGGTGATGTCCCTTTGGACTTCCAGGATCAGCTCCACAACGCCGTTTCGGCCCTTGAGGGGCAGAGTGGTCACCTCACAATAACGCATTTCATTGTTTCGATCGTAATGTTCGTGAATGGCATGCCCGACACTTCCCGTCTGCAAGCATTCCTCTAATGGGCAAGTCGAGCTCAGCTGAACACATGGCTCCAGGGATCGGTGCGAAATCTGATGGCAAAACTTGCCAAGAAGCTCCTCTTTACTGATCCCGACCCAGTCAAGAAAGGCTTGGTTGGCATCCACGATCTTTCGATCCGGCTGAAGAATCAGCACACGGTCTCGAATGCTGGAAAACATGCTTTCCACGATCCCTTCCACCAGTTCCAGCTGACGTTCTCGCAAGAGGAATTCTTCCTGAAACCGAATGATATCGCCAAAAAGGCGTGAAATAGCGGCTTCCAGCACGCGCACCTTGGCGGGGCTGTGCTTGATGAAATCTTCGAGAAGCTCTTCTTTTCCCGTGAGCTGAATGACCAGATCCAGGTCGGGAATCTTGTAAAAATCCTTGTAATCGGTTGTAACCATAATGCCCATGGCCTTGGCACGCTGCACACCCACCGCTTCCTGATTGGGATCGGCTACCGCCACAATCTGAGCCTTCAGCCCCGGAAAGCGTCGCTCATCCATCATTTCCAGGAGCGCCTTGCACCGCCGGCCCCCTCCAATGACCGCAATGCGCATGGGTCGATCCTTGCCTCGGCTTGGCATCCTTGTCCCTCCCCATTACCTTCCAGCCCTCTCACAAAGTCTGCCCTCACCACCGAACCTGGTCTCTGTTGAAATTAACAACAGGATGTTGTTTCTTTCACCATACCGTGAAGAAGCTGCCAGCTCAAGGTCGGGCCTGATTTTTAAAAAATGGCTTGGAATTATTTATCATTTCGAAGAGTTAAGCATTTCTTTTTATTTTGGGACCCTTTGGCATACCTGATGCTTTCTTAAGGGGTAACCCATGACCCTTGAAAGGAGGTTATCCCATGAAGGTGACATCGATTCACGACAAAAAGGCCAGGGTTCGGGTTTTCGGTCTTGAAGGGGACCATCCCTGTGTATGGATGAAGGCCGGTGTGATCAACTTCAAGTTGTGCGATAATGCTTATGATTGCCTCACGTGTTCCTTTGACAAGGCCATGTCCCAGAGGTTGGAAACCGTTGAGCCTCAGTTTCCATCATGGCGTTTCGTGTATCAAGAAAAGGCTTATGCCCAGAAGGAATGTCGGCACATGATCACGGGGCGGGTACCGGTGCGTTCCTGCGGGAATGCCTACGAATGCGCCACCTGTGAATTTGATCAGATACTGGAACATCGCACCATGACCGAGGTGCTTGGGGCGCCTAAGTTGGAGCGCGTTTCGGGATTCTTGATGGCTGACGGCTACTATTACCATCCACGCCATACATGGGCTCGCGTCGAACATGGAGGACTGGTGCGTTTTGGGGTTGATGATTTCACCATGCACTTGTTAGGATATGTTACCCATGTTCGGTTACCCAAGTTAGGCGTTCATGTGGAAAGGAATGTTCCGGCATGGACGTTTCGGCGAGAAGAAAAGATCGCGCCTCTTGTGGCCCCTTTGGACGGCGTGGTCGTTGCGGTGAACCACAAAGTCGTGGAGAACCCTCGGATTATTAAGGAGGATCCCTACGGGGATGGGTGGCTTGTGGTTGTAGAGCCGCGCCATCTTAAAAAAGAACTGACGGAACTGTACGCCGACCAGGCTGCTCGAACCTGGCTCAGCGCCGAAGTGCACCGGTTGGAAGCCCTGGTGGCTCCGGAAAGCGAGCTGCCTTTGGCGGCTACCGGTGGTGAGGTGGTTGAGGACATCTATGGCAGCGTGCCGCACCTCAAGTGGGATCAACTGGTGGCGGAGTTTCTTGCGCCTTAGAAAAAACGTTCATGCGAGCCTAGGCGTCTTTGAAAGCGCTGAAGTGTTTCCTTGATGAGAACGGAACGTGTGTTCCGTTCTCTTTTTTTTGCCTGGAGGTGGCTATGGAGCACGTGGTGGAAGAAACCTTTTTGGAACCCAACTACGATGCGACGCAGCGGGTGTTGGCCTTAAGCGGCATACAGCCGGAATTGTGTTACCAGTGCCGCAAGTGCACCAGCGGGTGTCCTCTGACCTTTGCCATGGACTATTATCCGGATCAGATTGTGCGCTATCTGCTTTTGGGTCTGGAAGAAAAAGTTCTTTCCAGCACCACCATCTGGGTCTGTTCTTCCTGTGAAACCTGCACGACACGATGCCCTAACGACATCGACATCGCCGGCCTTATGGATTATCTCAAACAACAGGCCCATGCCAGAGGTCTCGCGGACCCGAGGGCGAACCTGACCTATGCTTTTCACCAAGCCTTTCTCAACGACATCGGTCGACGCGGTCGTGTGTTTGAAACCGGGCTTTTACGGCGCTACATGCTTTCCAGCGGTGCCTGGAAAGCTAAACTTGCAGACGGCACCCTCTGGGATGAAATTCGCCTGGGCTTCGCTTTATGGCGTCGAGGCCGACTGCCTTTGCGAGCCCACGGCATTCGCCGAATTTCGGATCTGCAGCGCCTTTTTCAAAAACCCAAGGAATCCCCCGAAGCAAAGAACTCTTCGGTATCTTCCTGATCCCTCACAAAGGAGTGGGTATGTTTTCGGTGGGTTACTATCCCGGATGTTCTTTGGAAGGAACGGCGCGCGATTATGCCGCATCCATTGAAGGCGTTTGTCGCCTGCTGGGCATTCAACTTGTCGAGCTGGAAGATTGGAACTGTTGTGGAGCTACGGCGGCTCACAGTCTGGACCACGAACTTTCGCTGGCTTTACCGGCACGAAATCTTCTTCTGGCCCAAGAACAGGGACTGAGGGACCTTACGGCACCCTGCGCCCTTTGCTATAACCGATTAAAAACAGCTGAAAAAGCCTTGAAGAAAAAGGCCTCCCAGGATCCTTCGGCCGAAGGGGACGTTCAGGTCCGTGTTTGGGATCTGGTGGAGTATTTCTGTCAGCCTTTTATTCTGGAAGAATTGGCGCGGAAAGTGGTTCGTCCCCTAACGGGTCTTCGAGCGGTATGTTATTACGGGTGCATGGTGAACCGACCACCCAAAGTCACCGATGCTCAAGCATGGGAAAACCCTACGAATATGGATCGTCTGCTGGAAACCATGGGCGTGGAGGTTCTCGATTGGCCTTACAAGACCGACTGTTGCGGCGCCAGCCACGCTGTGGCTCGGCAGGATCTGGTCACAGCCTTGGTGGGCAAGCTTCTCAAAAGGGCTTCCGATCAGGGTGCTCATTGCATCGTGGTTTCTTGCCAAATGTGCCACGCCAATCTGGACATGTACCAAAACCGAATCCTCCAACAACAGGGGCTCACCATGCCCATTCCCGTATTTTACTTCACAGACCTCATGGGCCTCGCCCTTGGGGAACGCAGCGCTCGAGACTGGCTGAAACGCCATATAGTGGATGGTGAGCCCGTCCTCACTTCCGTGGGGCTCTGACAAGAACGCAACCATCGGCTCGAGTTGAAATACGGTACCTGAAACACGACAGGGAGGCGTCATGAGCGCGCAATCGACATCCTCGGGGTCCGTCAACGGTTCGGTCATGGTCATTGGAGGCGGCATTGCGGGTATGCAGGCAAGCCTGGATTTGGCCAACAGCGGCTTTCGTGTCCTGCTGGTGGAAAAGGATATCAGTATCGGCGGCAACATGGCCAAACTGGACAAGACTTTTCCCACCAACGATTGTTCAACCTGCATGATTTCGCCGAAACTTATCGAAGTGGCCAGCCATCCCAATATTGATATTCTCACACGCACCAGCGTCATCCGTTTGAAAGGGGAACCAGGGCGGTTTCAGGTGACGTTGCGTCGCGAACCCCGTTATGTGCTGGAAGACCGCTGCACGGCTTGTGGAGAATGTTTGCGCGTGTGCCCCGTGGAAATTCCGGCCGAATTCAATCAGGGCCTAAACACCCGCAAAGCCATTTACCGTCATTTTCCACAGGCCATCCCTTCCACCTTTGCCATTGATAAAAAAGGCATGGCGCCTTGCAAGGCAGCCTGTCCCGCGGGGATCAGTGTCCAGGGCTATATCGCCCTCATTGCGCAAGGCCGGTACCAGGAAGCTTTGGATCTTATTCGTAAAGATAATCCCTTACCGGCGGTATGCGGGCGTGTGTGCCATCATCCCTGTGAAACTGCGTGTAATCGAGGATCCGTGGATGAACCCGTCGCCATCGATTTTCTGAAAAGGTTTGTCGCTGACTGGGAAGCCAAAACAGGCCCGGGGCCTTTGCCTCCTCGAAAGGAATCCAACGGACGACGGGTGGCCATCATCGGAGCGGGCCCCGCCGGATTGACGGCCGCGTACTATCTGGCCCTGGAAGGTTATAGTGTGACCATCTTTGAGGCCATGCCGGAGCCTGGAGGATGGTTACGCTACGGAATTCCGGAGTACCGTTTGCCCCGCCATGTGCTCAGGGCCGAGATCGAATACATCCAAAGACTCGGGGTGACAATCCGTACCAATACCGCTCTGGGAAAAGACTTTCAGCTGGAAGACCTTCGCCGTGAAGGCTATGAAGCCTTCTTTTTGGCCATCGGCACCCAAACGGACCTGAAACTCAATATTCCCGGCGAAAATCTTCGCGAAGTTTACACCGGAACAAGCTATCTGAAATTACTCAACACCGGTCAAAGGCCTCCCGTCGGTCGTAAGGTGGCGGTGATCGGAGGCGGCAACTGCGCTATGGATGTGGCTCGATCCTGTTTACGCCTGGGACTGGACGAAGTGCACCTCTTTTACCGCAGAAGCCGCGAAGAAATGCCGGCCAATCCGGAAGAAGTGGAAGAGGCCCTGCACGAAGGGGTCCAGATGCATTTTCTGGCCGCTCCTGTGGCCATTCATGGGGATGCGGAAGGGCATGTGAAGGCCATTGAATGCATTCGTATGGAATTGGGAGAGCCGGACGAAAGTGGAAGACGGCGTCCCATTCCCGTGGCGGGATCCGAATACCAGGTACAGATCGATAGTGTCATCGCCGCTGTGGGGCTCATGACCGATCCCGCCGTCGTCGACGCTATGGATCCGGAAAGTCGTCCCGTGGTCAGCCGCTGGGGAACCTTTGTGGTGGATCCTGTGACCTATGAAACCAATCGACCGGGTGTTTTTGCCGGTGGAGATGTGACATCGGGACCCGCCACCGTGGTACAGGCCATCGCCGCCGGCAAAGAGGTGGCCGTTTCGATCGATCGTTATCTTCGAGGCGTGGATTTACGGGAAGGCCGATGGACTCCAAGCCGCACGGCACCGTGCCCTGAAAAAGCCGTTCGAAAAGTACCTCGATCCGAGATGCCTCGCTTAGACGCCAAGGAACGAATTCATTCCTTTCAGGAAGTCCAGTTGGGCTTTGATGAAGAAACAGCTCGGGCTGAAGCGCAAAGGTGCCTTCAGTGCGGAGTGTGTAGCGAATGTTACCGCTGTGTAGATGCGTGTCTGCCGAAGGCCATTGATCACAACATGATGCCTCGAGATGAAACCGTGGAAGTGGGGGCCATTCTTTACGCGTGCGGCTTCAGCCCCTTTGATGCGGCGCAAAAAGCCGAATACGGCTACGGGCGTTATCCTAATGTCATCACCAGCTTGGAATATGAACGGATTCTCGCCGCTTCGGGTCCCACGGGCGGGCATGTGCAGCGGCCCAGTGACGGCAAGGTGCCTCAAAGGATTGCATGGATTCAGTGCGTGGGGTCCCGGGATGCGTCCATCGGCAGGGATTACTGTTCCAGTGTGTGCTGTATGTACGCTACCAAACAGGCCATCGTCACCAAGGACCATGAGCCCGATGTGGAAACCACCATTTTTTATATTGACCTGAGGGCCATGGGGAAAGGTTTCGAAAGATACTGGCATAGAGCTGAATCGCAGCATGGTGTGCGCTATGTGCGGTGCCAAATCAGCCGATTGGTGGAAACCGTCGACCGCCATAATCTGGAAATTTCCTACGTGGACGAAAACAACACTCTACAAAAGGAAATTTTTGACATGGTGGTGCTGTCCGTGGGACTCGCGGTGACAGACGATGCCAAAAAAACAGCTCAGTGTCTGCAAGCCGCCGTGGATCGATTCGGATTCATCGTTTCCGAACCGCTGGATCCGGTCCAGACTTCACAGCCCGGCGTGTTTTCCTGCGGCGTGAGCACCGATCCCAAGGACATTCCGGAAACCGTGGCTCAGGCCAGCGCAGCCGCCGCTTCAGCCCAATGTTTACTTGCATCAGCCCGTCACACTCGTACCACACCACCTATGAACGTCGAAGAGCGTTCCATGCCCGGAGACATTCCGCGCATCGGTGTCTTCGTGTGTCATTGCGGTATCAATATCGCCGGTGTGGTGGATGTGAAAGCCGTGGCCGACTATGCCGCTACTTTGCCCAACGTGGTTCACGCGGAAGACCTGCTTTTCACCTGTTCGACGGATTCCACGGAAAAAATCAAAAAGATCATTCAAGAAAAAAACCTTAACCGTGTCGTGGTGGCCTCCTGCTCACCTCGAACCCATGAACCCTTGTTCCAGGAGTGCCTGCGCGAAGCTGGAGTCAATAAATATCTGTTTGAAATGGCCAATATTCGAGACCAGTGTTCGTGGGTTCACGGCACGACGCCGGAAGAAGCCACAAGAAAATCCAAGGACCTGGTGCGCATGGCCGTGGCCAAAGCACTCTTTCTTGAACCCCTGCATGAAATGCCGGTGCCGGTGACCCAAAAAGCTCTGGTGCTCGGTGGCGGTATGGCGGGCATGACGGCCGCGCGTTATTTGGCAGACCAGGGATTTTTTACCTTCCTGGTTGAACGCGAACCGGAACTTGGAGGACACGCGCGTGCCTGGATGCGTTTTCATCCAAGCGGCGTCGATGTGACACAAGCGGTGGCCCAAGCCGTGGAAACGGTGCTGAACCATCCCAACATCCAGGTCCTCACGGCATCGGTAATCACTTCCTTTGAAGGGCATCCCGGACACTTCATCAGCCGAGCCAAGACGCCTCAAGGCGAGAGAATCCTGGAGTACGGGGCTTTGGTGGTGGCGACAGGCGCCGAAGAATACCAACCGAAGGAATACGGTTACGGGACGGATCCTCGAGTGGTCACCCAGTTGCAGATGCAAAAAATGCTCGCTGAACACCCGAACACAATCGAGAAAAGCTCCCATGTGGTCATGATTCAATGTGTGGGGTCTCGAGACGAAGAGCGGCCCTACTGCAGTCGTGTGTGCTGCACGGCGGCTGTGGCGAACGCTTTGAGGATCAAGGAAAAAAACCCTAAAGCTCATGTCTCCGTTCTTTATCGAGACATTCGAACCTTTGGCACTCGAGAACTTCTGTACCGAAAAGCGCGGGAAGCCGGGGTTCGGTTCTTGAGGTATCAGCCGGAACAAAAGCCTCAGGTAACTTTTCAAGAAGATGCCGTGTACGTTCGTGTGTTTGACCAGAACCTGAAGGAAAACGTTCAGCTTCGATGCGATCTTCTGGTCCTGAGCGCCGCCATCGTGCCCAGGGCTTCCAATGCGGATGTGGCCGGATTGTTCAAGCTCAGCACAGACGCCGACGGCTTTTTCATGGAAGCCCACGTGAAACTTCGACCCTTGGACTTTGCCGCTCCGGGCCTTTACCTGTGCGGCTTAGCTCACAGTCCCAAGTTCCTCGAGGAATCCATCGCTCAGGCCAAGGGAGCGGCGGCTCGAGCCGCCACCGTGCTCAGTAAAGAACAGCTTTTCGTAGGCGGTCGCGTCGCTGTGGTGGATCCGGCCAAATGCGCCGTCTGCCTGACCTGCGTGCGTACCTGTCCTTATGAAGTCCCTGTGGTGGTGACCCCGACCACATCGGTTCGGCGTTCCGCTTACATCGACCCGGCCAAATGCCAGGGATGCGGTGCTTGTGTCGCCGAATGCCCGGGGAAAGCCATTCAGCTGCAGCACTTTACGGATGTTCAATTGATCCATAAAGCCGTCGCCGCCGTCTGCCAGGAATCCCAGGGCGCCTGAAGAAAAAGAAGAGAGGCAGCCGTCTGATTTCCAGGTCGACAACAAGAATGAAACTTGACGTTGCCTCTTTTTTCACATAGAAGGAACGTGTCTTGTGGATCATTTACCCGCAGCATGGAGCATCGAACCTTCAACCATAGGCCGGAACAAGAGCCTTTTTCTTCAATAGCCGCCTTAGGGTGATGGGCGTCGCATGGGTTTGCCGCCACGAAGTGGGGGTGCTTTTTGTCCGTTGAGCCATCAAAGAGTTGAGGGGAACCGTATGACACAAACACAAGAAAAAAAGAACAAAGGCAATGTCCTGGTAGTTGGAGGCGGTGTTGCCGGAATGAACGCCGCTTTGGACTTGGCGGCCCAAGGCTACCACGTGGATCTGGTGGAAAAGGAAAGCGAGCTGGGAGGCACGGTCGCCAAACTCCATCGGCTGTATCCTCTGTGCAGCTGTTGTAAGGCTGCCAATCGGGCAACCCTTTGCAAACTCCATCCCAACATTCGTGCCTGGATGGAATCCAGTGTCGCCAGTATTTCAGGTTCCGCCGGTGCTTTTCAGGCCGTCATCAAGGGGCCCGCCGGAGAAACGCCCATTCAGGCGCAGGCGGTGATTTTGGCCTTAGGTGTGGAGCCGTTCGATCCTCAGGCCTATGACACCTATGCTTACGCGGCCTTTGAAAACGTGGTGACCAGCATCGAACTGGAATGGCTTCAAAAACCCGTAGGGCCTTTTCAGGGTGTTCCCAAACGGCCTTCCGACGGACAACCTCCCAAAAAGGTGGCATGGCTGCAGTGTGTAGGATCCCGTGAAATCAATAAATGTGATGCTCCCTATTGTTCCTCCGTTTGCTGCATGTACGCCTTGAAGGAAGCCGTGCAGCTTAAGGACGCCCTTCCGGACGCCGAAACCACCATTTTCTACATGGACATGCGCACCCATGGCAAAGGGTATGAGAGGTACTTCGAGCAGGCCAAGGAAAAGGG
>FWPV01002080.1_pt1 | contig 50731 bp, 41 predicted proteins | sample 2228371 | NCBI WGS metagenome assembly FWPV01 (sample SAMEA103939776, study PRJEB20133) | metagenome
ATTTCAAATCGAAAAATGCCATTTTGGCTAATAAGTTGTTTGGTCTTAACAGGTTAGAGAATCATCAGATTACAACGTTGGGACAGTAGTGATCCGCGATGGGAGATGATCTCGGGCAGGTGGGGCCCCAGCATCGCGTAGGCTACCCCGAACAGCACGATCAGGACGAGAGTCATGCCGATCGACCGGCGGGTGATCTCGAGAACGATCAGGATAACGAGCAAAGCGACGGCTTGGTCGAACAAGCCGATCTCCGATGTGTAAAGTCGTTTCCAGCTGAAAACGAGATAAAACAGGCAAAAAACGCCGATACCCATCATGAGGAGGTTTAACCCCTCCTCGATGCGTGGATGGCGGGCGAACAAACGCAAACCGGACGGGTAGACCAAACTGCAAAGGCAGATGATGAAGGCGAGGTGCACCGCCCGCTGGACGAAGGCCGGCATCGGTGCGATGGCTGCCGAATAATAGGTGAAGATGAGCAGGCCGACCGAAAAAAGGGAAAACAGAAAGGTGGCCAACCGGTTGTCTTTGGCGAAACCCCTTATGGGAGTTTCCTCGGTGTCCATCACCTCGATGCGATCGAGGATATCGTCGACCTCGATGCGTGTGGCGGGGGGGGGTCCCCCAGGGGGAGGTGCCATCGCAACGACCTCCGGAGCGCAACGTGATGAGAAAGAAACCTCTGCGGGCTCGCGGCTTCCGTCGCGAGCCATTTCGCAGGGCCCCCGTCAGGCTTATGGGATGAGGCCTTTTTCCCTGTAATATTTCAAAGCGCCGGGATGGATCGGGATCGGAATGCCTTTTACCGCGTTTTCTGGGGTGATCACCGAGAAGGTCTTGCTGGCTTCCTGGACGATCTTGATATTTTCGAAGAGCGCCTTGGTAAAGGCATACATCGTTTCTTCCTTCAGTGCCGCGCTGCAGATGGCCATGTGATTGATTGAAATTACGGTTGCAAACTCAGGCATGATGAGCTTCTCAAAATCGCTGTGCGGCATCGTCTTCAGCACGACATAAGGCAGTGCCGCCTTCACTTTTTCCAACTTGTCCTCTGGAATGTCGACCAGGCGCAATTTTTTGCTCCCGAGCAGATCCATCAGGCTGGGAAGCCTTGGCTGGGCAACGTAGGCGAAGGCATCGATCTGATTCTGCTTGATAAGGTCCATAGCCCCTGACAACCCGCTGTATTCCGGTCGAAAGTCCTTCCACGTCAGCCCGAGCAACTCGAAGACTTCCTTGTTCAAGGCCTCGTCGCCGTCGCCGGGGTTGCCGATGGCAATCCGCTTGCCCTTCAAATCTTGAAAGGTCTTGATGCCGCTGTCGTCGCGCGCCAGCAGGTACCAGTAGCCGTAGTGGGCGGAAAACCATCCGTTGATGCCGGTGGCGGGCTGCTTGAAGGGAGGAAGGCCCTTCTTCGCCTGCAGTGCGATATTCGCCATGGTCAGACCCAATTCTCTTTCGCCGTTTTGAATGGTTTCAATGTTCTCCACGCTGCCGCGTGGGCTTGGAACCGGTGTGACGTTCACACCGGGGACGTTGTCGTTGAGGATCTTAGAGACCGATGAGGCGAGCATCATCCAGCCCCCGGTCGGCGCAGCGGTCCCGAACGTGATCTGTTGGGCTTCGGCGACGGTGAACGTCGGAAAGCCGAAAATCCAGAAGAAAACGACCCCGGCCAGAGATGGCATAATGATTTTTTTCATTTTTCTTTCGCTGCTCCTTGATGCGCGGGTTAGTAACGACCTAAAAAAGCCGGGCCATGGTATCGGACCAGTCATCTCGTAGTCAATAGCGTGACGTTTGAGACATCGCGCCGTCCACAGGCTTCGCGACAATTTAGAAATTTTTTAAGGCTAAGTGATGACATGGTTTTCTATCCTCTTGTTTGAAAATTGCCGGCCGAATTCTTTATGATTGGATCCGAACGATGGAAACGTCCTAACTGTTTTCTTCTCAATAGACGTAAGGTATATTTTTCCGGACAGCCGACCGTACCCACTTTGGGACGAAGGGGGCGATAACGTCCTGAGAAACTACCTCCATTTCAATAAACGACGGGCCGCCATGTTCTAAGGCCTTGGCCAGGACCGGCTTGATTTCACGATGCGTGCTCAACCGATAAGAGGGTATTCCATACGACTCCGCTATTTTCAGATAATCGACTTTTCGGCTGAAGTCCGTGCAGAAAGGTCGGCACTCGTTGACAAGTACAGTCTCCCCCCTGATCCATCCGAAACTGTCGTTGCGATATAAAACAACCATGACATGTTTCTGGATCCTCGCCAAGGTTTCCAATTCGCCGCAGTTGAAACCGAAACTTCCGTCCCCGGTGAGGGCCACAACCGTTGCATTTGGATCCGCATAAGCCGCGCCGATAGCCGCGGGCAGGGCGTAGCCGAGCGCCCCAAGGGAATAATTGACCAGGTATCGCCTTCCGGGGCGCTTCATCTGGAAAAGCGGTGTCGTGTATATGCTGCACACGCCGGCTTCCGTTGCGATGATGGCATCATCGGGTAGAATGTCGTTAAGCTCACGCAAGAAACGAGGCGGGAAGATCCCCTTGTTGCTTTCAGGCACGGAGGCTTCAAAAAGTAATTTTCTTGATCGTTCGCGCTCCTCGGTTAAATCGATCCTACGAGTCTTTCTCTCGGCCTGATTCTCCGAAATGATTTTCAGCATATACTCGATGGACAACCGCGCATCGCCCCACATGGAGAGCGTGGTCTGGTAAACATTCCCGAGGTTTTCCGGAGCGATATCCAAATGCAAAATTGTTTTGTCGCTGCGAAGCCCAGGCAGATTCCAGGAATCCGTCCCCGTGGAATCGGTATTTGAGCCGATATAGAAAATCGTATCGGCCTTTTCGATAAAATCGTTGCTGAACGAGCTGCCCCCCCGAGCCCCAACCACCCCGACCGCCAAGGGGTGAATCTCGGAAATGGAACCTTTGCCGGTGGTGGTGGTGCCGACCGGGATCGACAACACTTCGGCCAACTTTTGAACCGCGGCGCTTGCGCCGGAGGTCAAAACGCCTTGGCCGCATATGATGAGCGGGCGTTTCGCTCTCAGAAGCTCCTCCAGTGCTTTTTCCAGGCTGGAGGGGTCGGCGATACATCGATACGAGGGATAGACGCTGCATTCGGGTTGTGCGTAAAGGTCGTTCACCTCCGCCTTGGCGCGAAGGCAATTCAACATGATGCGCAGATGAACGGGGCCGGGCCTTCCCGAGGTGGCGACTCGGAATGCGCGGCGAATCAAAAACGGAATCTCCTCAGGTCGCTCAAGAATGAAGCTCTCCTTGCAAATGCTCGAATAGAAATCGGTTTGATTGATCCCCGTCAACATGGCCCGCTTGTCGTCGTTGGGATTAACGTCGGAGGTGAAAAAGATCAGGGGGATACTTCCCGCAAAGGCCTCCGCGATACCGGGAGCCGAGTGGGTTACCCCGGGACTTGGTGATTCAATCACCCCCGGTTTCCCGCTCACTTTCGCATAGGCCTCGGCCATGAACGCGGAATTCTTTTCGTCCCGCGTCAGAACATGCTCGATATCAGGGAAGTTCCACCAAGCTTCATAAAGATCGAGCGTCGTTTCGCCTGGAAGACCAAACACATGCTTGACTCCGTAGAGTTTTAGCATGGACAAAATTGCCTCGGCACCAGTCATCGAGATCTCCTTCGAAAAAGAACAGATCAAAGAGGGAAAGATAATTGCTTAGAAAAGGCCATGTTGGTTACTGTCAACGGGGGCCGCACAAGAACGAAACAGTCCAGGCGCTCATCCTGGACTGTTTCGTTGAAACAAGAGACCTGCTGGAATCAAAACCGGTCCAATCGAACTTTTTGACGATTTGCGAAATGAACCATCCTCGGACCAACAGGGCAAGGATTTCGAGGCACTCGAATTCGAAACGCCATCGTTGCGACCATTGAGCCGGGACAAAAAAGTTATTTTTTTACGATCCCTTTTGCAACGAGCTCATCGAGTTTCAGAAATACATTTTTCGTCAAGGATTCGACATAGGCCTTGGTTTCCTTGGAATCCATGTAGGTCCATCCGCCGCTTTCGTTTTTGTTGAGCCACTCCTTCCAAATGGAGCCGTTCGCCGTTTTCGCGGCGGCCGCTTCCAACTTGGATAAAATTTTTGGGTCAACCCCTTTAGGAACCGCGATAATCCGCGCTCCTCCCCATACGACATCGTAGCCGCTATCCTTGAACGTCGGGACGTCGGGAAATTCGGGAAGCCGTTGTTCCGACATGATCCCGATGATCCGCGCTTTTTTGGCTTTCAACAGGGGGAAGACGCCCCCGATGCTCATGCAGGCCAAGTCTGTCTCTCTTTTGAGCAAGGCCTCCCGTTGCTCGCCGGAGCCCCCGGCAAAAACCACGTGATCAAGTTGGATACCGGCCTTTTGCTCGAGATCCAGCATCGGCAGGTGCCACACCCCGCCCAAGCCCACATTGGAAACCTTGATTTTCCCGGGTGCTTTCTTGGCCTCTTCCACGACGTCCTTCAATGTTTTAAAAATCGAATCCGAGTGGGCAACCAAAATGGTGGGATGCAAAGTCACTGTGGCTACGAAATCAAGCTTGTCCATTGAATAATTTTTCAAAAGTCCGAAATAGGGCACCGTAATAATGCTGTCATACGTCAAGGTCCCAATGGTGTATCCATCCGGGGGTGCGACCATGAGCTCGTTTACCCCCAGGCCGCTTTTGGCACCCTCGATATTGACCGTATAGATCTTGGTCTTCAATTCTTTTTCCATGTTCGCCATGAAGGCGCGCATGACCGTGTCCGTGCCCCCGCCGGCTCCCCAGGGCATGATGTGCTTGATGTCTTTTTCAGGGTATTCGCCTGCAAAAATCGGAACCGCGCCGGCCATCAGGAAAATTGCACCCGCGATGAGCAACAATTTGTTTTTCATCGTTTTCCCTCCCTTTCTCCTTTTTGTTGACCAACAGACAACGGCGGCAATCTGTGTGCTCTTGACGAGAAAAAGTACACCTCAAGCCGAAGCCTTCAACTTCTGCGGTAGACGGACCCCCAAAAGGTATACCAACCCGGCGGTAGCGATCAAAAAGGCAAGGCTGAATGAAGGCTGAATGAATATGCTGATATCCCCCCCGGACAAGGCCATGCTGGTCCTGAAGTTTTTTTCAAATAACGGTCCAAGGATAAACCCTAATAAAAATGGAACCGTTGGGTATCCTCTTGCGCTGAGGATAAAGATGAGCAGCCCGATCATGACAGCCTGAACAAGCTGAACGATCGAATACGTGGTGGCGTATAGGCCGATCATCGCCGTGAAAGCGATGAACGGGTAAAGCAGTTGTCGATTGACCAGAGGGATCTTGATGTAATACTTGCCGAAAATAAAAAGAAAAATGAAGATAAAAACAGGGCTGATCAGAAAGGCCAAAAGCATCGGCCCCATGGCATCCATTTGTTCGATCATGAGCATCGGCCCCGGCACGATGCCGTGCAGCGTGAAAACGCCTAACATCAGCGCCGTCACGGAATCGCCCGGTATTCCAAAGGTTAACAACGGCACAACGGCTCCTGGGCACATGGCGTTGTTGGCCGTTTCCGCCGCTGATATGCCTTCGATGCTACCATTCCCAAAACTCGCCTTATTGCGCGAAAACACTTTCGCGACGGCATAGGATATCAGCGCGGCCATGGCTGCACCGGCTCCGGGCAGTACTCCGATCAAAAAGCCAATGATGGTACTGCGAAAATAGCACCATATCCCAATCTCCTTGATGTCCTTGATCTTCGGTTTGAAGTCGTTTTGAATGCGTCTTGATTCGAAGCGTTTCAGAACATCTTTCGCCCGCATGGGGCGGGCTGCAAGCTGCGTGAAAATTTCCGCGATTGCAAAAGCTCCGACAACGATTGTTAAAAGCTGGATACCTTCTCGGATATTCTCGATTCCGAAGCTCATGCGGGGCATAGCTTCAAACGGGTCGATGCCGATTGCGGCGAGCATCATTCCGAGAAGGGTGGCGATGATTCCCTTGAGCAGGTCGCTCGAGTTGATGAGCATCGATACGACGATGGCCATAAAAATCAATGAGCACTTGTCGGGAGTTTTGAAATAAAGCGAAAAATCGGCAACCCTCTGAATAAAAAAAATGGTGAACAGAGCGCCGATCATGCCGCCGACCATCGAGGAGAATGCCCCATGCGCTAAACCCAAGTCCGCTTTGCCTTGCAGAGTCAGCTTGTAGCCCTCGGCCGTTGTAATCGCGCCGGCAGGAGCACCGGGGATGTTGATCAGGATACCGGTGACACCTCCACCGTAAATCCCCCCGACAAAAATTCCTACGCAAGTGACCAGTGCACTTGTCGTCTCCATGCTGTACGTAATCGGCAATAGAAGCGAAATGGCCAACGTGGCAGTAAGTCCGGGTACCGCTCCAAAGAAAAACCCGATACCATAGCCTAAAAGCAAATACAGCAGGAGCCAGGAGTCGAAAAACAGAGATAGATAATCGAACGCCATGGGATACCTGTCAGCCGTTAGGGAAGGTTAAAATCAAACGCCAATTTGAAAAGGGCATAATCCAGAAAAGTTACAAAAATTGCAGCGGCTACCGGAATCCAAATCAAGAGACGCTTCTTGTTTTCATCTTTAAATGCCTCGATCTGCTGCCAGCCTAAAAGAGAAGCGAAGCCGAGAGAAAAAAGAAGAGCCGTCACAAAGTAGCCGGCGGGTTTTAACATCACGATCATCAACAGGTAAAGAGCTGTCAAAACGATCTGGTACTTGTTGAGATTGAATTGCACAACCTTGGCCTTTTTCTTTTCTCTCAAAAACTGGATAAAAAGGGCGAATAACATCATCGCCGACAGGACAACCGGATAAAAGCCGGGACCTATGGTTTTCAGGGTTCCCAGCGGGAGCGCGAACGCCTGGATCAGAAAAAGCAGACTAAAAATCAGCAACAGCGCGATAACTTCCATAGCACTCTTCCTTTTGCGGCAGTTGGCCGGTAAAAATGCGCGCGTAGGCTTCTCTGACACTCAAGCTGATATCTTCCATGCGCTTGCTGATGTGTTTTTGCATGACCGCGGCGGCTTGATCACCCTTGCGTTCCAAAAGATACTCGGCAATTTTCCTGTGCTCGCGTTGGGTTTTTTCCGCTTTATCCGTCATGTCAATCCAACGAATGAAATATATCCTGTCGTTGATGTTTTTAAGAAGATCCACGATCTGCTTATTTCCGCTTATCTGCGCGATGTAGACATGAAAATCTCGATCCCGTTTGTGCAAGAGCTCCGTCGGGGCGGTGTTCGGAAGCATGGATCCTGTCTCCCAGAGGTCGTAGAGACCCTTCAATTCTTGATCCGTCGCCCGCTGCGCCGCAAGCTGAACCGATTTCACTTCGATACATTCGCGCATCTCATAGAGATCGAATATTTCTTCTTTAGTGATATCTCTGGAAAAGAAGCCCTTGTTCGGTATTTGCAAAATCAGCTTCTGGGTGGCCAATTCCTGGAGCACCTGGCGAACCGGAGTCCGGCTTACCCCCAAAGACTCGGCCACCCGGACTTCGTTGATTTTGCTTCCGGGAGGAAATTGGAAAGAGATCACCATGTCATGGAGGGTTTTGTAAATTTCAGCAACTGATGGGAGCGGTCGAAGCTTCATAAATTCCAACTTATTGTCGTTGTTGTGTATAATTTTTTGTATAAAGACATGTATACAAGTGCGGTTTCTTCATTGTCAAGAGTTATTCCGTGATCCGGGGCGATAGGTATCGCCGCGTCCCAGGCCGAAAATCAGAGCCGAACCGGGTTGAAGATCGGTTCTTCATGCCGGCTAGTCATGCGGTCGAGGCCTGCTGCGCGAAAAAGCGCTCCGAAGCCAGCCGGCGCTTGAGTGGCCGGCCTTTGACATCGTTGCCGAGCCGTACCTCTCAGGAAGCATGATGCCCGGAGTCCTCGATCGCACCTAAGGCAGAGAAGAGGACTCAGGCGAGATGCCCCCGTTTTTCCCGTGCATGAAGCCTGCAGGTCTTCGCTGCAACGGGTGCCGTCGAGTGGACGGTCGCGGAACGCTTTTCAAGCGCTCTTTGGCTACGGGTGCGGGATTTATCGGGCGAAGCGACGCGAGCGGGCTCTGCCGCAACCGATTGCAATCGGCGGAAAGCCGGCCGGCGCAAGGGATCCGCAAACCATGCGGGCGGGGTGAGAAAAACGCTGACGGCTTTCGGCGTTTGGGGGGAAGTTCAAAGAGGCCCCGGGCCGTCGGGCGCGTGCTCCCGTGCACCGCCTCGCAAAACGAGGCAGACCGGCTTTTCTCCCCGGCCGATCGAAGCCCCCTAGGATCTTCGAAGGAGCCAAGGGTGACGCTCCGGGCACCTATCCCGGGCAATGCGGCAGGGAAAAACGGTTCCTTTTGTGTCTTTCCGGGTCTTACGCGATGACGGAGGGGGGGGCGGTCCAAAAAAATTCGCCCGGGGCCGGCTTGACGGTTTACCCCGGTTGAGCGTTCCGAGGGTACACCGAGCCCGAATGGCGACCGCCGAAGGTAGGAAAAAAATTGGTGGAGGCGGCGGGAGTCGAACCCGCGTCCGAGAACCTTCCATCCAGACCTCTACGTGCGTAGACCGGATTTTGCTCTCGCCTCCGGTGCCTCCTCCGGGCGGGATGCACCGTCGGCCAGCCCGCTGAATTTCGCCTCTCCGGACGCAGGCGTTCCGGAGGGGCTATCCCGCAAGTCGGCGTCCGCTACCGGGCCTGCAGGAGGAGCCCGGCGGGACGGCAGCCGCGTTAAGCGGCTACGGCGTAAGCATAATCGTCTGCGATTATGTTTAACCCCACCCTGTTTTACGAGCAGGCAGGACGCTCGGCACGCAGCCTGAACTTCTTGGCCCCCGTCGAAGCCGTTTCGCCCCCGAACGTGTGTGGCAAACGGCGCCGATGAGCCGGCAGGGAGAGCCGGGAACCCATCGGCGAACGGAAGGATATGACAAAGAACTTCATCGTTAAAGTAAAGTATTCCCGCCTTCTTGTCAAGGAAGCGGCTCAGCGCGCCTTGCGCGCCCGCTCCATCTCGCGCTTTTCGTCGCGCTCGCGGATCGTGCGCCGCTTGTCGTACTCGCGCTTCCCCTTGACGAGGGCGAGCGTCACCTTGGCCCGTCCGCCCTTGAAGTAGATCCTGAGCGGGACGAGCGTGTGGCCCTGCTCGTTCACCTTGCCGTAGAGCTTGTCGATTTCGCGCCGGTGGAGCAGGAGCTTTCTCACCCGCAGCGGGTCGTGGTTGTCGTGGTGCGCGAAGGGGTAGGGGCTGATGTGCACCTGGTAGAGCCAGGCCTCGCCGTTCTTGATCCGGGCGTAGGAGTCCTTGAGATTGACCTTGCCCAGGCGCAGCGACTGGACCTCGGTGCCGGTCAGCACGAGGCCGGCCTCGATCTGCTCGAGGACGACGTAGTCGTGCCGGGCCTTGCGGTTTTCGGCGACGATCTTGATCGGGGCCTTGTCCATGGGAAAGCGGGAGCCGGCCGGCCGGGCGGAGAGGGGCGGCCGGGGCGGTCAGGCCTCCTCGAGCGCGTTTTCGACGAGCCCCCCGTAGGCCTGCCGCAGCCGCTCGAAGGCCTCCCTTGCCGTGCGGCAGGCGAGCACCTGGGGCACGAGCGCCCGGGCCTCGTCGAGCCGGATCGAGCGGATCATGCGCTTGACCTCGGGAATGGCCTGCGGGTTCATGCTGAGGTCGTCCAGGCCCATGCCGAGCAGGAGCGGCGTGTAGAGCGGCGTGCGGGCCATCTCGCCGCACATGTGCACGGGGATCCCCCGCTTTTGCGCCGCCTCGGCCGTGCGGTGGATCAGGCGCAGGACCGCCGGGTCGAGCGGCTGGTAGAGGTGGGCGACGTGGCGGTTGCCGCGGTCGATCGCGAGCACGTACTGGATCAGGTCGTTTGTCCCGATGCTGAAGAAATCGACCTCCTCGGCCAGGTGATCGGCGATGATGACGGCGGAGGGCACCTCGATCATCGCGCCGATCGGGATGTCGCCGCGGTGCGGGACGCGCTCGCGCTCGAGCGAGCGGGCCGCCTCCTTGAGCAGGCGCTTGGCCTCGCGGATCTCGAAGTAGGTCGAGACCATGGGGAAGAGCAGGCGCACCTCGCCGTGGACCGCCGCGCGCAGGATGGCGCGCAGCTGGATGCGGAAGACCTCCGGCCGCTTCAGGCAGTAGCGGATGGCGCGCAGGCCGAGGGCGGGGTTGGGCTCCTCGTCGCCGCCCCCCGCCCGGAGGGCCTTGTCGCCGTTGATGTCGAGGGTGCGGATGATGACCGGCCGCGGGGCCATCACCTCGATCACGTCGCGGTAGCTCTCGAGGAGCTCGCGCTCCGAGGGGAAGTCCTCCCGGTTCATGTACTGGAACTCGGTGCGGTAGAGGCCGATCCCGTCCCCGCCGTAGTTGATGACGGCGACCACCTCCTCGGGCAGCTCGATGTTCCCGAGCACCCGGTAGCGGTGGCCGTCGCGGGTCACGGCCTCGCGGCCGGCCTCGCGGGCGATTCCCGCGCGGCGTTTCTCGTAGAGGATCTTTTGCTTTTCGTAGGCGGCGAGCGTCTCCTCCGTGGGGTTCACGATGACCAGGCCGCGGGTCCCGTCGACGATGATCCGGTCGTCGGTGCGGATGCGGCGGCTGGCCTGCTCGAGGCCGACGACGGCCGGGATTTCGAGCGTGCGCGCCACGATCCCCGTGTGGGAGGTCTTGCCGCCGAGATCGGTCACGATGCCCTGGATGCGCTCGAGGTTGATCTGGCTCGTCTCCGCGGGCGACAGATCGCGGGCGACCAGGATCACCCGGCGGTCGATCGCGGCGATGTCGTGGGCCGCGTTTCCGGTGAGCCGCTGCAGGATGAGCTCGGAGACGTGCACGATGTCGGAGACGCGCTCGCGGAGGTAGCTGTCGGGCATCTCCTCGAAGGCGCCCTTCAGGCCGTTGACGACGGTTTTGAGGGCCCACTCGGCGTTCACGCGCTCGCGCTCGATCGTCTCGATCGTGCGGCCGTAGAGCATCTTGTCCTGCAGGAGGTGCACGTGGGTGTCGAGGATGCGGGCTTTCTGGAGCGGCTCGGGGCTGTTCTCGATCACCTGGAGGAGATGCGCGCGCGCGGCCTGGACGGCGGTTTTGAAGCGCTTGACCTCGCCCTTGACGTGTTTTTCGAGGAGGCAGTACTTCGGGATGACCTCGACCCCCTCGCGGTCGACGAGGTAGGCCTTGCCGATGCAGATCCCGGGCGAGGCGGCGATCCCCTGGAGCACGAGGTCGGTGTCGGCGTCTTTTCGGGTCATGTCCCGTCTTCTTCGAAGCCGTTCTCCGCAAGCCGGGCGAGGGCCTCGAGCACCGGCCGGTCCGCGGGGTTTTCGATGAGGATCCGCAGGCGGGAGCCCTGCGGGCAGGCGAGCGTGAGGAGATCGAGCACGCTCGTCGCATCCGCGCGCTCGCCGCGGCGGAGGATCCAGACCGGCCCCTTCGCCCTGCGGGCGATCGAGGCGATTTTCGCGGCCGAGCGGGCGTGCAGGCCGAGCTCGTTCACCAGGGTGATGTCTTGCCAGAGCGGATCGGCGGGGTCCACGCCAGCCCTCGACGCGCGCCCGGGCGGGAGGCGGCGTCCAGCGCCTCTCCATAGCCCACTTGCGCGCGATTGACAAGAACCCGCTCGTCCTGGTAGGGGCCGGGGAAGAGATGCCCGGGCGCGCCCGTCCCGCCGCGGAGTCCCCCCTTCAAAGGCGATCGAATGGCCGTGGGCGCACGACCCTCCCCAGAGCCTTCCGCCGATCGGCCCCGGCCGGCGGCCGGCAAGGGCCGCGTTCGACCCCCGGAGCGGGGGCCGGAGGCGTTGCGGCGCGAAAACGAGCAGCTCCACGCCCTGTACGAAACCGCGCTCGGCCTGATCCATCGCCTCGACCAGGAACAGCTCCTCGAGGCCGTGCTCCAGCGAGCCGCCCGCCTGACCGAGACCGCCCACGGGTTCATCTACCTGCGCGACGGCTCCGTGCTCGAGATGCGGGTCGGCATGGGGTTTTTCAAGTCCCAGATCGGGCTGCGCGTCGCCCCGGGAGAGGGCCTCGGCGGGCGGGTCTGGCAGAGCCGGGCCCCCCTCGTGGTGGAGGACTACCGCAGCTGGGAGGGCCGGCTGCCGGGAAAGGCCTTCGACGAGCTGCGCTCGATCGTGGGGATCCCGCTCCGCTACCGGGCGGGGGTGGAGGGGGTGATCGGGCTTGCGCGGGTCGAGGCGGGCCAGGGGTTTTCGCCGGAAGAGGTGACGCTGCTGGAGCGCTTCGCGGGGCTGGCGACCGTCGCCCTCGACAAGGCGCGCCTGATCGCCGAGGCCCGCCGCGAGCTCGACGAGCGCCGCCGCACGGAGGCGATCCTCCGGCAAAGCGAGGAGCGCTACCGGCAACTGCTCGAGTCGCTTCCCGACCCGGTGGTCGTCTACAACCTGAAGGGCGAGGCGCTCTACGTCAACCCGGCCTTCGAGCAGACCTTCGGGTACCGGCGCGAGGAGCTCCTGGGCCGGAGCATCGCCTTCGTGCCCGAGGAGAACTGGCCCGAGACGCGGGCGGCGATCGAGGCGATCCTCGCCGGCCAGAAGGTCCTGCTCGAGACGCGGCGCCGCACGCGGGCGGGGCGCCTGCTCGACGTGCAGCTGACCTCGACGCTCTACCGCGACGAGAAGGGCCGGCCGGCGGGGAACATCGTCATCCTGCGCGACATCAGCGGCCGCAAGGAGGCCGAGCGCCGGCTCGCCGAGTACCGCGACGCCCTCGAGGAGCGCGTCGCCGCCCGGACCCGCGAGCTGGCGCTCGCCAACGAGGCCCTCGCCCGCCAGGTCGAGGACCGGCGGCGCGCCGAGGCGAAGCTCAGGCACCGCGAAAAGCAGCTCAAGGCGCAGTCGCTCCACCTGAAGGAAGTGAACACGGCGCTTCGCGTGCTCCTCAAGCAGCGCGAGGAGGACCGGCGGGAGCTGGGCGAGGGCGTGCTCGCCAACGTGCGCGAGTTGATCCGACCCTACCTCGCGCGCCTCAAACAGGGGCGCCTCCTCCCGGTCCAACGGGCCCTGGTCGATATCCTGGAGTCCAACCTGGAGAGCATCGTCTCGCCCTTCGTCACCCGCCTCTCCGGCCACCACCGGGGCCTCACGCCGACCGAGATCCGGGTCGCGAACCTCGTTCGGGAAGGGAAAACCAACAAGGAAATCGCCGAGTTGCTCACGATCTCGCCCAACACCGTGCTTTTTCACCGCCACAATCTCCGCAGCAAGCTCGGGCTGCGCAACAGCGGGCGGAACCTGCGGACCTTCCTGCTGGGCGTCGAAAAATAGCGGGGAATCCCCGCTGTTTTACCGCTGGATAGCCTGCAATTAAAAAGTGTTGACCCGTCGGGGGGGCTTCGATAGAAAAGGCTACACGAAATGAATCCATTTCAAAAATTCTAGCGTCCCGGAAAGGAAAGGCGAGACCCGTGAGTGTCGCGGCCGCAGGCGATGGGGGGGAGTTCCTGCTCGAGGCGAGGGACGTCGCCATGTATTTCGGCAAGGTGGCGGCGCTGGCCGGCGTGAGCCTCCAGGTGCGCAAGGGCGAGATCCACTCCGTGATCGGCCCCAACGGCGCCGGCAAGACCGTCCTCATGAACTGCATCAACGGGCTCTACCGGCCGCAGAAAGGGGACATCTTCTTCAAGGGGCGGCGCATCAACGACCTCAAGCCCTACCAGCGCGCCGCGCTCGGCATCTCGCGCACCTTCCAGAAGGTGGAGGTCTTCGGCGGCATGACCGTCCTCGACAACATCCGCCTCGGCCGGCACATCCACCTGAAGAGCGGCATCCTGAGCGGGGCGGTCTACCTGGGCAAGACGGCCCGCGAGGAGATCGAAAACCGCAAGTTCATCGAGGAGGAGATCATCGATCTCCTCGAGATCGAGCACATCCGCCACAAGCCGGTCGGCATGCTGCCCTACGGCCTGCAGAAGCGCGTCGAGCTCGGCCGCGCGCTCGCCCTGCAGCCGGAGCTGCTGATTCTCGACGAGCCGCTCGCCGGGCTGAACCTCGAGGAAACCGAGGACATGGCGCGGTTCATCCTCGACGTGAACGAGGACCCGCGCTGGAACATCACCTGCCTCCTCGTCGAGCACGACATGGGGGTGGTGATGGACCTCTCGCACCGCGTGCTCGTGCTCAATTTCGGCATCCCGATTATGGACGGGACTCCGCAGGAGGTGCAGCGGAACCCGGACGTGGTCCGGGCCTACCTGGGGGAAGAGGACCTCTATGCCACACGACGATAGAGCCCTGGCCGTTTCCGCCGAGGAGCCGTCGGCGGAGATTCCGCTCGAGCTCACGATCCCCAAGCTCTTCCTGGAGAAGGCGCGGCAGTACGGGGCGGGCCGTGTCGCCATGCGCGAGAAGGAGTTCGGGATCTGGCGGCCGATCACCTGGCAGGAATACCTCGACCGCGTCCGCGCGATGGCCCTGGGCCTCATCCGGCTGGGGCTCCAGGAAGGCGACAAGGTGGCGATGATCGGCGACAACCGCCCCGAGGGCCTCATGGCCGAGATGGCCACGCTCTGCGCCCGCGGGGTGGCGGTGTGGCTCTTCCAGGACTGCCTCATGGACGAGGTGCGCTACATCGTCGACCACTCCGACGCCAAGTTCCTCGTGGGCGAGGGGCAGGAAGAGGTCGACAAGGCGCTCTCGATTCTCAAGGACTGCCCCAAGCTGAAGAAGATCATCTACGACGACCCCAAGGGGCTGCGCCACTACACGCAGGAGGCGCTGATCTCGCTCCGGGAGGTCGAGCGCCTCGGCAGGGAGCTCGACCGCGAACAGCCCCACCTCTTCGAGGAGCTGATCGCCAAGGGGCACGGCGAGGAGATCGCGCTGCTCTTCTACACCTCGGGGACGACGGCGCTGCCCAAGGGGGCGCTCCTCTCGCACCACAACATGCTCTCCATGGGGCGGCACCTGATGCAGATCGACCCCTGCGAGGAGACCGACGACTACGTCTCCTACCTCCCCTTCGCCTGGATCGGCGAGCAGATGATGTCGATCTCCTGCGGCCTGCAGGTGGGCTACACGCTCAACTTCCCCGAGGAGCCGGAGACCGCCCAGGAGAACATCCGCGAGATCGGCCCCCACGTCATGTTCGCCCCGCCGCGGATGTACGAGCAGATGACCCGCACGGTCCAGGTCAAGCACCTGGACTCGACCTGGCTCAAGCGCCAGGCCTTCCGCTTCGCGACCTGGGTGGGCTATCGCTACGCGGACCTCAAGTTCTCCAAGAAACCGATCCCCCTGCTCTGGAAGCTGCTCCACGCCGTCGCCTACCTCACGGTGCAGAAGAAGCTGAAAGACCACCTGGGCATGAGCCGCGTGCGCAATGCCTACACCGGCGGGGCGGCCATGGGGCCGGACCATTTTCGCTTCTTCCACTCGCTGGGCGTGAACCTGAAGCAGATTTACGGCCAAACCGAGGTCGCCGGCATCTCCGTCGTCCACCGCACCGGCGACATCAAGTTCGACACCGTCGGCCGCCCGATCCCCGGGACCGAGGTGCGCATCGGCGAGGACGGCGAGATCCTCACCCGCAGCCCCTCGGTCTTCAAGGGCTACTACAAGAACCCCGAGGCCACGGCGAAGACCCTGAAGGACGGCTGGCTCCACTCGGGCGACAAGGGCTTCATCGACGACGACGGCCACCTGGTCGTCTTCGACCGCACCAAGGACGTCTTCACCCTCAAGGACGGCCGGCCCTTCGCGCCGCAATACCTCGAGACCCGCCTCAAGTTCAGCCCCTACATCAAGGACGCCTGGGTGGTGGGCGACCGCAAAGACTACCTCGCCGCGGTCATGTGCATCGATTACTCCGTGGTCGGGAAATGGGCCGACGAGCGAAAGCTCAACTACACGAGCTACCAGGAGCTCTCCCAGATGCCCGAGGTCTACGACCTCGTGGAGAAGCAGATCCGGCAGGCGAACCGCGACCTGCCCGAGGCGGCGAAGATCCGCAAGTTCACCAACCTCTACAAGGAGTTCGACCCCGACGACGAGGAGCTCACGCGCACGCGCAAGCTGCGCCGCGCCTTCGTGGAGAAGCGTTACAAGATGATCGTCGACGCGCTTTACTCGGATGCGGACAAGGTGCACATCGACACGACGATCAAGTACGAGGACGGCCGGCAGGCGCACATCGTGACGGACCTCAAGATCGTGACCATCCGCGATTGAGCCGCGGCAGGGAGACCCGACGATGGACCTCTTCTTGATGACCCTCGCGACCGGGATCATGGTGGGCGGGATCTACGCGCTCGTCGCCCTGGGCTGGGTGCTGATCTACAAGTGCTCCGGGGTGCTCAACCTGGCCATGGGCGAGATGACGCTGATCGGCGCCTACGTGTCGCTCAGCTTCTACAGCATGGGGGTGCCCTTCCTGCTGTCGATGGTCTTCATGCTGATCATCGGCTTCGTCCTGGGCATCCTGACCGAGCGCATCTTTCTCGACCGGCTGATCGGCGAGCCCGTGCTCACGGTGATCATGGTGACGGTGGGGCTGTCGTTTTTCTTCAAGGGCACGCTCGAGTTCATCTGGGGGACCGACACGCGGACCTTTTCCCCGCCCGTCTTCTCGATCGAGCCGATCCACATCGGCCCGGTCGTGATCGGCCAGGTCTACCTCTGGAGCTTCCTGGCGGCGCTCGTGCTCCTGGTCGTCTTCGTGAGCTTCTTCAAGTACACCCGCTGGGGGCTTGCCATGCAGGCGACGGCCGACGACGAGATGGCCGCCCTGTCCCTGGGGGTGAGCGCGCGCTACGTCTACGCCGCGGCCTGGGCGATCGCCTTCATGGCGGCGGGGGTCGGGGGGACGCTGCTCGGCAACATCAACGGCCTGAACATCTCGGTCGGCTACCTGGGGTTGCTCGTCCTGCCCGTCGTCGTGCTGGGGGGCTTGAACTCGGTTCCCGGCGCGATCCTGGGGGGCGTGATCATCGGGGTGCTCCAGAACTTCTGCGGGGCCTACCTCGACAAGTATTTCCCGGGGGGGGTCAAGGAGATCGCCCCCTTTGCCTTCATGGCCGTCTTCCTGCTCTGGAAGCCCTACGGCATCTGGGGCTGGGAGCGGATCGAGCGGGTGTAGCCGCGGCGGGGGGCCCCGCGGCCCCCCGCGCCGCCTTGTCGTTTCTTCCACCACGGAGCACGGGGATTTATGTCCACGACCTTCCTTCCCTGCGGCGAGTACCACGAGAGCTACCGCGAGGACCACGCCTGGTGGCAGACGAAGTTCATCAAGGCCAAGATGGCGCTCCTCATGATCGCGCTCTTCGTGGGCATCCCGCTCGCGGCGGACTCCTACTGGCTGAGCGTCTGCAACCAGATCGGCTACACGGCGCTCGGCGCGCTGGGGGTCCAGCTGCTGATCGGCTTCTGCGGCCAGGTGACCCTCGGGCACGCGGCCTTCCTCGCCGTGGGCGCCTACACCTCGACCCTGCTCATCCTCGAGTTCCCCTGGCCGAAGGCCCTGCTCGATTGGGGCCTCGCCTACCCGATCAGCATCCTCATCGCCGCGATCGTGGCCGGGATCTGGTGCGTCCTCTTCGGGCTGCCCTCGGCCAAGGTGAAGGGCTTCTACCTCATCCTCACCACGATGGCCGCCCAGTTCATCACCGTCGACTTCGTGATCACCCAGTACATCAGCCAGATCGGCGGCCGCGGCCAGGCCTTCTCGCTCCCCCCCGGGACGATCAAGATCGGCCCCTGGGTGATCGACAGCGACCTCAAGGTCTACTTCATGATGATCGTGCTCGTGATCCTCTTCACGGCCGTGGTCGTCAACCTCCTGCGCTCGCGCGTGGGCCGCGCCTGGGTGGCGATCCGCGACAACGACATCTCGGCCGAGGTGATGGGGATCCACGTCGTGCGCTACAAGCTCTTCGCCTTCTTCGTCGCCGGCTTCATCGGCGGGGTGGCGGGCGCCTTCTGGATCAGCAACCTCGCCGCGATCAGCCCCGAGCACTTCCCCTGGTTCTGGTCGCTGTGGCTCGTGGGGGTGATCCTGATCGGCGGGGTGGGCTCGATCCACGGCACGATCTTCGGCTCGATCTTCATGGTCGTGGTCATGGAGCTGTTGCAGATGGCGGTCCTGCCGCTCGCGGCGAGCTATCCCAAGCTCCTGATGGATTTTCTCTTCATCAAGGAAGCGGCGTTCGGCCTGGCGATCTGCGCCTTCATGATCTTCGAGCCGAACGGCCTCGCCTACCGCTGGTGGCAGGCGAAGAACTATTTCAATCTCTGGCCCTTCTCGTACTGATCCCGTACCCGAGGGGCCGCCGGAGGGGTTTGCCCGCCGGCTGCGTGCAACCCGGTTTCTCGCGAAAGGAGGAAACCATGAAGCCTGCTCCCCTGGCAATGGCCCTGGCGCTCATCCTCTTGCTGGCGCCCGCTTCGAACGCCCAGGAGGTGGTGGTCGGCGCCCTGAACGACATGACGGGCGCCACCTCCGACGTGGGCAAGGACTACGCCCTCGGCATCGCCGAGGCCGTGAACTACTGCAACGACAACGGCGGGGTGAACGGCAAGCGGATCAAGCTCATCCAGTTCGATTACGGCTACCGCGTGCCCGAGGCGCTCACCAAGTACAAGCTCTTCCAGCGCATGAAGGCGGTCGCCGTCCTGGGGTGGGGGACCGGCGACACCGAGGCGCTCGCGCCCACGGTGACCCAGGACAAGATGCCCTACGTCTCGGCCTCCTACTCCGGGCATCTCACCGACCCCAAGAAGACCCCCTACAACCTCTTCGCCGCGACCGACTACTCGACCAACGCGCGGGCGACCCTCACCGCCTGGTACGACACGCGCTGGAAGAAGCACCCGGACAACGGCAAGCGCAAGCCGCGTTTCGCCTGCGCCTACATGTTCGCCTCCCCGTACGCGAGCGCGCCGATCAAGGCGATCAAGGACCAGGCGACGCTGCTCGGCTTCGAGATCGGGCCCGACCAGGACGTTTCGCTCTTCGCCGTGGACGCGAAGAGCCAGGTGCTCGCGCTCAAGGATTTCAAGCCCGACGTCGTCTGGCACGGCAACACGACGATGTCCGTTTCGGCCACGCTGCGGGACGCTTACGCCCTGGGCCTCGGGGCCGATCACATCATCAACCTCTGGGGCCTGGACGAGAACCTGCCGCGGCTCGCCGAGAAGGCGGCCGAGGGGGCCATGGCGGCGACCGTGTGCGCCTTCTACGGCGAGGCGGGCGTTCCCCTGATGCCCAAGGTGGTCGAGTACGCCAAGAAGTTCAACCCCGGCGTCCCCCAGGAAAAGCGCCTCATCCGCACCGTCCAGGCCTGGTCCAACACGCTCGCCCTCTGGGAGGCGATGAAGCGGGCCGACAAGGCCGGCGCCCTGAACGGCGAGGGGATCCTCAAGAAGGGCTTCGAGACGATGCGCGAGTTCGACCTCGGCCTGGGCGGGGCGAAGCTCACCTACACGGACACCGATCACCGGGTCTCCGGTGCGGTCCCGGTCTACGAGGTCAAGGACGGCAAGTTCCGCCTCGTGCAGGTGACCGACATCAAGAGCCGCTGGCCGGACAAGTGGGCGAGCTGGATGGGCTGGTAACCGAAGGGACATCCCCCGAGGAGGTCGGGAAACCTTGGATTCGCCTCAAAGCATCCTCAAGATCAACAACATCGAGGTCAAGTACCACGAGGTCATCCTCGTGATCAAAGGGGTCTCGATCGAAGTCCCCGAGGGGGGGATCGTGGCCCTCCTCGGGGCCAACGGGGCCGGCAAAAGCACGATCCTCAAGGCCGTCTCGGGGCTGTTGAAGCACGAGGACGGCCGCGTGACCGACGGCTCGATCGAGTTTCTCGGCCAGCGCATCGACCGCATGCCGCCCGAGAAGATCGCCAAGTTGGGGATCGTGCAGGTGATCGAGGGCCGTCGCGTCTTCGAGCACCTGACCGTGGAGCAGAACCTCAAGGTCGGGGCGCACATGCGCAAGTTCGGCCGCTCCATCAAGGAGGGGCTGGAGATGGTCTACCACTACTTCCCCCGGCTCTACGAGAAGCGAAACGAGATCGCGGGCTTCATCAGCGGCGGGGAGCAGCAGATGACCGTCGTCGGCCGCGCCCTGATGACGAGCCCCCGGCTGATCCTGCTGGATGAGCCCTCGATGGGTCTCGCCCCGTTGCTGATCCACGAGATCTTCAACATCATCACGCGCCTGAACCAAGAAGAGAAAATTTCCATGCTCCTCGTCGAGCAGAACGCGAAGCTCGCTTTGAGCGTCGCCCCCTACGCCTACGTCCTCGAAAACGGCCGCATCGTGATGAACGACTCCGCCGACAAGCTGCGCGAGAACCCCGACATCAAGGACTTCTACCTCGGCATGACCGATCTCGGCGGCCGCAAGAGCTTCCGCGACGTCAAACACTACAAACGCCGCAAACGGTGGTTGACCTAAACGAGACAAGACAGGAGAACGCGCCATGAGATCGCAATCGACCCGCAGGCTGGCCCTCGTCCTGGCGGTCGCGGCCCTGGTGGCTTCCGCGTGCGCCGGGGTGCAGAAGGCGACCGAGACCACCTTCCAGGCGCCCTCGGTCGCGTTGAACCGCGCCGAGGTGGCGAACTACTTCGGCTTCTGGTTCTATAACGTCAAGGTCCAGCCCTCGCTTCCCGAGGGCGGAAAGCCGGGGAACAACGGGGCGCCCCTGATCTACCACTTCGTCTTCGACATCACCAACCCGAACGCCTTCCCCGTGCGGCTGGACAACCTGAAGTTCACCGTGGCGCTCGACGGCTTCGACCTGAACACCGTGGGCTCCCAGGACGAGATCTGGATCCCGGCGGGCAAGACCTCACAGCTCCGCGTGCCGTGCGTGCTCGGCCCCTTCGAGGCCTTCATGAGCCTGGGCGTGGTCGGCGGCCTGCGCCTGCAGCAGATGGGCAAGAAGCCCTGGGATCTGATCCAGACCTGGTGGACGAAGGCGCCCGATTTCTCCTTCCCGCTCGAGGTGCGGGAGGGCGCGGCGGTCTTCCACGCCGACGGGATCACCAAGGTCGTCGCCTTCAAGGCGAAGTACCCCTGAGGCCGCCGGACGGGGAGGGGCCGCCGCGCAACCGGCGCGCGGCGGCCTCCATCCCCGCGCGGCCGGGCTCCCATCGCGGTCAATCGGGTCGAACCCAAACGGCCTGCGCCGGGGCGGGCGTCGGGCACCCGGGACGTGCGCGCCGGCGGCGGGCCCCCGGGGGGTGAACCATGGGCCTCTACGATTTCACCTTCTACGACCTCATCCGCCGCAACGCGGCCTGCTTCGCCGCGCGTCCGGCCCTCCGGGACCCCGAGGAGGGCCGGACGCTCACCTTCGCCGAGGTCCGCGACCGGGTCGACCGGCTGGCCGCGGGCCTGCGCCGCGCGGGCGTCGCCAAGGGCGACCGCATCGGCGTCCTGGGGAAGAACAGCCTCGAATATTTCCTCCTTTACGGCGCGGCCGCCGCGCTCGGGGCGATCGTGGTGCCGGTGAACTGGCGGCTTTCGGCCGAGGAGGCGCTCTACAACCTGGAGGACGCCTCGCCCAAGGTGCTCTTCGCGGACGCCGAGTACGTGGACATGCTCGCCTCCGCGCGCACGCGGCTGCCCTCGGTCGAGCGCCGCTTCGACCTGCGCGCGGCCGTCGCCGGGGGCTTTGAGCCCTTCGCCGCGCTGCTCGACGGGGGGCCGCTCGAGGCGCCCGAGGCGGTGGGCGACGAGGACGGCTTCGTCATCATCCACACCGCCGCCGTGGCCGGAAAGCCGCGGGGGGCGCTGCTGTGCCACCGCAACCTCATCGCCGCCAACGTGCACCTGAACCTCCTGTTGCGCCTCGACCCCGGGGACGTCCACCTGGGGTTGCTGCCGCTCTTCCACGTGGGCGGGCTGTTCATGGCGACGATGGCCTTCCACGCCGGGGCGCTCAACCTCTCCATGGGCAAGTTCGACGCCGCCCGGGCGGTCGCCTGGATCGAAAGGGAGGGGGTGTCGGTCCTCTTCGATTTCTCGCCGATCCTCGCCTCCCTTCTCGACGAGGCCGAGAAGGCGGGCGCCGGCCTCGCCACCCTGCGGCGCGTGATCGGGATCGAGATCCCCGAGACGATCGAGCGCTACCGCGCGCGCACCGGCGGGACCTTCTACGTGATGTACGGCCAAACCGAGACCTCGGCCATCGCCACCCTGGGCCGCTACGACGAGCGGCCCGGCTCGGCCGGCCGCTGCATCCCGCTCGCCGAGGTGAGGCTCGTCGACGACGACGACCGGCCCGTCGCCCCGGGGGAGGTGGGGGAAATCGCCGTGCGCGGGCCCATGGTTTTCCTGGGCTACTGGAACCTTCCGGAGGAAACGGCGAAGGCCTTCCGCGGCGGCTGGCACCACACCGGGGACCTCGGCCGCTTCGACGCGGAGGGCTTTTTGTTCTACGCCGGCCGCAAGCCCGAGAAGGAGTTGATCAAGCCGGGCGGGGAGAACGTCTACCCCGCCGAGGTGGAGAAGGCGATCCTCGAGCACCCCGCGGTCGAGGCGGTCGTGGTCTTCGGGGTGCCGGACCCGAAGTGGAAGGAGGGCATCAAGGCCGTCTGCCGGCTCAAGCCGGGGGCGCGCCTGGAGGCCCGCGAGCTCATCCGCTTCGTCGGCGAGCGGATCGCAAGTTACAAGAAACCGCAGGTCGTCGAGTTCGTGGACGAACTGCCGCTCTCTTCCGACGGCACCCCCGACCGGGCCGCCGCGAAGCGCCGCTGGGGCGGCCTGCAGGGCTGACGAAGGTTACTTCAGCTTGGGGCCGCGCCAGGAGGCGATTTTGCCTTCGAAGCTCGACCAGAAGCGGGGATCGGTCTCCATCCAGCGCTCGCCGAAGCGCGCGTTGAAGAACCCCTTCAGCTCGTCGAACATCCGCCCCCAGCCCCGCGGGTATTCCATCGTCGCCGCCTCCTCGAGGACGGGGACGATGTCGGCGAGCTTTTCCTTGGGGAGGTAGGCCCAGGCGCCGAGCTCGATCGATTTTCGCAGGGCCTCGGGGGTGAGGGCGTGGGCGGTGAGCATCACGGCCGGGACCCCCATCGCGGCGAGCTTCTGCAGGAGATCGAAGCCGTCCACCCCCATGATGTCGAGCACGGCGAGATCGTAGCGGATCTCGGCGATCCGGGCGACCGCCTCCGCGTGCGTGCGGGCGCGGTCGACCTGGCAGCGGGGGGCCGCGGCGAGGATCAGCTCCTCGAGGCTCTCGAGGACGTCGGGCTCGTCGTCCACGACGAGAAGGCGCTTGCCGTTCAACACGGAGTCGCTCATGGCGGTTCTCCTCCGGGGGTGGGTTCGCTCCCGGACCTCGGCTCACTTGAAGATGCGGGCCGCGAGGTCGATGTCCGCCGGGCAGAAGACAAAGAGGCATTTCGCCTCCGGCCCGGCGACCGAGCCGTAGACGTAGTGGATGTTGATCCCCTCCTCGCCGAATTTTTTGGTCACCGCCGCGAGCTCGCCGGGGCGGTTTTCCAGGTGGAGGGCGATCACCGGCATCACGTCGAAGAGGTACTCGTGTTCGGAGAGCAGGCTCACCGCCCGGTCGGTGTTGTCGACCAGCATGCGGATCAGGGCGAACTCGGCCGAGTCCTTGCTCATCGAGCTGTAACTCGCGGCCGAGGCGATGCGGTGCAGCGCCTTGCCGCGGTTGAGAAAGAGCTGCTGCACGTAGTCGGAGGCGTCCTGGATCATCAGGGCGTCGATGTTGACCCCGTTTGACCCGAGCAGGGCCGCGAGGCGGCCGAGCTCCCCCGGCACGTTTTTGAGAAAGAGCGAAATCTCCGTCCGGACCATCGGTTTCTTCCTCCCCGCCGGCCCGGGCGCCGCGGGAGCGGGATCCCGGGCCGGGCGCACGAGCGGCTCACGCGCTGCGCTTGTCCTTGAGCAGGTGGTTGGCGATCACGATGCGCTGGATTTCCGAAGTCCCCTCGTAGATCGTGAACACGCGGGCGTCGCGCAGGAAGCGCTCGACGGGGTAGTCGGCCGTGTAGCCGTAGCCCCCGTGAAGCTGGACGGCCTTGGCCGTGACGCGGTTCACCATCTCCGAGGCGTAGAGCTTCGCCATCGAGGCCTGCAGCGTGTAGGGCTCGCCGCGGTCCTTCAGGTGCGCGGCCGAGAGCATGAGCAGCCGCGCGGCCTCGATTTCGACCGCCATGTCGGCGATCATCCAGCGGATGCCCTGGAATTTCGCGATTTTCTGGCCGAACTGCTCGCGCTCCTGGACGTAGGCCACGGCCGCGTCGTAGGCCGCCCGGGCGACCCCGACCGACTGGGCGGCGATGCCGATCCGGCCGCCGTCGAGCCCGGTCATGGCGATCACGAAGCCGTCGCCCTCGCGGCCGAGCAGCCGGTCCGCCGGGATCCGGCAGTCCTCGAAGATGAGGTCGCAGGTGTCCGAGGCGCGCAGCCCCATCTTCTCCTCGAGGGGGCCCGTTTTCAGGCCCTTCGCCCCGGCCTCGACCAGGAAGGCGCTGATCCCGCGGTGCCCCTTCGACTCGTCGGTCTTGGCGGTGACGATGATCAACCCGGCGTTCTTGCCGGTGGTCGTGAAGCGCTTGACGCCGTTGAGCACCCAGCCGTCGCCGTCGCGGACGGCCCGCGTCCGCTGCCGGGCCGGGTCCGAGCCGGCGTTGGGCTCGGTGAGCGAGAAGGCCCCGATGATTTCGCCCGCGGCGAGGGGGCGGAGGAAGCGCTTCTTCTGCTCCTCGGTCCCGAAGCGCAAGAGGCTCTCGCAGACGATCGAGTTGTGCACCGACATCACGACCGCGGTCGCCGCGCAGGCGTAGGCGACCTCGGAGAGCGCGAGGACGTAGCTCACGGTGTCGGCCCCGGACCCGCCGTACTCGGGCGGCACCATCATCCCCATCAGGCCGAGCTCGGCGAGCTGGCGGAGGTTTTCGACGGGGAAGCGCTTCTCGCGGTCGTGCGCCGCCGCCTGGGGCGCGAAGCGCTCCCGGGCGAGGTCGCGCACCATGTTTTGGATCATCCGCTGTTCTTCGGTCAGGGGAAAGGACATCGGCGCGGCCTCCCTTTCGGCGTCAGGGCGTGTAGATCACGACGAGCAGCTCGGCCGGCTCGTCGCCCACGTTGCGCAGCTTGTGCCGGATCGCCGAGTTGAAATGCAGCGACTGCCCGGCCGACAGGGTGTTCACGTGCTCGCCGACCGTGACCTCGACCCGGCCGGAGAGGACGTAGTCGAACTCCTCGCCCTCGTGCTGGTAGTCGACCCCGCGGTGCTCCTGGCGCGGCGCGATCACCACGCGGAAGGCCTTGAGGTGCTTGTTCTCCGCGCCCGGCGTGAGGGTGGTGTAGGCGTAGTTCTCGGTGCGCTTGGTGTGCGCGGAGATGCGCTTTTCGAGGCGGGACTCGCTCTCCCGCAGCAGGGCCGCGCTGTCGATTTCCAGGGCGCGGGCGAGCTGCAGGATCGTCCCGACCGGGGGGATCGTCGCGCCGGCCTCGATGGCCTCGATCTGCGCGATCGAGAGGCCGGTTTCGTTCGCCACCCGCTCGAGGGGGATCCCCTTCTCGGTGCGCGCGCGGCGGATGGTGGCGCCGACCGTGGGACGCTTGGGGCGGATCGCTTTTCCGGGCATGGGCTCCTCTCTCCCTCGGTTTAGCGGTACTCGTAAAACCCGCGGCCGCTCTTGCGGCCCAGCCAGCCCGCCTCGACGTACTTGCGCAACAGCGGGCAGGGCCGGTACTTCGAGTCCTTGAAGCCGTCGTAGAGCGTCTCCATGATCGCCAGGCAGGTGTCCAGCCCGATCAGGTCGGCGAGCGCGAGCGGCCCCATCGGGTGGTTCATGCCGAGCCGCATCACCGTGTCGATGTCCTCGCGGGTGCCGACCCCGTGGTAGAGGCAATAGACCGCCTCGTTGATCATCGGCAGCAGGATGCGGTTGGCGATGAAGCCGGGGTAATCGTTCGCCCGCGCCGGGGTCTTGCCGAAGCGCTCGGCGAGCGCCCAGGTGGTCTTCAGGGTCTCCTCCGAGGTGGCGAGCCCGGGGATCACCTCGACGAGCTTCATCACCGGCACCGGGTTCATGAAGTGCATCCCGATCACCTTGTCGGGCCGCCGGGTCTGGGAGGCGATGCGGCCGATCGGGATGGAGGAGGTGTTGCTCGCGAGGATCACCTCCGGCCGGCAGATGCGGTCGAGATCGCGGAAGAGCTGGAACTTGATCTCCTGCCGCTCGGTCGCCGCCTCGACGACGAAGTCGGCCGCGGCCATCTCCTCGAGGCGCACCGTCCCCCGGATGCGGCCGAGGATCGCCTCCTTCTCGGCGGCGGCGAGCTTGCCCTTTTCGACGCTGCGGGCGAGGTTGCCCGCGATCGCGTTCCGCCCCTTGTCCACGAAGCCCTGCTCGATGTCGTTCAGGATGACGGCGAGGCCGCTGGCGGCGGCGACCTGCGCGATGCCGCTTCCCATCTGCCCCGCCCCGATGACGCCCAAGGTTTCGATCTTCATGCCGCTCTCCTCTCCGCTGGCGGTCGTTGGCCACGCCTCCCGCCGCCGCGAGCCGGCGGGGGCACCCCTTACCGGTGGACGACGAGGGCGACGGCCTCGCCGCCGCCCAGGCAGAGCGAGGCGAGCCCGGTCTTCGCCTCGCGCCGGATCATTTCGTGAATCAGGGTCACGAGCACGCGGCAGCCGCTCGCCCCGATCGGGTGGCCGAGGGCGACGCTGCCGCCGTTCACGTTGACCCGTGCGGGGTCGAGCCCCAGCTCGCGCAGCACGGCGACCGTCGAGCCGCTGAAGGCCTCGTTGATCTCGAAGAGATCGACGTCGCCGATCCCGATCCCCTCCTTGGCGAGCACCTTGGGGACGGCGAGGACGGGGGCGACGAGCACGTACTTCATGTCGAGCCCCGCCGAGGCCTGGGCCCCGATGCGCGCAAGCACGCGGCAGCCGAGGGCGCGCGCCTTCGCCTCCGAGGTGACGACCACGGCGGCCGCCCCGTCGCTGATCACCGAGGAGTTGCCCGCGGTCGCGTAACCGTTTTTCTGGAACGCCGGGGCCATGCGCGCAAGCACCTCGTAGGGGGTCTCGCGCGGGCACTCGTCGCGGGCGAAGACGACGGGGTCCCCCTTGCGCTGCGGCACGGAGACGGGAACGATTTCCTCGTCGAAGCGCCCGCCGCGGACCGCGGCCAGGGCGCGCCGGTAGGACTCGGCCGCGTAGCGGTCCTGGTCCTCGCGGCTCACCCCGTACTTCTCGGAGCACAGGTCGTTCGAGATCCCCATGTGGAAGTCGTTCACGATGTCCCAGAGCCCGTCGTGCACCATGTGGTCCTGGAGGGTGCCCGGGCCCATGCGGTAGCCGAAGCGGGCCTTTTCCAGGTAGTAGGGCGCCAGGCTCATGTTTTCCATGCCCCCCGCCACCACGACCTCGGCGTCCCCGGTCTGGATCGCTTGGGCGGCGAGCATCACCGCCTTGAGGCCCGAGCCGCAGACCTTGTTCACCGTGAGGGCCTCGACCACCCAGGGCATGCGGGCGAGCACCGCGGCCTGCTTGGCCGGGTTCTGCCCGTAGCCGCAGGGGAGCACCTGGCCGAGGATGACCTCGTTGACGGCTTCCTTGGCGATCCCCGCGCGGCGGAGCGCCTCCTCGATCACGACGGCGCCGAGCCGGGTCGCCCCGACCGAGGCGAGGCTGCCGTTGAAGGCCCCGAGGGGGGTGCGCACCGCGCTCACGATGACCGGTCGGTTCATGGACGTCCTCCTCCTTGCGGCGCGGTCCGGCGGGGGGTCCCGCGGGCCCGCCTCACATGTTGCGCCGGTAGCGGCCGCCGACCGCGTACAGCGCCCGGGTGATCTGGCCCAGGCTGCAGCAGCGCACGGTGTTCATCAACTCGGCGAAGATGTTGCCCCCGGAGAGGGCGACCGCTTGCAGCCGCTCGAGCGCCGCCGGGGCCTCGTGCGCGTGGCGCTCGTGGAACTCGCGCAGGCGCCGGAGCTGGGACTGCTTTTCCTCCTCGGTCGCGCGGGCGAGCTCGAGGGTCTCCGTGAAACGCCCCTCGGCGGCGTGCGGGTCGCGGAAGGTGTTCACCCCGATGATCGGCAGCCGGCCGTCGTGTTTGAGCGCCTCGTAATACAGGGACTCCTCCTGGATCTTCGCCCGCTGGTAGCCGGTTTCCATCGCGCCGAGCACCCCGCCGCGTTCGGTCAGGCGGTCGAACTCGGCGAGCACCGCCTCCTCCACGAGCCGGGTCAGCTCCTCGACGATGTAGCTTCCCTGGTTGGGGTTTTCGTTCTTGGCCAGGCCCCACTCGCGGTTGATGATGAGCTGGATGGCGAGCGCCCGGCGCACGGACTCGGCGCTCGGGGTCGTGATCGCCTCGTCGAAGGCGTTCGTGTGCAGGCTGTTGCAGTTGTCGTAAATGGCGCACAGCGCCTGGAGGGTGGTGCGGATGTCGTTGAACTGGATGTCCTGGCTGTGGAGCGAGCGGCCCGAGGTCTGGATGTGGTACTTGAGCTGCTGGCTGCGCGGCCCCCCGCCGTACTTGTGCTTCATCGCGATCGCCCAGATGCGGCGGGCGACCCGGCCGATGACGGTGTACTCGGCGTCCATGCCGTTCGAGAAGAAGAAGGAGAGGTTCGGCCCGAAGCTGTCGATCGGCATGCCCCGCGAGAGGTAGTACTCGACGTAGGTGAAGCCGTTGGCGAGCGTGAAGGCGAGCTGGGTGATCGGGTTCGCCCCGGCCTCGGCGATGTGGTAGCCGGAGATCGACACCGAGTAGAAGTTGCGCACGCGGTTTTGGATGAAATACTCCTGGATGTCGCCCATCATCTTCAGGGCGAAGTCGATCGCGAAGATGCAGGTGTTCTGGCCCTGGTCCTCCTTGAGGATGTCCGCCTGGACCGTCCCCCGCACGGCCTCGAGCACCGCCTGCCGGATGCGGCCGGCCTCCTCGGGGTCGGGGTCGCGGCCGTGCTCGGCGGCGAATTTCTCGAGCTGCTGGTCGATCGCCGTGTTGAGGAACATCGCGAGCACGATGGGGGCCGGCCCGTTGATCGTCATCGAGACCGAGGTGTTCGGGGCGCAGAGCTCGAACCCGGAGTAGAGGACCTTCATGTCGTCGAGCGTGCAGACGCTCACCCCGGAGGTGCCCACCTTGCCGTAGATGTCGGGCCGGGGGTCGGGGTCGTAGCCGTAGAGGGTGACCGAGTCGAAGGCGGTCGAGAGGCGCTTGGCGGGGTAGGCGGCCGAGAGCAGCCGGAAGCGCCGGTTCGTGCGCGCCGGGTCGCCCTCCCCGGCGAACATCCGGGTCGGCTCCTCGTCGGTGCGCTTGAGCGGAAAGACGCCCGCCGTGTAGGGGAAGCGGCCGGGGACGTTTTCCTCGCGCAGGAAGCGATAGATCTCCGCCGGGTCGGCGAAGCGCGGCAGCGCGACCTTGGGGAGGCGCGAGTGCGCGAGCGTTTCGACGGTGAGCGGCAGGCGGATCTCGCGGTCGCGCACGCGGTAGGCGAGCTCGTCGCCGGCGTAGACGCGGCGGAGCTCCTCCCACTCCTGCTCGAGCCGCCGTGTCTCCGGGTCGATCGCCTCCTCGGCGCGGGCGAGCTCGGCGCGCAGGCGCGCGACGAGGCCGGCGGCGTCGTCGCCGGGCCCGATCGCGGAGAGCGCCTCGGCGAGGTGCCAGCGCCGGCGCAGCGCCTCCATCTGCTCGGCCGTCTTGCGGTGGTAGGCGCGCACGGTTTCGGCGATTTCGCCCAGGTAGCGCACGCGCTCGGGCGGGATGATGATCGTCTTCGAGGAGGAGTGCTTCCCGGCCGGCCGCGGCAGCCGGGAGGCGAAGCGGACGCCCGTCTTCTCGGCGATCGCGTCGAGCAGGGCGTGGTAGAGCGCGGTCACGCCGTCGTCGTTGAACTTCGAGGCGATCGTCCCGTAGACCGGCATCTCCTCGGGCCGGCGGTCGAAGGCCCGGCGGTTGCGTTGCACCTGCTTGCGGACGTGGGCGAGGGCGTCCTCGCTGCCCCGTTTTTCAAACTTGTTGACCGCGACGAGGTCGGCGAAGTCGAGCATGTCGATCTTCTCGAGCTGGGAGGCGGCGCCGAACTCGGCGGTCATGACGTACATCGAGACATCGACGAGGTCGACGATGCTCGAGTCCCCCTGGCCGATGCCCGCGGTCTCGGTGATCACGAGGTCGAAGCCCGCGGCCTTCACGGCGGCCACGGCGTCGGGGAGGATCTCGGGGATCTCGGTCTGCGAGCGGCGCGTGGCGAGCGAGCGCATGTAGACCCGGGGGTCCCCGATCGCGTTCATGCGGATGCGGTCGCCGAGCAGGGCCCCGCCGGTCCGGCGCCGCGAGGGGTCGCAGCTCAGGATCGCGACGCGGAGGGTCCGGATGTCGTGCAGCAGGCGCACGATCAGCTCGTCGGTGAGCGAGGACTTCCCCGCGCCGCCCGTCCCGGTGATGCCGACGACGGGGACCCGGCGGCCCGCGATGCGGCGGCCCAGCTCGGCCCGCAGCCGGGCGAGGTGGCCGTTTTCGCGCGCCTTGGCGATCTCCGCGGCCGTGATCAGCCGGGCGACGAGCCCCTTGTTTTCGGGGGAGAGTTGCTCGAGGGGCAGGTCGAAGTCCTTCACCGTCGGGAAATCGATGTGCTGCACGAGGTGGTTGATCATCCCCTGCAGGCCCATGCGCGCGCCGTCCTCGGGGGAGTAGATCTTGGTGACCCCGTAGGCCTCGAGCTCGCGGATCTCCTCGGGCACGATCACCCCGCCGCCTCCGCCGAAGACGCGGACGTGGCCCGCCCCGCGCTCGCGCAGGAGATCCACGAGGTACTTGAAGAACTCGAGGTGGCCGCCCTGGTAGCTCGAGACGGCGACCCCCTGGGCGTCCTCCTCGATCGCCGCGTCCACGATTTCCTCCACCGAGCGGTTGTGCCCGAGGTGGATCACCTCGACCCCCGTGTCCTGCAGGATCCGGCGCATGATGTTGATCGCCGCGTCGTGGCCGTCGAAGAGCGAGGTCGCGGTCACCACCCGCACGGGGTGCCGGGGGACGTAGATTTCGCTTGCCTGGCTCATGGAACCTCCCGAGGCGGTCCTTCCGGAGATGCCTCCGGGACCTTCTCCCCCCCGGCGGCCCCCGGATCCGCGAACGCGGAGGGCTCCTCCGGGCCCGCCGTGCACATCCGCAAAATGGCCGCCGTCTGGAGGCGGATGTAGTCCTCGATGCGGTAGTGCTTGGCGAGAAACCAGCGGCGGAACGTCCACATGTGCCCGAGCACGACGATGTTGTGGGCGAGGATCTCGATCGTGCGCTCCGTCAGCCGCGGCAACTCGCCCGAGGAGGCCAGCCGGGCGAGGACGCCCACGAGGATCCCGGTGATGCGGAGCTCGTTTTCGAGCACGCGGCGTTGCCACTGGGGGGGCAGGGACTGGGTTTGCTGGTAGATCATCAGGATGAAATCGCTCATGCGGTGGCAGACGAGGAAGTATTCGCGGATCACCTCGGCGAGGGCCTCCTTGCCCCCCGAGGCGTGGGCCATCGCCTGGGCGACGCCCCGCTCCATCTCGGCGTGGATCTGCTCGCAGACGAGGTAGAGGATGTCCTCCTTGCAGGTGAAGTACTCGTAGAGCGAGCCGATCGAGATGCCGGCCGCGCGGGCGATCTGGCGCGTCGTGGTCTTGTGGAAGCCGTTGCGGATGAACAGCTGCACGGCCGCGTCGGCGATCTGGCGCCGGCGCCGCGAGACGAGCTCGGGGTCCTTGACCTGGGTGGGGATGGTCGCTTGGCGGATCGGGGCGGGCATCTTCCCTCGAGGCGCGGTCCCGCCGGCGGGGCGGGAGCGCCTGTTTTCCGAACGAGCGCTCAATCGCCTTCGCCTTACACCCGCGGCAAGTCCCTGTCAAGGCCGGGATCGGGCCGCACGTTCACGGAGTGCCATGCTTTTCCTGGGGGCCTTGACAAGACCCGCGGCTTTTGGTTATGCCGTTCCGAACGAGCGCTCGCTCAGTCTCGGTTTCTTGAGTCGTAAGGTGTTCGAGGGGCGCCGAACGAGGCGGCGTCGACGCCCGGACGGCGAAACGCGGGGAGGCGTGCCATGGGAGAGGAGATTTTGCGGGTCGAGGAGGCCGAGGGGATCCTGACGCTCACCCTCAACCGGCCGGAGGTCATGAATTCGCTCAACTTCGCCCTGCTTCACGCCCTCAGGGGCGAGATCGAGGCGGTGCGTTTCCGGCGCGACCTGCGCGTCATCCTGATCACCGGCGCCGGGGACAAGGCGTTTTGCTCGGGGGCCGATCTCAAGGAGCGCGCGAGCCTTCCGCCCGAGAAGGTGCGCGAGTACATCTTCACCATCCGCGACCTCTTCACCGCCATCGAGCAGCTGAACAAGCCGGTGATCGCCGCCGTGAACGGGGTCGCCCTGGGCGGCGGCACCGAGCTCGCGCTCGCCTGCGACATCCGCCTCGCCTCGCGCACCGCGACCCTGGGGTTGACCGAGACGCGGCTTGCCATCATCCCGGGCGCCGGCGGGACCCAGCGGCTGCCGCGGCTCGTCGGCCGCGGCAAGGCCAAGGAGCTCATCTTCACAGGGCGGCGCGTGGACGCCGAGGAGGCGCTCGCCATCGGGCTCGTGAACCGCGTCTGCGAGCCGGCGGCGCTGCTCGCGGAGTGCCGCGCCATGGCCGCCATGATCTGCGAAACCGGGCCGATCGCGATCGAGCAGGCCAAGTACGCGATCAACCACGGCCTGGAGACCGATCTCGCGACGGGCCTGGCGATCGAGTCGAACGCTTACTGGGTCTGCATCCCCACCGAGGACCGCCTCGAGGGGCTCGCCGCCTTCCGCGAGAAGCGCAAACCCGTCTACAAGGGACGATAGCCGTACCCGAGCCACCCAGACGAAAGGAGACGTTCGATGACCGAGTACGACTACTGGAAGATCTTCCCCCGCATGCCCCGCAAGGTGACGATCGGGGACATCACCGTCCGCGACGGGTTCCAGCACCTCGAAAAGTTCATCTCCACCCGCGCGAAGATTTTCTACGCCGAGGAGATGATCTTCGCCGGCTGCCGCAACATCGAGGTGACCAACCTCGGCAATCCCTACCTCATGCCGCAGTTCCGCGACGCCGAGGAGGTGCTCGCCCACCTGAAGGGCGAGCGCTTCCGCGAGCGCTGCCGCAAGCGCGGGATCGACCCCGACTCCATCTGCATCACCGCCGTGACCATCCGCGAGACGGCCGTGGACCGGGCCGTCGAGCTGCGAAAGAAGGGGATCGGGCCGGACCGCTGCCTCATGATGGTCTCGACCGAGGAGGAGCACCACTTCGCCAACTCCGGCTGCACGCTGCCCCAGTACTGGAAGGAGGCCGAGCGGGCGATCCGCAAGTGCCGCGACGCCGGGATGCGGATGTGCGGCACGGTGAGCACGATCTGGGGAAGCCCGATCGCCGGGGCGACCGAGCTCAAGGACGCCGTCGAGTTCACCCGGCGCTGGCTTTCGATCGGCGCCACCGACATCGAGCACGCCGACCACGACGGCAGCGCCTCGGCCCCCGAGGTCTACCGCTACTTCGCGATGATCCTCGATGCGCTGCCCGACACGCGCCTCCACATCGCCCACTTCCACGAGACCAAGCGCGTGGCCGCGGCCTCGGTGCTTGCCGCGCTCCAGGCGGGGATCACCCACTTCGAGGCCACCCTCGGCGGCATGGGCGGCCAGCCCGCGAACTTCCTCGACGACTGCCCCGTGCCCGGGACCGGGGAGTACTACTACCGCGACCCGCGCTACGTGGGTCTCGTCTGCCTCGAGGACCTGCTCGTCCAGATCGACGAGATGGGAATCGAGCACGGCTACGACGTCGACCGCGTCCTGTGGCTGGGGCGGCAGATGGAGCGCACGGTGGGGCACCGGCTGCGCAGCGAGGCCGTGGTGAACGGCCGCACGGAAAAGGCGGGACACCCCGAGTTCTCCCGGCCGGGCCTGAAGAAGCTCAAGGAAAAACTGGGCGAAGCCCCCGGGCAGAAACTCCCCGCCGACTGGAGCGAGACGGCCGTCCTGCCGCCGGGGATGGGGCGCTGAACGGCCGGGGGGGCGAGAAGAGAAAGGAGACGGCGGGTGAACGAACAGGATGCCGACAAGGGCGTCGGGCCGCGCCGCGGCGCGGCCCGGCCGGGGGAAGGCCTCGACCGCGCGGGCAAGGTGCGCTTTCTCCTCGACGTGATCCACCGCAGCGCCTTGCACCACGGGCTCTGGTTCACCGAGGTGCGCCACCAGCTGGGGATGGGCCGGGCGCTCGAGGCCCTCGAGGCCGCCTGGAGCCGGAGCCTCGAGATCCAGCTGCAGCGCCTCTCGCGCACGCTCGGCTTCGCCCTCGAGCAGGGGCTGCCGCGGCCGCTCCTCGAGATGGAGGAGGGGGCCCTCGATGCGCTCGTCGACGGCCTCTGCACGAACTGGCTCGCCGGCGACGGGGTCTGGTTCCAGGCGGTCGAGTTCGCGCACGGCATGAACGACGCCAAGCGCTGCAACGACTCGGTCTGGGCGCAGTTTTCGCCGCTCGAGGCCTGGTCGATCAAGCGCCTGCTCGGGCTCTCCGAGCGGCCGGGGCTCGCCGGCCTGAGGCAGGCGCTCGCCTGGCGCATCTACGCCCGCATCAACGTGCAGTCCTTCGAGGAGGAGGGGCCCGATCGCCTCGTCTTCCGCATGGAGGAATGCCGCGTGCAGTCCGCGCGCAAGAGGAAAGGGCTACCCGACTACCCCTGCAAGTCGGCGGGGCTGGTCGAGTACACCTACTTTGCGCGCGCGATCGACGAGCGCATCGTGACCGAGTGCCTCGGCTGCCCCCCCGACCCCCATCCCGCATCGTGGTGGTGCGCCTGGCGCTTCACCCTGCGGGAGCCGTGACCGCGGCTTCGGCCAAAAAAAAACGCGGCCCCGCCGGAAGGCGGGGCCGCGGGGCGGCGCGGAAGGGGGCGCGGTCAGCGCCCGGCCTTCCACTGGAAGAGGGCCGTCACCGGCTCGGAGCCGACCTGGAGGCGGCGCGTGAGCTCCCGGCCCTGGAAGCTCGCCTTCACCTCGTAGCCCCCGGCCGGCAGGTTCGCCAGGAGCCAGGGGCCCTGGGTCGTGGTCTCGAGCACGGCCTTGCCCTTGGCGTCGGTGACCCGGACCGCCACGCCGGCCAGGTACTTCCCCGTGCTGTCGGCGAAGACGAGGCGCGTGTTGAACTCCTTGAACTGCGCCTGGATCGCGTCCCGCTCGTCCTTGCCGACCCCGCCCGAGAGGAACTCGATCCCCTGGGCCGTTTTCTGCTTGGCCGGCGGGGCCGCGGCGCTCGCTGCGGCGGCGGCCAGGACGAAGAGCCCGATCGCGATGAGACTCGTCACGGCCATCCATCGCTTCATGGTCGTTCCCTCCTTTCCCGGTGCTTGGGACATGCCGCCCCCCGCGCGCGGGTTGCCGCGCGCCGCGGGGTGGGGATTGAGGATAACCTTTGGATAACAAGATGTTAACGTGCATCTTCGGGTTGTCAAGGCTCGGGGGCGGCCACGAGGGGGGAGGGGTTCCCTTGACGGCTGCGGGCGGCCGTGGTTGAAGTGGGCGAGCGCGCCGTTTCGTCGCGGGGAGGCATGCCGATGGATCTCCACCCCGAAGCGTTGCGGGTCGAGCGGCTCGGTCCCTGCCGCATCGACTCGCCGGTGAAGGGCGTTCAGTTCGTCGCCGAACGGGACCGGGTGGTTCTCAGCCCGGCGCCCGAGGACATCCGCCGCCAGATCGAAGCCTTCGGGGCGCCGCTCGCCTTCGAGAAGGCCGGGCCCCGCGGCCGGATCTACTTCGACCCCTCCAAGCTCAAGTGCGGCATCGTCACCTGCGGCGGGCTCTGCCCCGGCCTGAACGACGTCATCCGCGCCGTGGTCCTGAGCCTCTACCACAACTACGGCGTGAAAACCGTCTACGGCTTCCCCTACGGCTACGAGGGGCTGAGTTACCGCTACGGCCATGTCCCCCTCGAGCTCACCCCCGCGGCGGTGAGCCGCATCCACGAGTACGGGGGCACCGTGCTCGGCTCCTCGCGCGGTCCCCAGGACGTCGAGGAGATGGTCGACACGCTGGACCGCATGAACGTCGGCATCCTCTTCGCCGTGGGCGGGGACGGGACGCTCCGCGGGGCGCAGGCGATCGCCGGCGAAATCCGCCGGCGGGGCCTGAAGATCGCCGTGGTCGGGATCCCCAAGACGATCGACAACGACATCTCCTACGTCGAGCGCTCCTTCGGCTTCGAGACCGCGGTCTCGCGCGCCGTGGGCGTGATCGACGCCGCCCACAGCGAGGCCAAGGGCGCGCGAAACGGGGTGGGGCTCGTGAAGCTCATGGGGCGGGAGTCGGGCTTCATCGCCGTGTTCGCGACGCTTGCCCGCAGCGACGTCAACTTCTGCCTCATCCCCGAGGTGCCCTTCCGGCTCGAGGCCTTCTTCCGGGCGCTCGAGGAGCGGCTCGCCAAGAGCGGCCATGCCGTGATCGTGGTGGCCGAGGGCGCCGGGCAGGATCTCACCGGCCAGAGCGGCGAGCGCGACGCCTCGGGCAACGTGAAGCTCGAGGACATCGGGCCGTTTTTGCGCGACCGCATCCTGGCGCATTTCCGCGGCCGCGGCCTCGAGATCAACCTCAAGTACATCGACCCGAGCTACGCCATCCGCGGGGTCCCCGCGAACCCCCACGACTCGGCCTTCTGCCTGCTCCTCGGCCAGAACGCCGTGCATGCCGGCCTCGCCGGGTACACGAACGTGGTGGTGGGCTACTGGCTGCGGACCTTCACCCTGGTCCCGATCCCGCTGGCCGTCTCCGCGCGCAAGAAGGTCGACCCCGACAGCTGGGTCTGGAGCAGTGTCCTGACCAGCACGGGACAGCCCCGGGAGATGCGCTGAGCCGTCAGAGGAGGGAGACGTAACGATGATCCGCAGGCTCGCCGTCTCCACCGGCGGGGGGGACGCCCCCGGGCTGAACGCCGTCATCCGCGCGGTCGTGCTTTCCGCGCTGCGCCGGGGCTGGAGCTGTGTCGGCATCCGCGACGGGTACAACGGCCTGCTCGAGCCGCAAAGCGACCCCCGCGGCGGGCTGGTCACGCTCGACCGCGACGCCGTGCGCGGGCTCACCCATCTCGGGGGGACCATCCTCGGGACGACCAACCGCGGAAACCCGCTCCGCTACCCCACGCCGGCGCCCGGCGGGGGAAGCGTCGAGCGGGACCGGAGCGACGAGCTGGTCGCCCGCTTTCGCGAGGAGCGCCTCGATGCCCTGGTCGCGATCGGCGGGGACGGCTCCCTCGAGATCGCCCACGCGCTCGCCTGCAAGGGGCTTCGGGTCGTGGGGGTGCCCAAGACGATCGACAACGACCTCGACCAGACGGTCGTCACCTTCGGCTTCGACACCGCCGTCGAGTTCGCCACCGAGTGCATCGACCGGCTCCATTCCACCGCCGAGTCCCACCAGCGGATTCTCGTGGTCGAGGTGATGGGGCGCTACGCCGGCTGGATCGCCCTCCATGCCGGGGTCGCGGCCTCGGCGGATGCGATCCTCATCCCGGAAATCCCCTACACGATCGAGCGCGTGGCCGAAAAGATCGCCGCGCGCGACCGCAGCGGAAGGCGTTTTTCGATCGTCGTCGCGGCCGAGGGCGCCCGGCCCCGGGGCGGCGGGGTGACGCTCCAGGAACCCGCCGCCGCCGGCCGGCCCGAGCGCCTGGGCGGGGTGGGCGAGATCGTCAGCCAGGAGCTCGCGCGCCTGACGGGCAAGGAATCCCGCGCCGTGGTGCTCGGGCACCTCCTGCGCGGGGGGAGGCCGACGGCCAACGACCGGTTGCTCGCCTTGCGCTTCGGCGCCGCCGCCGTGCGCGCGCTCGCCGAGGGCAAAAGCGGGGTCATGGTCTCCCTGGACCCTCCCGAGGTGCGCTACGTCCCCCTCTCCGCCGGGATCCGCCGCATGAAGACCGTCCCCGTCGACGGCGACACCGTCCGGACCGCCCGCGACCTCGGGATCAGCTTCGGCGACTGAGAGGCGGACTCAAGTCCGGGCCTTCTTGTGCCGATGAGGATCGCGAGGAACGGGCGCGGCCGGGATCCGCCGCCGCGCCGGAGGCTCCCCCGCTCCATGGACGAACGCAAGCTCGCGGCCTGCATCGACCGCATCCGGTCCCTTCCCGCCATGCCGGCCACGGCGGCGCGGCTTTTGCCGCTGCTCTCCGACCCCGCGGCGGACACGCGCCGCATCGAGGAGGTCCTGCGTTACGACCCCGGCCTGACGGCGGACCTCCTCAAGCTCACGAACTCCGCCTACTTCGGGCTGCCCACCCGCGTCGGCTCGGTGCGGCAGGCGGTTCTGCTCCTGGGCTGGAAGCGGCTGCTGCGGCTCGTCATGACCCTGAGCGTGAGCGGCCTCATGAAGCAGCCGCTCGCCGGCTACGACCTTCCCCGCGGCGGGCTCTGGCGCCACTCGGTCGCCGTGTCCGTGGCCGCCGACCGCCTCATCGCCCACCTCGCCCTCCCCGGCGGCGACGCCGTCTTCACCGCGGCCCTGCTCCACGACGTGGGCAAGCTCGTCCTCGCCCGCTTCGTCCGGGAGGAGCTCGCGCGGATCGAGGCGCTCGTCGCCAAGGGGCTCTCCCTCGATGTCGCCGAGACGGTCGTCCTGGGCGTGAACCACGCCGCGGTCGGGGCGAAGGTGCTCGAGAGCTGGTCCTTCCCGCCCGATCTCGTCGGCGCGGTCCGGCTGCACCACGACCCGGAGTCCTGCGCGGAAGGCTGCCTCGTGAGCGACATCGTCCACGTGGCGAACGTCCTCGGCGGGCGGATCGAGGAAAACGCCCGCGGCGTCCCCCCGCCCGAGGCCTCCGCCGCGGCCCTCGAGCGGCTGGGGCTCGACGCCGCGGACCTGGAAGAGGTCGCCCGGCAGGCGCAGGGCGAACTCCTGCGGCTCAAGGAAGCCTTTTAGCCCCCCCGGCCCCGCCGTCGTCGAGAAATTCCCGCCAGCGGAAACGAACCCTCCTTCCCTCCCGCACGCAGGAGAGGTCCCCCTTCGCGGCCGAGGCGGCGAGGGCCTCCGCGATCCGCCCGCGCTCCCGGCCGGAAATCCGCGCCACGCGCTCGACGAGAAGCCCGAGGGGATCGGCCCCCCCTTCGGCCTCGACGGCGCCCGCCCGCTCGAGGGCCTCCGCCATCATCAGCTCGTAGAGGAGCACGATGCGCTCGAGATTCTCGAGGGTCGAGCGCTCCTCCGCCGTCGCCCGGCCCTGCCGCCGCTTGGCCCCGATGTCCTCGAGGTATCTCCGGAAGCGCTCGTCCCAGTCGCGGGCGATGGCCTCGAGCAGGGCGGCCGGCGCCTCCTTCGTTTCGCACACGGCGCGGTTGGCGTCGTAGCGCGACCAGTCGTCGCTCAGGATCCGCAGCCCCAGGGCCGCGCTGCGCTCGCGGACCTCGGTCCCCGGGAAGGGGGCGAGGAGATGGAAGCCGTATTGCAACCCCCGGGCGGCCAAGCGTTCGCCGAAGGCGAGCGTCTCCTTCAGGGTCTCCGGCGTTTCCCCCGGCAGGCCGAGGATGAAGGAGGCCATGGCGGTGACCCCCGCCCGGCGGCAGGCTTCGACCGCGGCCTCCGCCTGCTCGGGGGTGATGCCCTTTCGCACCGTGCGCAGGATCCCGCGGTTCGCCGACTCCAGCCCGAAGCTCACCGCCGCGCAGCCCGCGGCCTTCATCTTGGCGAGGAGCTCTTCGGAGACGGAATCGACGCGGGCAAACGACGTCCAGCGGACGCGGAGGCCGCGGGCGAGGATCTCGTCGCAGACCGCGTGGCAGCGGCGGGCGTCGGCGGTGAACCAGTCGTCGGCGAGGTTGACCTGGGGGAAGCCGAGGCCGCCGAGGAAGGCGAGCTCGTCGACCACCCGCCGGACGCCGTGGGTGCGCACGCGGGCGCCCACCATGCGCCGGCCGACGCAAAAGATGCAGCGGTGCGGGCAGCCGCGCGAGGTTGTCATGGTGACCGGCAGGCCGAGCGCCCGGTAGCGCCCCAGCGGCAGCCGGTGCCGCGCCGGCGGCGGCAGGCGGTCGAGCTCGGGCAGAAAGTCCCTGCCGGGGGTCGCCCGAGGGGTCTCCCCGTCGCGGAAGACGATGCCGCGCACGGAGCCGAGGGGCCGCCCCCGCTCGAGGGCCCGGCAGAGCTCGAGCAGGGTCTCCTCCCCTTCTCCCCGCACCACCACGTCGAGCGCCGGGCAGGCGGCGAGCGTTTCTGCGGCGCAGAAGCTCGCGTGCGGGCCGCCGAGCACGGTGAGGATCGAGGGCTCCAGGCGCTTGATCTCCGCGGCGAGGGAAAGGGCCCGGTCCACGTTCATCGTGACCGCCGTGATCCCGACCAGCCGGGGCGAGACCTCGTTCAGCACCGCCTCCAGCCTGCCCTTCCCGCCGGGGGTGACCGCGAAGTCGACGACGCGGACCTCGATCCCTGCCTCCTCGAGCGCGCCGGCGAGGTAGGCGAGCCCGAGCGGCGGCGAGGGGGTCTCGTCGATGGGGTAGAAGGGATGGATCAGGAGCACGCGCATGGCGTTCGCCGCCGCCCCCGGGGGCAACGAAAAAGGCCCGCACCGCGGGGGATGCGGGCCTTTCCGCAGGGGGCGGGTCGTTTCAGAACAGGCCGCTCACCTTGCCCGTGTTCACGTCGACGTCGATGCGGCGGAAGGCGGGGTTCGAGCTCGTCCCCGGCATGAGGCTGATCGTCCCGGCGCAGGGGCAGAGGAACTTCGCCCCGGAGTAGATGAGGACGTCGCGGATGGGCAGGATCCAGCCCTTGGGCACGCCCTTGAGGGTCGGGTCGTGGCTGAGGCTCAAGTGCGTCTTGACCATCATCGTCGCGAAATCGGCGTACTTGGGGTCGGACTCGAGCATCTTCGCCTTGGCCTCGGCCTCGGGCGTCCAGGAGACGCCGTCCGCGCCGTAGACCTCCCGGGCGATCAGGGCCACGCGGTCGCGCAGCTTCATCTCGAGGGGGTAGAGGAACTTGAACTCGCTCTTCTGCTCGCAGGCCTCGATCACGGCGTCGGCCAGCTCGAGAGCCCCCTCGCCGCCCTTCAGCCAGTGCTCCGAGACGGCGCAGCGGGCGCCGGCGGCCTCGGCCGCTTTCTTCACGGCCTTCACCTCGTCGTCGGTGTCGGTGTGGAAGCGGTTGATGCAGACGACGGGGTTCATGCCCGACTTGCGGATCACCTGGATCATGTGGACCATGTTGGCGCAGCCCTTCTCGACCAGGGCCACGTTTTCCCGGGTGTACTCCTCGGGCATCGGCTTGCCCGGGACGACCTTGGGGCCGCCGCCGTGCATCTTGAGGGCGCGGATCGTGGCGGTCAGCACCGAGACATGGGGTTTCAACCCGCTGAAGCGGCACTTCACGTTCCAGAATTTCTCGAAGCCGATGTCCGCGGCGAAGCCCGACTCCGTCACGTGGTAGTCGAACATCTTCAGCCCGATCCGGTCGGCGATGATCGAGGACTGGCCGACGGCGATGTTGGCGAAGGGGCCGGCGTGGACCATGCAGGGCTGGTACTCGGCCGTGCACATGAGCGTCGGGTTGATCGTGTTGCGCATGAAGGCGCACATGGCGTTGCCGACCTCGAGGTCGCCGGTCGTGACCGGTTTCCCGGAGCGGTCGAAGGCGACGGTGATCTCGTTCAGGCGCTTTTTCAGGTCGGCCAAGTCCTTCACGATGGAGAGGATGGCCATGCACTCGGAGCCGACGGCGATGCCGAACTTCGATTGCATCATGTAGCCGTCCTGGCGGCCGCCGATGCCGATGATGATGTTGCGCAGCGCCTGGGCGCAGAAGTCGATCACCCAGCCCATCTCGACCCGCGTGGGGTCGATGTTCAGCCGGCGCATGCCGGTCAGCCGCGCGAGCTGCTCGTCGGTGTAGTTGCGCTCGTGCTGCATCCTCGCGGTCAGGGCGACCATGGCGAGGTTGTGGGCGTTCATGATGTCGTTGATGTCGCCGGTGAGGCCGAGGGAGAACTCGGTCATGGGGATGAGCAGCGCGTTTCCGCCGCCCGCGGCCGTCCCCTTGATGTTCATGGTCGGCCCGCCCGAGGGCTGCCGCAGGGCGCCGCCCACGTTCTTGCCGCGCTTGCCGAGGCCTTCCATCAAGCCGATCGAGGTCGTGCTCTTGCCCTCGCCGAGCGGGGTGGGCGTGATGGCGGTCACCTCGATGTATTTGCCGTCCGGTCGGCCTTCCAGGCGGCGGATGATCTTCATGAAGTCGAGCTTGGCGAGCCGCCCCATGGGGAGCATCTCGTCCTTGTCCAGCCCGAGCTTCTCGCGCCACTGCTCGGGGGTCGGCATGTTCTTCTCGGCGGCCTCGGAGATCTGCCAGTCGGCCATCTTGGTCGCATCGTAGGGCATCGGCTTCTTCCTCCTTTGCGGTGATCGTTGCGGGTTTTTCCGGGGGTTCACCGGGCGTCGCGTTGCCCGGGGGCGATCGGGGACGGCGTGGTCCCGGGCCGCCGCGAAGGGCGGGAGGCGGCTTTGGGCCATCGCCTATAGCATCCGCGGCCGGCCGGCGCAAGGGCTTTCAGGACGCGGGGACGCCGCCGGCCTGCGCCTGGGCCTGGTGGAGACGGAAGTAGAAACCGCGCCGGGCCATCAGCGCGGCGTGGGGGCCCGCCTCGAGGATGCGGCCGCGGTGGAGAACCAGGATCTCGTCCGCTGCGCGCACGGTGGAGAGGCGGTGGGCGACGAGGATCGCGGTGCGCTCCGCGAGCAGCCGCGCGAGGGCCTCCTGGATGGCCTGCTCGGTCTCGGAATCGACGGCCGAGGTCGCCTCGTCGAAGAGGATGACGTCGGGGTTGCGGGCGAGGGCGCGGGCGATGGCGATCAGCTGGCGCTCGCCCGCGGAGACCGCCCCGCCGCCTTCCCCCAGCCGGGAGTCGAGCCCCGCGGGAAGGCGCTCGAGGAGCCGCTCCAGCCGGGCGGCGGCCACGATGCGCGCCTCCTCGGCGGGCGTGGGCGGCGGCAGCCCGTGGAAGAGGTTTTCCCGCAGCGTGCCCGAGAAGAGCATCGGGTCCTGCAGAACGAGCGCCAGGCGCTCCCGGAAGGCCGCCTTCGGCCAGGCGCGCAGGTCGACCCCGTTCAGGAGGATGCGCCCGGAGGTGGGGTCGTAGAGGCGCGGGATGAGCTGCAGGAGGCTGCTTTTGCCGGCCCCCGTCGGCCCCACCACGGCGAGCGTGCCGCCCCGCCGCAGGGTGAAGGAGACCCCCTTCAGGACCGGTTCGCCGGGGACGTAGGCGAAGCCGACCTCCTCGAAGGAGAGCTCCTCGATGCGCGCCAGCCGCGGTGTTGCCCCGGGCGGCGGGTCGCGGAGCGCAGGCGGCGTGTCGAAGAGCAGGAAGATGCGCTCGACCGAGGCAAGCGCGTTCTGGAGCACGTTGTATTTTTCGGCGAGATCCCGCAGCGGCCGGAAAAACATGCGGATGTAGGACAAGTAGGCGACGAGCGCCCCGAGGCTGAGCGCCCCCCCGGGGACGCGGCTTCCGCCGTAGCCGATCACGAGCGCGACGGCGGCGAGGGCGAGCACCTCGATCAGGGGCAGGAACACGGCGAGCAGCCGGATCTGTTCCATGCCGGTGAGGTAGTTTTCGCGATTGAGGCGGGCGAACCGTTCGGCGTTGCGCGACTCGCCGCGGTGGATGTGGATCACGCGGATGCCGCCGATCGTCTCGGCGAAGCGCGTGTTGATCTCGGCCGCCTGGATGCGCAGGGTGCGGAAGATCTCGCGCGCGCGCCGCGAGAAGTGCACGGCCGCGACGGCGACGGCGGGCAGGACGAGAAAGGTGACGAGCGCGAGCTTGGCGTCGAGGGCGAGCAGCACGGCCGCGATGCCGACGATCAGGATCAGGTCCTTGGCCAGGAAGGAGAGAAAGGAGGTGAAGAGCTCGTAGAGGTTCTGGATGTCGCCCGTCAGGCGGGTCACGATCCGGCCGACGGGGTTGCGGGCGAAGAAGTCCAGGGAGAGCTCCTGGGTGTGGGCGAAGAGCCGGAGGCGCAGGTCGTGCATGATGCGCTGCCCGGTCGCCTCCATCAGGACCGACTGGGCGAAGGAGCAGAGGAACTGGAGAAGGACAAGCAGGGCGAAGCCCGCCGCGGTGAGGGAGAGCCCCTGCAGGGCCGCGGCCGGGTCCGGGGCCGGGGCCCCGGCCTCGCCGGGGACGATGAAGCGGTCGATCGCGTGGCGCAGCAGCAGCGGGAGCGAGAGGTCGAGCAGCGTGATGGCGAGCACCAGGGCGACCGAGCCGGCGAGCAGGGCGCGGTGGGGGCGGACGTAGGGCAACAGGCGCAAAAGCAGCCGGGCGTCGTAGCCGGAGACCGGCCGGGGGTCCTCGAAATCGACGGTCTCAGGCGGCATGCGCGGCCTCCTCGAGCTCCTGCAGGCGGAAGGCCCGGGCGTAGTAGGGGTTGTCGCGCAGCAGCTCGCGGTGGGTCCCCAGGGCGACGCGGCGGCCGCCGTCGAGGACGAGGATCCGGTCGGCGAATTCCACGGCGGCGAGGCGGTGGGAGGCGATGAGGATCGTCCTGCGGCCGGCGAGCGCCCGGAGCGCGCGCACGATCGCCGCCGCGGTTTCGAAGTCGACCTGGCTGACGGGGTCGTCGAGGAGCAAGACGGGGGATTCGGCGAGCAGGCAGCGGGCGAGCGCGACGCGCTGTTTCTGGCCCCCGGAGAGCATGACCCCGCGCTCGCCCACCACCGTGTCGAACCCCGCCGGGAAGCCGCGGACGGTGTCGAGGAGGGCCGCGGCCGCCGCCGCCTCCTCCAGCCGCCGCGGCGCAATCCCGGGGTCGCCGAGGGTGAGGTTGTCGCGCAGCGTTCCGGAAAAAAGGAAGGCGTCCTGGGGGAGCAGGCAGACGGCGCGGCGGAGGTCCTCGAGCCGCAACTCCCGCAGGTCGTGCCCGTCGAGCCGAATGCGCCCGGCCGCCGGGTCGTAGAGCCGGGGGACGAGGCTGAGGAGCGTGCTTTTGCCGGCCCCCGGGGGCCCCACGATCCCCAGCACCGCGCCCGCCGGCACCTCGAGGTCGATCCCCTCGAGGGCGGGCCGTCCCGCCGTCCCGGCGTAGCGGAAGCTCACGGCCTCGAAGACGATCTCCCCGCGGGCCCGCGGCAGGGGGCGGGCCGACGGCGGGGAGGCGACCTGCGGGGCCTCGGCGAGCACGGCCGCGATGCGCTCGAGGGAGGCTTTCCCGCGCTGCACCAGGTTGGTCACCCAGCCGAGGGCCATCATCGGCCAGGCGAGCAGGCCGAGGTAGGTGATGAAGGCGACGAGGTCCCCGGGCGTGATCGCCGCCAGGATCGTCCGCCGCCCGCCGACGAGGAGGACGAGGACCAGGCTCACGTTCGTGAGCAGCAGCATCAGGGGGGAGAAGACCCCGGTCACGCGCACAAGCTTCAGGTTTTCCTCGAGAAACTCCCGCGAGGAGGCCTCCACCCGGCCGGCTTCGAAGGCCTGCAGGTTGTGGGCCTGGATGAGGCGCACGCCGACGATGCGCTCGCGGATCGCCTCGGTCAGCTCGGCGAAGGAGGCCTGGACCGCCCGGTACCGGCGGTGCATGCGCCGGCTGAAGACCCGCGTGCCGAAGGCGAGAAGCGGCATGGGGACGAGCGCCCAGGCGGTCAGCACGGGGTCGATGTACGCCATGAAGGCGATGGCCGCCGCCCCCATGACCACGGCGTCGTTCAGGGCGACGATGCCCATGCCGGCGGCCATGCGGATCTGCTGGAGGTCGTGGGTGGCGCGGGCCATGAGATCGCCGGTCGCGGTGCGGTCGAAGTAGGCCGCGGAGAGCCGCTGGAGGTGGTCGAAGAGCCGCTCCCGCAGCCCCTGCTCGACCCGGCGGGAGGTGCCGAGCAGGCAGAGGCGCCACACGTAGCGGAACACCCCGACCAGCACCGCCAGGGCGAGGATCGTCCCCGCCTGCGCCGCCAGCCGCCCGGGCAGGGCCGCCGCGGAGGCGAGGTCGTCGACGGCGTGCTTGATCACCCGCGGGATGGCGAGCTGCAGGAGGTCGACCAGCACCAGGCTCGCCAACCCGAGGAGGATGCGGGTGCGGGATTCTGCGAAGTAGGGTCGAAGGAGATCCCGGTGCGGCATCATGGGGGCTGTCCGGGCGGTGCCGAAGGAATTCGGGGCTTCGGGCCGCCGCGAGGGCTGGATAACACAGGAAATGGGGATCGACAACGCCGCGCACGGCTTTTCCCGGCGGCGTTGACTTCCGGGGGGGCGGTTGCTATTTTGACTTCATGGAAGTTGGGAATATTGTTGAATATATCGATCGCGAGCGCATTCTCTGCGCCGTGATTCTCGAGATCCGCAACCAGCGCCTGAAGCTCCTCACCGAGACCAACCGCGAGGTGAGTGTTCCGGCGGGGAGGCTGTTGCGCCTGGATCCGACGCGGCTCGACCCGCAGATGGGCCGCTTCCGGCTGGTCGACCGCCTGCGCGAGGTCGCCGAGAAGCGAAACGCCCTCGTCGCCGCGGTCACGATCCGTGACCTGTGGGAGGTTCTGCACCCCGAAAACGACTGGATCGACCTCGAAACCCTGACCGCGTTCTGTTTTCCCGGCGAGGCGAACGGCGATCACCAGTCCGCCGTGATGCGCGCGGTGTTCAACGACCGGCTCTATTTCCGCTTCCACCCCGGGCGCTTTTTCCCCAACCCGCCCGAGCAGGTCGAGCGCTTGTTCACCCGGCGGGAGGCCGAGGCCCGCCGGGCGCGGCTGATCGAGGCCGGCGGGGCCTGGCTCAGGCAGGCGCTCTCGCGACCCGGGCCGCCGCCCGACGGGGGCGGGGAGGGGGAGGCGGCCGCGGAATGCCGGCGCCTGATCCGCGACTTCTTTCTCTTCGGCCGCGAGGCGCCCGAGCACGAAACGGCCCGCGCGCTCCTCGAGCGCGCCGGCGTCGACCCGGCGGGGGATCTCTTCCCCCTCTGCGTGCGGCTGGGCCTCTTCGCCGAGGACGAGAACCTCGATCTCCTTCGCCTGCGGGTTCCGGTGGCGTTCCCCGAGGAAGCCCTCGCCGCCGCGGCCCGGATCGCCGCCGCCCGGCCCGTCCCCGGCGCCTCCGGGCTGCAGGGGCGGGTGGACCTGACGGGTCTCGAGCTCTTCACGATCGACGGCCAGGCGACCCTCGATTTCGACGACGCCCTCAGCCTCGAGACCCTTCCCGACGGGCTGCGTCTCGGCGTGCACATCGTGGACGTCGCCCATTTCGTGCGCCGGGACGACCCGCTCGACCGCGAGGCGAGAAGGCGCGGCAGCTCGATCTATCTCCCCGACCAGCGGATCCCGATGCTGCCCCCGGCGCTCGCCGAGGGGCTCTGCAGCCTGCGGGCGGGCGAGGTGCGGCCGGCGATCACGACCTTCGTCGACCTCGCCTCCGACCTGAGCGTGCGCGGCTACCGCATCCTGCCGAGCTGGGTGCGGGTGAAGGAGCAGCGGACCTACTTCGACGTGAACCTGCTCGCCGACCAGGACCCGAAGCTCCTGCGGCTGCGCGGCATCGCCCGCGCCTTCCGCGAGGCCCGCCTGGCGGCCGGCGCGGTGCACATCGCCGTGCCCGAGGTCAACGTCTGGATCGGCGAGCACGGCGAGGTCCACGTGAGCCGCCTCAACCGCGAAAGCCCGGCGCGCATGCTCGTCGCGGAGATCATGATCCTCGCCAACTGGCTCATGGCCCGCTGCCTCGCCGAAAACGGGCTGCCCGCCGTCTTCCGGGCGCAGCCCGAGCCGCGCGAGCGGCTCTACGCGGGGGAGGAGGGAAGCCTCTTTCAGCAGTGGATGCAGCGGCGGCTGCTCAACCGCTTCGTGCTCAGCCCCGTGCCGGGGAAGCACTCGGGGCTCGGGCTGTCGGCTTACGTGACGGCCACCTCCCCGATCCGCAAGTACTACGACCTCGTGACCCAGCGGCAGATCCGGGCGGTGCTCGGCCTGGAGGCACCCTACACGGCCGAGGAGATCGAGGCCCTGCTCCAGGATCTCGCGCTCCCCATGAGCCGGGTCGCCCAGGTCCAGGCCGCGCGCCAGCGCTACTGGCTGCTGCGCCATCTCGAGCGCCGCGTGGGGCAAAAGGAGGAGGCGATCGTGCTGCAGCGGCGGCGCAACGGCTACCAGATCCTGCTGACCGAGTACATGCTCGAGTGCGACCTGCCCGACGCGGGCGGGCCGGAGCTCTTCCCCGAGGACCTCATCCAGGTGACCCTCCAGGCGGTGAACGCCCGCAAGGATCGGCTCGTCGTCGCCATCGGCTGAGGCTCACCCCCCGGACGACGGCGCGGAGGGCTCCTCGGCGATGCGGGCCACGCGTCCCCCCGTCAGGCGCACGAGCTCGGCGGGTGTCGTGGCGAAGACCGCGCGCGGGGTGCCCGCCGCGGCCCAGATCTCGCCGTAGCGGAAGAGATCCTCGTCGATCAGCACGGGGAGCGCCGTGCGCAGCCCGACCGGCGGAACGCCGCCCACGGCGAAGCCGGTCACCTCGCGCACGAAGTCGGGCGAGGCCCGGTAGACCTTCGCGCCGAGCAGGCGCGCGAGCCGGTTCTCGTCGACGCGGTTCGCCCCGCTCGCGATCACCAGGACCGCCCTCCCGTCCGGATCGACCCGGAACACCAGGGTCTTGGCGATCTGCCCCACGGCGCAGCCGACGGCGCGGGCCGCCTCGAGCGCCGTGCGGGTGCTCGCGGGCATCTCGCGCACGCGCCCCCCGGCGCCGAGGGCGGCCAGGGCCTCCGCCACCCGCCTGGCGCTCGGGCTGAGCTCTTCTTCCATGGTCTCCCCCTTTTTCCCTTGACGAAACGTTCAACAATAACTAAAACTCGTTTCACAAAAAAAAACCAATTCAGGCTGGTGGGTATGGGCATCCAGGAGCGCAAGGAACGCGAAAAGGAACGAAGAAAACAGCAAATTCTCGTCGCCGCGAAGCGCGTCTTCTCCGAGAAGGGCTTCAACAAGGCGACGATGGAGGATATCGCCACCCAGGCCGAGTTGAGCCCGGGGACGCTCTACCTGTACTTTCGCAACAAGGAGGAGCTCTACGCCTCGCTTTCGCTGCGCATCTTGCAGTACCTGCTGCTGCGCATCGAGCACGTGAACGCCATGAAGGAGGCCGACCCCGAGAAACGCCTCCAGGCCCTCATGGAGGCCATGTTCGACGTCTACGAGTTCGACCCGCTCATCATCATGAACATGTTTCACCTGCAGTCGAGCGACACGCTCAAGAACTTGAGCCCCCAGCTGCTCCAGGAGATCAAGGACCTCATCGGCAAGTCGATGAAGTCGATCGTCCAGATCTTCAAGGAGGGGGTCGCGCGCAAGATCTTCATCGACCGCCACCCCGTGGCCATGGCGGACGCCTTCTGGTCGCTCTTTTCGGGCGTGATCCTGTGGATGACGAGCAAGCGGCTGGTGAGCGACGGCCAGGATCACCTGAAGGAAACCCTCACCCTCGCCTTCGAGACCTTCCACCGCGGCATCAAGCGCTGAGCGACCCCTGGCTCAGCCGAAGAGCCGCGCGATCTCGTCCACGGCGAAGCGCGGCCAGGGGACGGGCCGGCCGCGCCGGAGCCCCTGGACCGCGGCGCCTTTCCCGACCGCCTTCCCGATGCGCGTGACCTCGATCCCGGCCTCGCGGATCGTCCGCTCGATCCGCGCCGCCCGGCCGGGCCGGCAGGCGATGAGCAGGCTGCCCGAGCCGATCAGGCCGAGGGGGTCGAGACCGAGGAGACGGCACAGGCGGCGGGTCTCCGGCCGCACCGGGACGGCCTCGAGGTCGACCTGCAGCGCCACGCCGCCCGCCGCGGCGAGCTCGGCGATCGCCGTCGCGACCCCGCCCTCGGTCACGTCGTGCATGGCGCTCACCCCCCCGCAGGCCGCGGCCGAGCGCGCCTCGGCCAGGATGGAGATCCGCTCGAGGAAGCCCCGGGCGCGGGCGAGCTCGGCTTCGGAGAGGCCGAGCCGGCGCAGGCGGGGGGCGAACTCGCGGGCGAGGATGGCCGTCCCCTCGACCCCGGCCGACTTGGTCATGAGCAGGACGTCACCCGGCCGCATGCGGCGCTTGTCGATCAGCTCCCGCCGCCGCACCCGCCCGGCCATCGTGCCGCAGACCACGGGCCGCGACACGGCGTCGGTGATCTCGGTGTGTCCCCCGCACAGGGTGATGCCCCAGCGGCGGCAGAACGCGGAGAGGTCCGCGAGGACGCCGCGGATGCCGGCCGGCGTGGTCCCCGGCGGGAAGAGGAGCGTGGCCAGAAGCCAGCGGGGGTCGGCGCCGGCGGTGGCGATGTCGTTAGCGTTCACGAGCACGGCGTACTGCCCGATCGCGTCGGTCGCGAAGGTGATCGGGTCCGACTTGAGGATGAGGATTTCCTCCCCCGAGACGTCCACGGCGGCGATGTCCTCCCCGACCCCGGGGTTGATGAGGAGCGAGGGGTCCTGGAAGCGGAACTCGCGGAGGAAACGCGCCAGCCACTCGTTGGGGAGCTTCCCCGCGGGAAGCGGGAGCTCCATGCGGAGGCGCTCGGCCGGCGCCTCCCCGCCGGCGGCCTGGGCCGCGGCGGGGTCGAGGCAGAGCGTACGCCACCCCGCGCGCCGCGCGGCGTCGAGGAAGGCCGCATCCCCCGAGACGGCGAGCGAGCGCTCCGGCCGGACCCC
>FWPV01002081.1_pt1 | contig 50681 bp, 37 predicted proteins | sample 2228371 | NCBI WGS metagenome assembly FWPV01 (sample SAMEA103939776, study PRJEB20133) | metagenome
CGTGCGCCTTGAACCCCCGGGGCGAAGGCCCCCAGCTATTCAAGATTTTAAGGTTCCAGTACTTGACGGGATTTAGAACATCTGCTCACGCCACCCAACCCCACGCGGCAAAGAGGCCGGTGAGGATGAGCAACCACAATAGCGAGGGGTAGACGATGAGCCGGTGAATCCAGGGATTGCGCCCCCACACTCCCAACACCATAAAGCCGGGAAACAGGGGCAACACCAGCCGCGACGCGCTCTCCAGGGGTTGCGGGAAGCCCGTCTTGCTCAGGATGACCCACAATGACACGATCATGTAGACACCGTAGGCCAGCGGCAGCCGCCGCAGCGCGATGATGGCAAGGCCAATGAACAGCGCCACAGCCGCCAGGTCCAGCACGTCGGCGTAAAAGAACTGGCCGGTCACGATGACCGACACGCCATCCCACAACGCCTGCCCTGGCCAGGTGAGATGGCCGTGGACGCGCTGGCGGTGGACCAGGAACGGGGCCAGGGGCGAGTCCGTGCCCAGGATGCCATAGACGTAGGCCATGAACGCGATCATGCCTAGCGGCACGGCCGCCAGCCCCAGCAGGTCCCAAGAGATCAGCCGGCGAGAGAAACCGCGTTGACGCGCATATTCCACCAGCAGCGGGATGATCAGGAGAAAGCCTTGCAACCGGGCCACGCCGGCCAGCAGCCCGGTCGCGCCGGCCAGGTCCCAGTAGCCGCGCCGGGCCGCATAGAACGCGGCTACGCTAAAAAGGAGAAACAACGCCTCGGAGTAGCCGGCCAGAAAAAAGAACGCCGTGGGGAACAGGGCCAGGTAGAGCACGCTGCGCCGGGCCGCCGCCTCGTCCAGCTCCCCGGCCGCGAGCCGGTAGAACAGCCCCAGGGCCAGCACATAGGCCACGTTGGAGACGACCAGCCCGCCCAGCAAGTATTGCCCGCCCAGCAGGTCCCCGGCCAGGCGCATGAGCACCGGGTACAGCGGGGGCGCAAAGACGCTGGTATCGTGGGGCGCATAGCCGCGCGTGGCGATGAGCAGATACCAGAGCGTATCCCAGCGCTGCCAGGCGCCCAATAGCGGGCCGGCCAGCGGCCCGGTGATCGGCTCAAGGCCCAGGGAGAGCCGGTGGATCACCTCGGCCGGCATGAGCGGGGGGAGGAACGTGTAGGCCAGGGCCGCCACGGCGGAGAGGGCCAGGCGCAGGCCAACCCACAATAGGAGCACGAAACGCCACGAGGACCACGTTGCGCGTCGCGCGGTTTCCTGCCTGTTCGAGTCTCGCACGTTCATGCTTGCCGACCGGCTAGGGGGCACACTGGTGAAACCACTTCTGCAATTCGAGGGATTCATGCTCTTCGTGATGTTGGCTGATCAGTAGCCAGGTGTTCCCCAATCTATCCGATAGACGCTCACCGGGCCATAGTCTCCACCGTCGAAAGCGATGAGCAGTTGGGCCTGTCGAGCCAGGAATCGCTCCAACTCGGCCGGGGTGATTTGCAAGTATTGCCGATAGGGATCGCCCTGGGGATCGGGGTCAATGATAAAGGCACGCATCTGACCGTCAATGATCAAGATATCGGGACGGAACTCGCGCAGCGCCTCCTCCAAAGTGCTGCCGGGCCGATAATGGCGATACTTGGGCAAAAGCTCCCAGGAGTAGTATACGTGGTCGTACAGGCCCAACCAATAGGTCTCCACAGCCATAACCGAGGCGCCAGGCGGGATCACCTGATTGATCTGACTTTGCACAGACTGGTAGATCTGCCAGTAATCTGTGCCCAGCATCAAGAAATTAGCTCCAACGACGCTGGCGGTCAGGCCCCATACCAGGATGCGGCTCGCATAGTCCCTGAGCCGACCCTGCCAGGGCTGACGGCTGCATTCCAGCACCAGGACAGCTATCAGCAAGTCCAGGGCGGGCGTGATCAGGATCGCATAGTAGACGAACTTGTTGCGGACCAGGGCCGTATAGGCGATAACCAACGTCGCCGCCAGCACGAGCAACGCCTGATCGGCCGGAGAGCGTCGCATCGCCAGCATTACCAGGGCGATCAGGAGCAAAATGAGGGCGGGACGATATATTTTAGCCAGTATCTGCCCCAGATCGCCTATCGCCTGGAACATGATCGTTGGATCAAGGGTCAGGATCGGCGGCGTGCGCGTGGCGCCGAAAAAGACCTGATTGAGCGCAAAGAACGTATGGGGATATTGGATAATATGTAGGACGGCATACAGGCAGGCCCCTAATCCCCCGCCGATCACAAAGCCCCAGAAACCGCGACAGCGGAAAAGGGACCGGCGTTCGTGCCAGAGGAACAGAGTCAGGACGACCGGCGCATAGATCACACCGTTGGCATGGATCTCAAAGGCCACACCGATGCTCAGGCCAGCCAGCAGCCCCGGCCAGAACCTGTTTCGACCATGCAGATAAAGCGCGATGGCCGCAAAGCCCAACGCGGCGGCAGCAATATCATAGCGGGCCATGTGCGCCGAGAAGAAGAAAGGTCCGGATACCGCTACCAGGGTCACGCTCAACAGCCCCAACCGTGGCCCGCCCAGATGACCGGCGATGGCATAGATGGCCCCCAGCAGCAACACCCCCCAGCAGAGGGACATCAGGCGCATGGGCCAGAGATGTGGCTCGCCCCAGAGCCGTAGGAGAAACGAGTTCAGGAAAGGGATGATGGATTCGTTATACGTCCAGTACCCTGGAAAGCGATCCAGGATACCCAGATCGAGAGGGCCGGTCGGCTGGCCGGTCTGAATATAGGCCCAGGCCCGGCTCACCAGCCAGACCTCGTCCACAAAAGGGTGAGGGAAGCGCAGCAGGGACCACAAATGCACGGCCATGATCGCCACCAGCACGATCCCCCCGACCAGTCCCTGGCGACGCGTTAACCTCTGCCCGGTATCGGCTTGCATAGCATCAAACTCCCTTGAAAGCCTGGATAGCCGCCACCACTTCGGCTTGTTCAGCCTCGGTTAGATCGTTGTAGAAGGGCAGGCGCAGCAAGCGCTCGCTCACGGTCTCGGTGACCGGGCAATCGCCGGGCTGGCCGCCAAAGCGCCGGCCCATCGCGGAGAGATGCAGGGGGACGTAGTGAAACACGCTGAGGATGCCCTGTGCTTGGAGATGCGCGATCAGCGCTTGCCGTTGCGCCAGCGAAGGCAACAGGAGGTAGAAGAGATGATATGATTGTTCGCAGTGCGCGGGCACGATGGGCAATCGCACACCGCGCGCTGCCGCCCATTCTTGCAGATGTTCATAGTAGTACCACCAGATGCGTTGCCTGGTGGCCTGGATTCGCTCATGGGCTTCCAGTTGGGCGTACAGGAAAGCGGCCAGGATGTCGGAAGGTGGATAGCTGGAACCCAGATCCACCCAGGTATATCTGTCCACCAGTCCCTGGAAGAAGCGACTGCGATCCGTGCCCTTGTCACGGATGATCTCGGCCCGTTCGCTGTACCGGGGGTCGTTGATGAGGAGGGCGCCGCCTTCGCCGCAGGTAAAGTTCTTGGTCTCATGGAAGCTCTGGGTAGCCAGAGCGCCAAAGGTGCCCAGGTAGCGGCCCTTGTATCTGCCGAACAGCCCGTGGGCGTTGTCCTCGATGACCGAGAGACCATGACGATGCGCCAGATCCATAATGGGATCCATCTCGCAGCCTACCCCGGCATAGTGCACCACGACGATGGCCCTGGTACGCGGGGTGATCCGCCGTTCCAGGCCGGTCTCGTCCAGGTTCAACGTGTCCGGGCGGATGTCCGCAAAGGCCGGCCGGGCGCCGCGCAGGACAAAGGCATTGACCGTGGAGACAAAGGTAAACGAGGGGACGATCACCTCATCCCCCGGCTGGATGTCCAGCAGCAAGGCGGCCATCTCCAGGGCATGGGTACACGAGGTGGTCAGCAGCACCTTGGGCACCCCCAACTTGTCTTCGAGAAAGGCCTGACAACGCTGAGTGAAAGGGCCGTTGCCAGAGATGTGATCCTGGGCCATGGCCTGGCGGATATAATCAAACTCCGCGCCGGCCAGCACCGCCCGGTTGAATGGGATGCGCGACGTGCTCATGGGTTCTCCCCCTTGACCGCCGCCCGAGGGGTGGACACATCTGCTGTAGCCAAGATGGCCTGGTAATCCCCCATGCGCTTGCGACCCGTGAGCCGCAGGATCGTGTCCCCCAGATGATACCCGGCCGCCGTGATCCAGTGGGGCCACTGGATGTAAGCGAGAGCCAGGCGCGCCGGCCACCAGTGGAGATGGCTGACTGCCTGGACGTGAAAGCCGGCGTCACCCATAACCGCGCAAAACTCCCGTATATCCATGTCCAGTACCCGATGCAGAAATCCCCGGTGAACCGGCTCCAGGAACACCACCCGGCCCGACGACCGCAAGGCCCGCCGCAACCGCCGCAGTGCGTCCAGCAATTCCGCGCGGTTCCGGCACGCAATCGCGATTGTCCCCCAGGATACCAGGACATCGAAAGCGTCCTCGTCCTCCAGATCAAAAACGGACTGGACCCGATAGCTTGGATTGTCAGCGACAACATACGCTCGCGCGATCGCAATAGCCTGAGCGGAAAAGTCAATCCCCAGGACAGTCGCCCCGCGTTCAGCCAGATAGCGGGAGATGCGCCCGGTGCCACAACCGACATCCAACACGGCAGCCCCTCGCACATCCGGTAGATAATCCTGAAGTGCCGTCAACACCTCCTGGTGGTAATAAGCGTTCAAATAGTTGTTGGGCCACATTGAAATTGCATCGCCTTGCTCCTGCAGGGCTTTCGTATCCCAATATTCAGCGGTGCAATACAGAGCCTCTCTGTTCCGACGATCCCGAAGCATTTGCTTAATCTTCAGGGTGCACCTCCGCTTCCAGGTCTTTGAGGATAGCAATGACCCGGCGACGCTCGTCACTGCTCAGTTTCAGGTAAAAAGGCAAGTCCAGCACCGCGTTAGCCAGCCGCCGGGCATTGGGGAATCCCTCAGGGTAGGGAATGAAAGTGAAGCTAAAAGCGAAATCGAGACCGCGCTTCACGGCCTTTTTGTAATAGGCCAGTTTATCTCCCCGCACCCGGATCGGGAACCGGATGCAAGCCCATTCTTTGTGCTCGTCCCTGGGGGGCAAGACAAAAGCCCGGCAGTCCCTAAGAGATGATTGATAGGCGGCATAACTATCCTGGCGGGCCTGGATGATCGTTTCGATCCGAGCCATTTGCTCCGCAGCGAGATAGGCTTGCCAGTTAGCCAGATCATAATCGTAGAACTCGCCCCGACAAGGATTCAGAACGGGAGTATCGTCTGTGAATTGGCCGCGCCGCTCGAAATATAGGGTATGGAACACGCGGTAGAGCAGGTGGTTTTCCAATGCAACCAGGGCCGCAGCCTGGATCAGGAGCTTGAGCTTGTGGTGCAAAGGCATTGGGCTAGTTTGTGCCTGGTAGATGTGTTGGAGCCGGGCGAACCAGGCCGGGTCCTGCACAACGACAAAGCCCCCTTTCATGGGCACATTGACGAGCTTGGTCGAGTCGAAGCTGAAAAAGGCAGCATCGCCGAACGTGCCGGTGAGCCGGCCATTGACTCGGGAACCCAGGGATGCGGCTGCGTCCTCGATCACCACCGCGCCTCTCTGGCGGCATAATTCCACGGTCTCCTCGATCTGGCAGGGAATACCAAATTGATGCGTGGCGATCACCACAGCGGGGCCGTCCAGTACGGATTCCAGGGCCGTGATGGACATGTTAAACCCGTCTTCCTCTACATCCACACCGATCACTTGCTTGCCAGCCAAAAGGGCAGCCTCTGCCACGACTTTGCAGGTATATGCCGGGATCAAGACGCGGGATATTGGGCTGGCTTGGAGCAGGTAATACAGGCCGCCCCGCCCGGAAGGGGTCAGCAAGATGTGATCTTGGGCCAGGTAGTTTCTTAGCCGGTCAACGAGAAGTTGCCGATAATCCGGGCCGCTGTCGGTGATAAACAGCGCCTTGAGCAAGTGACCCAGCCGGTAATTCACCTTTGTCCGGGGAATCATGCCGATCACTGTTGCGCCTCCGATGGCCCTCGCCGCCCGGCCCGCGCCGCGCGCCATAGCCCCAGATGGCCGGCCCCGAGTAGCAGGATCAAGACCCCATATAACCTGAGCACCAGCGCCCCGGCTTGCGCCAATGACACGGTCTGCCCCTGGCGAACCAACAGCTCGGCGCTGCTGACCTCCGAGACCCCCACCGCGCCGGGCACGCCGCTCAGGATATTGATCACAGTGACCACCGACATCAGCGCGATGGCTTCCTGCACGGTCAGATCAATCGAGATGCTATATAGACACACCCGCCAGCCCAGGGCCACCATGACCCAGGCCAGAAAGGTCACCAGCAGGACCAGCATGACCGTTGGGCCATCGCTGACATACCTTTGGAGATACCACGGCAGCCCCCGGGCCGAGCGGCCAACCCGGGCGGTGCGGATCACCCCAGCCCCCACGAGCAAGAGCAACCCCATCGCCAGCCCGCTCAGGACGATGATCTCCCGATCGCCGGGGCCGAGCTGGCCCCAGATGCTCACTGCGGCCAGGACACCCACCACGAGCAGGTCGGCGAGCCGCTCAATGGCGAACGAGCTGTAGCCGGGGATGCGGTCGCGCAGGCCGTATCGCCGGAGCCACTCGACTTTCAGGGCCTCGCCGGACTGCAACGGCGTGATGATCGCCAGGCTCAACGAGACCGCGCTGCACATGTACAGGTCGAAAGGGCTTACCACCACCCCGGCCCGCCGCAGCAAAATGAGCCAACGCAGGGCGCGCAACATCCAGTACAGGATGATGGATAGCGAGCCGGCGCCGAGCAACCAGAGCGGCTGCGCAGACCCGAGCACGGGCAGGATCGCCACCCACTCGAAACTGATGAGCACGTAAGCCAGACAGAGCAGGCCGATGCCCATGCCCACCACCCGGGGGATCCAACGCCGCGCAGATGATCGGTTCATGGCGTCAGACAGCCCTCAAGCGCAGCCGGCGTCTCAATTCCTGAACCCGGGCCTCCAGATCGGCCCGATCCCGGCCAAACACCACCGCCTCGCCCAGACAGTGCCGACCATGGATAAAAGGCCAGACAGGTTCACCCATCGGCACATCAATGGCCAGCGAATGCACCCAGGCTTCTCGCCGGAGAGCGGCGGCTTCCGCCTGATCATATTCCAGATGGCCGCTTTCCGCGACCCCCAGGAGCACGATGGCCGTCGGCCGCTGGATGTCTGCCGGGGGCAAAGCCGCCGGTTCGCCGCCGGCTCGCCGAACGGCATACTCGATGATGTCAAAGCCAGCCGCCTGTTGTAGTAACGTGGAGATCGAATTGCCCCCTAACCGGGGCGTCATCTCCAGGATGTACACCTCTTCTGGCGTGGCCACGAAATCGCAGTCAAAGACGGTGTCGGTGATGCCCAGGAGCGACCAGATCGCCTGCAGCAGCGCGAACAGGCGCATTTGGGAATGCCGGGGCAGGTTGGTGGGCACATAATGGCCGCAGGTCGCGGTATATGGCGGGGCGACCGTTTGCCGGTCCAGAACAAAGGCGAGGGCCAACTCTCCTTGTTGTAACACGCCCTCACATGTACCCTGTGCGCCGACGATAAACTTCTCCAAGATGCCCCGGCCCGTCGGGCTGAAGCTGAGCGTCTCCGGCTGGCGCTGACGAAACTCGGCTGGGGAGCGAATGATAAAGACCCCCTTGCTCCCGGATGAGCGATCCGGTTTGCTGATCCAGGTCCCCTGGTCAAACAGGTCGGGAGCTGGCTCATACCCGCTGGCGAATGGATAGGCCACCGGCGTGGGCAACCCGTGAGTCGTGAGGAACTCGCGGAAGGCGATCTTGTCGCACAGTATCTCGGCGCTGGGCAGGGGCACGCCAGGCAACCCCAGTTGCTCCGCGACATAGGCGGCCGTGGGCACAGCCACGTCTGTGCAGGCCGCGATAATGCCGGTGATGCGCTCCCGCCGGGCGATCTCCAGTACCCCCTGCCTGTCGGTAGTGTCAATCCCATAGCTGGCGTCGGCCAGCCGGTGGCCGGGGTTGGTGGGCACGTTGTCGGTCGTGACCACCCGGTAGCCCAGCCGGCGGGCTGTGGTGATCACGGGAACTTGATAGCGCGAGGCCGCCAGGACCAGCAGGGTCTTATTCATAGAGTTCACTGATCGTATAGGGTAGCCGGGTGCGCGTGATCTGTTGGCTGATACGGGAGATATAGACCCCAAAGATCACCAGGCCCAGCAGGGTCAGCGCATTAAAAAAGGAGACGATCACCACCGTGCTGGCCCAGCCTGGGACGGTGATGTCCGCCAGGAAAACGCGCACGATGGTGATCATCCCAAAGGCAACGGAGACGAGCAGGGCCAGCAGGCACAATATCATTATAAATTGCAGTGGATAGGAAGAATAGCTAAAGATGAGATTAGCCGCCAGGCGCAGGCTGCGGTTGAGGTTGTAGTTGGAGCGTCCATAAGGCCGGGGGTCATGTCTGACCGGCACGTTAGCATAATTGGAGGCATTGGAGAACATCATGGCCGTGATGTACGGAAAGACACCGCCCATCTGACAGACATTGTCCACCACGATCCGCTTGGCGGCGCGGAAGCTGGTCAGTTGAAAATCAGACGGCAGGTTAAAGATCCGGCGCAAGAGCCAGTCAATCATGTCCCCGCCGAGGTTCCGAATCCGGGTATGCTTTTTCGAGTCGTAGGCGCCGATAGCCAGATCGTAGCCCTGGTCAATGGCGGCCACCAGCTTGGGGATCTCCTCCGGCGGGTTTTGCAGGTCATCGTCCATCGTGATGACGATCGCGCCGGTGGACAGGTATAGCCCGCAGAGCACCGCGTTATGCTGGCCGCTATTCACCAGCAGCCGGGCGATCCGGAGCGTGGGGCCGTATTGGGCTTTGAGTTGCTCCAACACGTGCCAGCTATGATCCCGGCTTCGATCATCCACAAAGATGATCTCAAAGTCCCGTCCCAATGCCGTGAGGACCTGATGCAGGCGTTCCGTCAGGATCGGCAGGGATTCTTCCGAGTTGAAAACGGGGATGACTATGCTGATTTTGGTCGCTGGTGAGGCCATGTTCATGTCCTTATCGCTCCGGCCGTAAATCGTAGTGTCAGCTTGCCTGCGCCTGGCCCATTTTAGCTCGCGGTGGGTGTGCTGCCTGCCGCAGTTGCCACCTGTACCGAGCCGGGCGGCCCATTTTCGGGCCACGGGTGCGCCAGAGCACGTGGGTCCGCATCTTTCAGCAACGACTCGTTTGGCAAATTGGATTGTCAATCCGGCTTGGGCCGATTCGAGACGGCTCGCTCTCGCGTCGCCATCATCCACCATAGCAACAGCAGCCCCCCCGTCGGGGCAAAGAGCACCCACGCCGCGAACCAGGGTATCCGCTCGAAACCGTAAAGCAGAGAGAGCACGAACCGAAGCTGGATGTAAGGCAATGAAAACACGACCCAGATCAGGACAAACAAGCCAGACCGGGCCGGGCGCCGGTGGGGGTCTCGTAGCCAGTCCTGGACCAGCAGCCCCAGGGGCAAGGCCAGCAGAGGAAAAGTATGCAACCAGGTGATCGGGGAGACCAGGAGCATGGTCAGGCAGGCCAGGGCATAGGCGGTGTCCTCGCCCCGCAACGTGGCCGGCGCACGCCACGTCCGATACGCGAATGCGATCACCAGGCCCAGCGTGCCCAAGGCGACCAACCACGCCGCTATTTCGGGCGCTACGACCAGCGGACGCACTTCCGGCCCATCCACGAACAGGCAACTGAAGACGCCGGTCAACGCATAGTTGACGGCACTTGGCCCAGAGACGGCGGTATTCCGCGGCGCCACCTGTTGAAAGAACCGGATCACGTCGTCTGGCCCCACCACCACCAGGGTCAGCAGCGCGCCGGCCGCCACGGTCAGGAGCATGGCCCCGGCGGCCCGCCAACGCCTTCGCAACAGCAGATAGAACAGGAGAAAGCCGGGAAAGAGCTTGAACAGGACGGCCGCGCCCAGCAACACGCCCGCCAGACCGGATCGCTGCCGTCGCAACAGAAGCCAGGAGAGGATCAGGCAAGTTGTGACCAGGATGGACCATTGCCCCAGGGCGATGTGCACCTGGAACGGGTACCAGCAGAGGGCCAGGCCGATGAGCAATACCAGCCAATGGCGTGCGAGAGCCAGCCCCAGTTCACGCAGAAGGACATAGCCGCTGAAAAAATAGAACAAGACTGACAACACACTCCACAGCAGGGCGGCCACGTCGTAAGGGAGCAGCGTCAGGGGCACAAAGAGCACCGCGTCGAAGGGGGGGTGATTGTTCCCCGGGCTGACCGATTGGAGCCCATGTCCCATACCCAGAGCCGTGGCGCTCAAGTTCTCTGTGGCGAAATAGATGGACTGACCGGCACGTAATGCCTGCGCCGCCAGGTAATCCTGCGTGAAATCAGCGGCGAACAGCGTGATCTCCCGCATCCGTACCGCCAACAGCAGCACGCCGATGACGATCAGCGTCCAGCCGATTCGGGAGATGAGCTGGGGCGAGAACCTGGACAATACGGTTTCTCCTCATTGTTCCGGGCGCAGTCCAGTCGCCACGCGAGCCAAAGCAGGCCCAACATCGCGGCCAACGTCGGGATAAACGGCAACCAGCCGATGACGAACGGAACCGTGGGGGCAGCAGTCCCCGGCTCTGAGCCGATGGTCAGCAACGCCAGGGCGCGCAGGTGGCGCGGGGCGATGGCCATCAAGAGGCCGACGATGATCAAGATGTACGCTTCTCCCCGGAGCAGGCCCAAAACCCACAGGCGACGGATCGCGCACACGATGGGGATGGCCGCCAGAGTGAGGTAATGCGCCCAGGCCACCGGATTGACCAGGATGCTGACACAGATCAGGATGCTGAACGCGCCGTCAAAGGTGCGGGCGCGCAACGCCAGCGCCAGGCCCAGGCCCAACAAGACCAGCGGGATCACCAGCGAGACGACGCCGGCCATCTCCGGCGCGGCCACCAGAGGGGGCGCCGCCAGGCCCATGACCACGGCGGCCCCTGTGCCCTCGAAAACGCGCCAGCCAATGGTCCACGCGGAGATATTCGCGTCGTAGGCGCGATACAGGGCCGAAACGGCCGGGCCTGCCGCCGTGTAATAGTGGGCTACCCGATCCGGCCCCATGAGCAAGGCCGCCGCCGCGTTGGCCGCGAGCACCGTGACGAGGGCCGCGCCAGCCGCCCGCCAGTTTCGTCGCAGCAACAGCCAGAGCACGACGGGCCAGGCCAGCAGCTTCAGCGCCACGACGCAACCCAGGAAAACCCCGCCCCGGATCGCCCGGCCAGATCGCAGGTCCCGCCAGGAAAGGATCAGCAGCACCAGCAGCGGCACCATCAACTGCCCGACGGTCAGGTCATCCAGGAAGGGGTTCCAGCCCAGGACCAGCAGGCCGACGTACAGCGTGAGCAACAGCCCCGGCCGTCGGCCCAGCTCGCGCAGGAGCAGGTGAACCGCCACGACCAGGCCGGCGATCTCGAACAGCAACCAGGCCACGGCTGCCTGCTCGTAGGTCAACAGGCCCAACGGCAGGCTGATGATCGCCACGGGTGGCGGGTGCGGCGTGGGATGCGGAAAGACCGGATTGGGCAGGGGGCCGATGAATCGATCTGCCAACCCGGACAGGGGGATGTAGGGGTTGACGCCCGCCAGGACGGCCCGGGCCAGCAGGTATTCCTGGATCAAGTCTTTGCGATAGACGTGCGGGGGAATGAGCGCCTCGATGCACAATTTAAGGCTGAGCAGCCCCACCAGGGTGATCGCTGCCACCAACGCCCAGCGAAGCACGATCATCCCGGGCGCCCGGGAGACGAGGATGCTTTCGATCACCGTCGGCCGGTCACCCGGCGGCCACGGTTCCTCCACCGCCATCCGCTCCTCCTCGCCGGAACAACACGACGAGCACCAACCCCAAACCAAGCCACAGGCCCACGGCCTGCCCGATGGTCGAGAGCAGATTGACCCATCCCGGCAGGTCGTTCGTGACCGGGGGCAGGCACATCAGGATGGCCGTGAGCAACAATCCCCGAACGACGGGCCGGGAGGCCGGCCAGCCGGCCCGCGCCCGGCGCCACATCAGGAACAAGGGCAGCGCCAGCAGGATAAAGTACTGCGGCCAGGTCACCGGCGAGACCACCAGCAGCACCACCAGCCACAGGCTCCACACCTCGTCCACCTGCTCCCGGCGCCGCCACGACAGCCACCCGGCCAGCGCCAGCAGGCCCACCACAACCACCGCAGCAACGACCGGCCCGGCCTGGGGACCCAGCCAATAGATCGCGCTCCCCCACACCGAAAGGTCGGCCGGCAAGGGCAGGCCGGTCCAGGTCAGCCCCATGCCAGACAGCACCCACAGAAAGGCCCGGAACTCGTGGGCGGTCAGGGCCAGGGCTGCGGCGGCCGGCGCCAGCCCCCCGACGAACCCGGCCAGGACCCAGGCCCGGCGGCCTGGGCGCATCAGCAACGGAACCAGCATGAGGGCCGGGTGGAGCTTGATCCCGGCCAACAAGCCAACGGCCAGGCCAGCCAGAAAGGCAGCCCAGCCCTCGTCTCGGCGGCGCATGGCCCAGGCCCCGGTGAGGCCCGCCAGCACCACCAGGTTGACGTTCAACAGCGCGGCTTCGTAGTGCAGCGGCGGGAACCATGAGAACGCGGCAAACAGGGCCAGCCGCTCCAGGCCCCGAAAGCCGATGAGGGTAAGAGTCAGCCACACCGCAGCCAACGCCCCGGCCAGGAAGGTCAGCCCACATAGCCACCACGCCGCCTCGTAGGGCAGAAAGGTGAGGGGAACGAACAGGACGGCCAGGGTGGGCGGGTAGGCATAGACGTAAATGGGGGTCATCTCGGGATGGGCCGGCAGGCCCGTGTAGAGGGGGTGGCCGGTGCGCCAGAAATACGAGGCCCACCAGTACACGGCAAAGTCCGTCCCGGCCCACCACGGCCCGCGCCGGGCGATGTTGTCCACCAAATGGGCCAGAGCGGCCAGGATCGCCAGCCCTGCCAGGCCCCGCCAGAGCAAGTCACGCCGGTTCATGCGGTCAACTCTACATCCCGTCATGCCCCGTAGCGTACCACACAAGGCCCGGCCTGTCAAGCCTCCATGATGCCAATCGCCCGGCGACACCTCATCGCTCTCCCCAACCGCTAGACGCCAGGAGCCAAACCATGCTATAATGGGCCTACCCCGGTGAAGGTTTGAAACCTTCCAGGGCAACAAGACCATCCTTATCAGAGGCATGACGATGCAGCCAGAGACCTTTACCACCAAAGACGGCCGCCGGGTCACGGTTCGCCCGATCCGGCCCGACGACGCACCCCGGCTGGTGGACCTGTACCACCGCCTGTCGGCGCGCTCGCGCCAATTGCGCTTTCATACCTACGCGAATAAAATGGCAGACGAACAGGTTTGGGAACAGGCCGTTGCGCTCTCAGACCTGGACCCGCAACGGGAGGCGGCGGTGGTGGCCGTGGCCGAAGAAGACGGTGAGGAACGTATCGTGGGCGTGGCCCGCTTTGCCCGGGCCAGACCGGAAGACGTGGAAGCCGAGACCGCCATCGTGGTCCGCGACGACTATCACGGGGGCGGCCTGGGCACCTACCTGCTCCGGCGATTGATCCCCCTGGCCCGCGACCTGGGCATCCAGGCCTTCTGCGCCTGGGTTCTGACGGAGAACGTCGCCATCATGCGCATCGTCAAGAACGCCGGCCTTCCGGCCCGCATGACGGTGCGTCAGGGCGAAAATTATCTGGTGGTTCCCCTGACCCCGGATTACAAGAGCGGATAGGCGGCGTCGGATGCCTCGCTCAACTGCACCGTCGCCCTCGCTGGACGGCTGCGCCACCACAGCCACCCGGTCTGCAATAGCGTCGCCGTGGTAAAGCCGGCCAACCCCACGTACAGGCCCGTCGTTCGGCCCCAGGCTACGCCGATGCCCAACATCGCGCTACAGGCCACCAGAAAGATCACCACCGCCTCCGTGACGCCCCGCGTGCGACGGCTGTTCACCAACGCGCCCTGATACCAGCTTTGCAACACGCTCAGGCCGGGCATCGGCAGGGCCAGCCACAAGCCCAGGCGCGCCAGTTCCACCAACGGCGGACTCAGGGCCGATAGGTCCGCCAGCCATAGCGTGGACAACGGCGTGGCCGCCACGACGAACAGCGGAAACGTGGTAGACGCGGCCAGGTATGCGGCAAAACGGCTCAGCTTGCGCGCCGCCCCCGGCTCATCCAGCAGGGCGACGACCACCTCGTTGTAGGCCACGCCCAGGCTCCGCAGCAAAAAGATCAGCCCGGAGACCACCGGCCAGGCGGCCAACGATTCCAATGCATTCGGCATCCGGCTCAGGGCCGCGCTGCCCAGGGGCTGCACGATCAGCATGAGCAGCGAAGTCATCGCCAGGGGGACGTAGAACGCCACAAAGGCCCGGGCGGTCAGGGACGGCGCGACCGGCGGCGCAGGCCGGAGCTGATGTCGCAGCACGGGCCGCACCCGCAGCCCCACATAGATCGCCTCGCTGACGACGCCGGTCGCCACGGCGCTGGTCGCCACCACGATGCCGGGCACGTTGCCCATCAGATACCCCACGGCCAGCACCAGCGCATTGGCCCCCAGCCGGATCATCGTCCCCACGCCCACCGAACGCGAGTGACCAAAGCGGATCAATACCCCCTGGTGGAACCGGCGGTAGGCGATGGACCACGTCCAGGGGGTCATGATCAGCAGCCCGATGCGGGCTGGCTCCACGATCTCGGCCGGCGCGCCCAGCAGCCCATTGACCACCGCGTAATACAGCGGCGTGCCGGCGACCACCAGGTGCAACGCGGTCAGCAGCGCCCCGGCGCGCATCATAAACCGCCGCAGCTTGCGATACGAGTCCCAATCCCGGCTCAGGGCTGTCGAGGCCGCCAGCAGCATGATGATGGGCGACTCGATGATCAGCGCCAGCGGAAAGACCACGCCGCCATAGGCCGCCAGGTTGATCTCTGGGTCCGCCAGCCGGGCGACAACGGCGCTCAGGGCCGGCATCTCCAGGCCCATGAGCAGCCAACTGGCTGCCAACGGCCACCAGGTCTGCACGATGCGGCGCGTGGATAGCATGGTTGCGGGCATACGCGGCCTCACATCTCCCATTCCACGTCGCCGCAGAGGTCCGGCGGATGCGGGCGAGCCAGGAACGCCTCGAAAGCCGGACGTACAGCGCCGATGGTGCTTCCCTCGCCGTGCCCGGGGTAGAATGCCGTATCGTCCGGCCAGTCAAAGACCTCATCCCGCAGGCTGGCGAGGAGCTGGGCCAGGGCTGCCGGGCTGGCCGAATGCCCCGGCCCGCCGGGGAACAGCGTGTCCCCCACGATAGCCCGGCGGTCGAAGCGCAGGCACACGCTGCCCGGCGTGTGCCCCGGCGTATGCACCACCCGCACCACGTGACCACCCACCAGCAGTTCCTCACCACCCGTCAGGTCGAGATCGCCCGCGATGTCGAACGCCGCCGCGTCGGCCGGGTGGAGGCCCACCGGCGCGCCGGTGGCCCGGCGCACCTCATCCAAGGCGCCCACGTGGTCTGGGTGCGCGTGCGTGAGCAGGATCACCCGGACGGTCGTGCCGGCTGCTGCATCCAGGATGCGGTCCGCCTCAGCCGCCGGGTCCACGATGACGCTCTCTCTGTCGCCGACGAGCACGTAACCGTGGGTCTGCCACGGTCCCAGCGTCAGCGTGTGCAGTTGCAAGCAGTGTTCGTTCATCATATGCCCCATCACGGGCTTGTCCTTGCGAAGGTTTGGAGCCGATTCGCCGACAAAATCGGTTTGGCCCTATGGGGCGAGACCACGTCCCATCACCAGCGCGTGTGAAACCTTCGCAAGGGTATGCTGATTATACTACACAACGCTGCGACGCGCAACGTTGACCGCCCACCCCTTTCTCTGTTATAATGAGAGCGCAGTTTCTCAGCCGGCCCTTTGGGCTTTGGGTTTTGGGATTTGGGGGTTGGGCTTTGGGTTTTGGGATTTGGGGATTGGGCTTTGGGCTTTGGGGTTTGGGCTTTGGGCTTTCGGTTTTGGGGGGTAGACATGCCCACCTACGCCATTTGGACCATCGGTTGTCAGATGAACAAGGCCGATTCGGCGCGCCTGGCGGCGGCGCTGGAGGCCCGGGGCTATCGGCCGGCGCCGACCCTGGAACAGGCCGACGTGATCGTCCTGAACACGTGCGTGGTGCGCGAGAGCGCGGAGCAGCGCGTGATCGGCCGGCTGAACAGCCTCAAGGGGTTGAAGCGCCGTCGGCCGGGGGTCTTCATCGGCGTGATGGGCTGCTTTGTGGGCACGGACCGATTGGCGCTGGCCCGGCGTTTCCCGCACGCCGACGCTTTCTTTACCATCGAGGAGCTGGACGACTGCCTGGCGTTGGTGCCGAACCTGACTTCCCCCCCCATGTTGGGGGAGACCGAGGGGGGGCGGGGAGGAGTGGGCGTCACCGCCTATGTGCCCATCATCTACGGCTGCGATAACTTTTGCGCCTACTGCATCGTGCCCTACCGCCGGGGCCGTGAGCGGAGCCGTCCCCCGGCCGAGGTGGTGGCCGAGGTGCAGGCCCTGGTGGCTCGCGGCGTGCGCGAGGTGACGCTCCTGGGCCAGAACGTGGACTCGTATGGGCACGATCTGCCGGGTTCGCCGGACCTGGCCGATCTGCTGGCCCAGGTCCACGAGGTCGAGGGTCTATGGCGCATCCGGTTCCTCACCTCGCATCCCAAGGACATGAGTGATAAGCTCATCGAGGCCGTGGCGACGCTGCCCCGGGTCTGCGAGGCCATTAACTTGCCGGTCCAGGCCGGCGACGATGCGATCCTCCAGGCCATGCATCGTGGCTACACGGTGGCTCACTACCGGGATTTGGTGGCCCGGATGCGGGCGCGCATCCCCGGCCTGGCCCTCACCACCGACGTGGTCGTGGGCTTTCCCGGCGAGACGGCCGCCCAGTTCCAGCACACATACGATCTTTTGGCAGCGCTGCGCTTTGACCAGGTGCACGTGGCCGCCTACTCGCCCCGGCCCGGCACCCTCGCCGCCCGGCTGCCGGACGACGTGCCCCCGGCGGAGAAGGAACGCCGCCGCCAGGCCGTGGAGGAGCTGCAGACCCGCATCGCCCAGGAGATCAACGCCACCTACCTGGGGCGCACCGTCAAAGTACTGGTAGATGGCCGGCACAAGGGCCAGTGGCGGGGCCGCACGCGCACGGACAAGATCGTCTTCTTTGCGGACGAAGCGGACTGGCTGGGCCAACTGGTCTGGGTGGAGATCACCCACGCCGGCCCCTGGTCCCTGCGTGGCCGGCGGCGCGAACGAGACGCGGGGTAGGCTGCGCCCATCGCCCGGCCGGACAAAGAACCCGTTTTCTCCAAGAAAACGGGTTCTTTGCATATCATTGTGCATCACGTCGGTCAGAACAGCGAGCCGGGCTGCAACCCCAACATGGGCAGGATGCCAAAGGTGTCCGGGAGCAACGCGAACAACACGGCAAAGAGGTAACCGGCCACCGCCAGGATAACCAGGGCGACCAGGATGATGCACACGACGATCAGGCAGCCGCACCAGCCTCCCAGGCCACCCTTCTTGGCTGGTCGGGTTGGCGCCGGGGCCGGTGGGGGGACATACGCCGGGGCTGGTGGCGGGGGCGGGGCGGCGTAAGCGGGTTGCGGGGGCGGCGGGGCATAGCGCGGGGCCGGCGGCCGGCCGATCGCGGTCTCCTCACTGGGCGGCCGGATCACAGTGGCCGCCTCCTCCGCCAGGCTGCGAAACTCGAGCACGGTGGACCCCATCTGGATGATCTCCCCAGACCGCAGCACGTGCGGCTCAGTGATCCGCACCCGGTTCACGAACGTGCCATTGGCCGAGGCCAGGTCTGTGAGCACAAACTGATCCCGTTGCCGTCGGATGTTCGCGTGGTGGCGCGAAACCTGTTCGTCATCCAGGATCACCTCGTTATCCAAGGCCCTCCCGATGGTCACGGTATCCTTATCCAGCGCAAATTCCTGGCCTGCGGTGGCCCCGGCCTGCACCACCAGGACTGCGGAGGCAGAGCGATAGGCAACCATATGTGTTTACCTCCTTTGCAGAATAAAACGTAAAACATAATGCGTGATGCGTCAAACGTCATGCGTCAGATACCCGCGTGGACGGTTGACGTTTCACGGTTGACGTTGCGCAAGGCTGCGGCTAATGCGCCGGCTGTTTCATAGCGTTCGTGGCGGTCCTTGGCCATTGCCCGTTGGATGACGGCATCCACCTGGGGCGGCAGGTTTGGATGGTGCTCCAACACCGAAGGGGGCGACTGGGTGAGGTGGGCCATGATCACGGCGGCCGGGGCCAGGCCCCGAAATGGCACCTGGCCGGTCACCATCTCATAGAGCATCGCGCCCAGCGCATAGATGTCCGTCCGGTAATCAATGTCCGGGTCGCCCCGGGCCTGTTCCGGCGACATATAGTCGGGTGTGCCCATGACTGTGCCGGCCATGGTCAACTGGCTGGACGACGCCGCCCGTGATAGGCCGAAATCCATCAGGTAAGCGTGATCCCCGGCCGCCACCATCACGTTGCTGGGCTTGACATCGCGGTGCACAAAGCCCCGTCCGTGGGCATAGTCCAGTGCTTCCGCGATCTGATCGAGCAGGTTCTGGACTCTCGGCAACGCCAGGCCATCCTCCCGTTCAATGATCTGCTTTAACGAATCCCCGTCAATGTATTTCATGGCGATAAAGTGATAGCCCAACGCCTCGTCCACCTCGTAGACAGGCACGATGTGTGGGTGCTCCAGGTTGGCCGCGCTGATGGCCTCCTGATGAAAACGCGCCAGCAAGGCCGGGTCCTGGGCCAGTTGCGGATCCAGGACCTTGATCGCCGCCGGGCGTTTGAGCGGGATCTGGATAGCCTTGAACACGGTGGCCATGCCACCCTGGCCCAGCCTGGCCGTGATCTTGTATTCGGTGAGCATCTGGCCTACCAGCTCATCCAGGCTCGCCCTGGACGGGGTCACCGTAGTCGTGACCGGCAAGGGTGTTCCACAACGAGCACAGAACCGCTTGCCGGGGACGTTGGCATGGCCGCAGGCCGGACAACAGAGGGCGGCTGATGCCGACGGTGCCCGGGCCGACAGCGCGGTGCCACATCGGCTACAGAAGCGTTTGCCGCTCTCGTTCTGATGCCCGCAGGCCGCACAACGCACGAATGCGCTGACCGCCGGTGCGGAGAGCGGCGCACCGCAGCGCACGCAGAAACGCTTGCTCCTCTGGTTCTGAAGGCCGCAACGGGTACATCGGATCATGTCGGCTCAGGGAATAGGGCAGAAACCCGTTTTCTATGGCCATCAGAAAACGGGTTTCTTTGGATCGGAGTGGCTGCTCAGGCATAGAGAACCAGGACGCAGATTGCGCAGATGTGGCGCAGATACACGCAGATCAACAGAGAAAATCTGCGCCCATCAGCGCGCATCTGCGTGCATCTGCGTTCTATCGGCCTACCGGCTGAGCAGTCACGGATCGGAAAAGAGTATCTGGGTGGCAATGTCCTAGGCACCGCCACCCAGATACCGCTCTGTTGCGTGTTGTGTGGACGTACTAGGCACCACGAATCACTTGATCAGAATGGTGATCACGATCAGGGTCATGCTGACGATGAACCCGAACAAGACGATGGCTACAGCCACGTTGCCGTTCTTCAGTTCCGCCATCTCGTCAATGCCTTTGGTCATCTTGTTGAACAAGAACAAGGCAATGGGGATCACGATGGCGAACGCGATAGCGGCCACGATGGTCCACCAGATGACGGCGATAGCATTCCAAAACCACGATATGAGCGTGTCGAGGGTCATCATCTGGACACCTCCGCCAGGCAACGGTGGCAAGCCTTGCAACAAGAACGTTAACATCTTTTCACCTCCTTTCTATTCAAAATGTCTCTCGGCTGGGAACCCAGCCCGTACAAGTCCATCGAATCGGCGGGCAATTGCTCACCCTCTTGCGGGTTGAGGCGTTTTCCCGATAGAACCTGCGGGAGAGCGGGCTTGAGCAGGCACGTCAAACGCTCAAAAGCCACCGCCCCTGGCAAAGTTCTTCTGGATAAAGCCTCGGGTATCTGTAACTCGCTCGCCGGTGGTGCGGTCCACGATGATCAGGTTGGTAAAGACCTTGGTCCAAAAAGCCTGCACAATCTGCTGATTCCCGACCTCCCCGGCCTGGATGGCCACCGCCAGATCCGCCGGGGTCGTGCCGAAGAACAGCGCATAGCGGTCGTAGTAGAGGATCACGAACAGGGCTTGGGCATCTGGATATGTCTGGTACAATACCAACCAGCCCAGCACCAACTGTTGGCCCAACACGTCGTCAAAGGCGGTGGAGGCCATGTCCATGACCACGGCTACGGCGTTGGTCTTGTTGCCCTGCTGGTCCGTAAGATAGCCGGCCCCGTGGACCTTGTAGCCGTACTTGGTCAGGAAGGCGATGATCTCCTGGGCTTTGGGGTCCGCGGTCTTGTCCTCGCCGGTGCCGATGGTGACCACCGCCAGGCCGGTGGCCGACTTGACCCTGGCCGTCACGTTCACCGTGCCGTTGGTGGTGCCCGCCGTAAAGATGGCCTTCGCTTCCCCGTTGCTGTCCGTCGCCGTGATCGTGGGGCGGATGCGGCAACCGGTGGCTGCCCCGCCGGACAGCGTGAACTCGACCTCGGCGTTGCCGAGAGGCTGGTTGTCCTTGTCGTAGACCATTACGGTCACGTCGGCGGTGCTCTGGCCATCGGCTGGCAATTTATCGGGGAAAATATTGACCTTTACCGAGCTGACCATGCCGGTGCTGGGATTACCTTTGCCCGGCGTCACGTTGGGCGGCGTCCACTGACCGCCCGTGCCAAAGTTCTTGGTGACAAAGTTCTTGGCCTCGGCGCCGGACAGGGGTTTATTCGTCTCGCGGTCCCAGATGCCATATTGTAAGGTCTTCACAAAGTTGTCCCACGAGCCGCCGCCATAGAAGGCGTCCCAATCGCTGGCCTCAGCAAAGAACACGACCTCATACTTGAGGCTGAACATGAGGCCACAGGCCAGTGTCTCCGCTTTGGGATAGACGCTGCGCAGGGCGTAAAAGGCGTGATAGATCTGATTGGACACCTCAGAGCTATACAGGTCATTGGAGGCCATGTCCATGCGGGCATAGGCATAGGTGCCGCCGCTGCTGAACTCGCCCTCCTCGGCAAAGTAGACCTTGTAGCCTTGCGCCTCCAGATAGGCTTTCACGTCTGTCACGGCGCCCGCTGTCGCCTGTTGTTTGTCGCCGGCGAGGGTAAAGCTCTCGATCTTGAAGAGCTTGCCGTTCACGTAGAACTTGACCGACCATTGGCCCAATTCCTTTGCGGCGGCAGTGCCGGCGATCTCGATGTATTTGCGGGCCACCGAGTCTTCCGTGATCTGTTCACTACACGTTACCTTGCCGTCATCATACCACTCGCTCGTGTATTCCTTGCCGCCGGGGGTATAGAACTCGATCTCGATCTCGAAGCCCTGGGCGGGCGACCCCTCCGTGGATCGGCAGTAGAGCCAGGCCACCACCATCTTGTCCGTGGTGATAAAGCTGGTGGCCTCACTGTCCGGGTCCTCTGGATCTGTGGTGAACATGGTGCCGGCGCCATAGCCGGCCTGGGGTGCGGCCGACGCTGGGGCCAACGGGCCAAACAGGCTCGTCAGCAAGGCCGCGGCCAGCATCAAGGCCCACAATCTTCTGCACATGTTCCTTTCCTCCTTATCGCCGGGTGGATGTGCCTGTTAGCTACCTGCCCACCAAGCTATGTGCATAGTATCATACTACCGCCACTTTGTCAATATCTGCGTTTCCCTAATCGCGCCTGCATGCGATTCTAGCAGCCCCGCTTAACATCGCGTTAGCGCACAGACCTAATGTTTCCACACCTTAAAGTTGTCGAATGCGACGTGGATGCCGGCATCGGCCCAGGTGTTGGCGGCCAGGCCGATCTGCCCGTCCTGGAAGCTGGTGTCCAGGACGGCGGTCAGGTATTGGTCGTTGACGTAGAGGCGGATCCAGTAGCCCGCGCACTCGACCCGCAGGCGATTGGTGGCCTGGCCCTGGTGGATGTATACCGACTCGGTCTTGTCCACCAGGCTGGTCCACTGGCCGGCCTCACGCTTGCTGAGCCAATAATGGCCGGAGGTCAGCACGCGAAAGATGTAGTAGTTCTCGCCATCCTGATAGCGGAAGATGAGGGCATAGGCGCCGGTGGTGGGACCTTCTACGAGCCGGGCCTCCACCTCCGCGTCAAAGTCCTTGAATCGCTGGTCCTTGAGGATGGCGCGGTATACCGTATTCGGCAAGCCCAGCCGGATGTGATATTCTCCATTTTCGATTCCCTGAGAGTAGTCCGGGGTAGCCGCCGTCGGCCAGCCCGTGGTCTGGGCGCCAAAGTCGGCTTCGTAATCGGGCTGATCGGCCGGCTGTGTAGGCGTGGGAGAGGGCATGGGGGGAGTGGCCGTGGGCCTGGTCGTCGGGGTAGGCGGCGATGGCGTGTGGGTAGCCGTCGCTTGCGCCACCTCGGCCACGGCCGGGATCAGCAAGGCCATGCCCCCAAGCGCGACCAGCACCAGGCATCCCACGACCAGCAGCAACGCGCACCCACCGACCCCCAACGCGATCCAGAGAACAGGGCGGCGACGCCGGCCGGGAGCCGGGGGCGGGGAGGGGATCGGCGTGACCGGCGGCGTTGGACGCGCCAGCGACGCGCCGCATTCGCCGCAAAAGACCTCGTCAGGGCCAATCGGTGCACCACAATTTGGACATTGCATCGCATCACCCCCAGGTTATCACACAGCGGGCCGGTTCACTGCCCCTAACGCATCCGACAAGGTTTCCAGTTGCGGATTCGGGGCCATCATTCTGCGTTCGTCACGGCGGTCAAGGTGTAGACATGCACCGGCTCGCTGCGGCCTTTGACAGACACCGGTCCCAGGGCGGTCACGGTCACGTGGTCGCGCACCCGCTGGTAGGTGCTATCGCTGAGGAGGATCTGGCCGGCCCCGGCGCCGGCTTGCAATCGTTGCGCCACGTTCACCGCGTCGCCGATGACGGTGTAGTTCATCACCTGCGCCCCGATATTGCCCACCACGGCGTCGCCGGTATGGATGCCGATGCCATAGCTGATGGGGGTCTCGTGGGGGCGCTGTTGGCGGTGGTTCAGGATCGCCGCTTGCATGGCCTGGGCCGTGCGCACGGCGCGCAGGGCATGGTCTGCCTGCGGCTCTGGCGCGTTAAAGAACGCCACCACCGCATCACCCATGAACTTGTCCAACGTGCCTTCGTATTGAAAGATGGCTGCGGTCATCAGGGCCAGGTATTCGTTTAGCAACGCCACGAGCTTCTCCGGCGGCATCTGTTCCGCCAGGGCCGTGTAGCCGCGAATGTCGGCAAAGAGCACGGTGACCTCACGGCGCTCGCCACCCAGGGCCACCTGGCGCGGGTCGGAGAGGAGCCGGTTGACCACCGTGGGGGCCACATAGCGCTGGAACAGTTCCTTGATGCGGTGCTTCTCCTGCTCCTCGCGCTTGCGCTCGGCTTCCAGTTGTCGCCGCACGGTCAGGTCATCCACCACGATGGTCGTGCCCACGATATCGCCAGCGGCATCGCGGAGGCCGGCCAGGTGCAGACGCAAGCTGGCCCGGCCCCGGCCGGGCACGTGGGCCTCTAGCTCATAGGGGATGTACGGCTTGAGGCCCTGTCGCACTTCTTCGACCAATGCGGGCAGCTCCGGGTCCTCGATGGCGCCCAGGACCACGCGGTATGGCTGGCCCAGGGCGTGATCGGCCGGCAGCGCAAAGATGGCCTCGGCCGCCTTGTTGAACGTGGTGACCCGGCCGGCCACGTCGGTGGCGATCACGCCGCTGGCCACGCTGGCAAAGACGTTATCCATGTAGGTTTTCATGGTCGAGATCTCGACCATCTTTTGGCGGACGCTCTCAAAGAGGCGGGCGTTTTCCAGGGCGATGGCGGCCTGGTTGGCGAAGGCGGCCAGCAAATCCAGGTCTTCTTGCGAGAACAGGCCGGTCTTGATGCGGTTGTCCACATAGACCACGCCGATGATCTTGTCTTTGACGAGCAAAGGCACGCAGAGGATGGAGCGCAGGTTAAAGCCAATGATGCTGGACTGGCCGCTAAAGCGCGGGTCGGCCTGGGCATCAGTGGTGAGGACCGGCCGGCCCTCCTGGACCACCTGGGTGATGACGCTGCGGCTGATCTCGGACCCGGCAATGGTTTCCTGGTCCATGTTCCGGGCCACGCGCACCTGGAGCGCCTGGGCCAGGGGGCCGGCGTGGTTTTCTTTCAGGAGCATGAGGAAACCCCGCTCGGCCCGGGTCACCTGGATGATCATGTCCATCACCAGGTTCAGCAGCTCTTCCAGGTCCAGAGTGGAGTTGAGGATCTGACTGACGTCGCAGATGGTATCCAGTCGCTGGCGTTCCTGCTCCAGCCCGGCGACTTCCTGGCGCAAATGTTCCAGCGTCTGACGCAGGCTTTGCAGCCGCGCGCCCATTTGCTCGACGAGGGTTGGCTCTGGCGGGGCCGGCCGACGCAGCCAGCTACCGGTCCGGCCCACCGCGCGCACGACCTGGTCCAGATGCGCGAGCTGCGCCTCAACCTGGTCAATGGTGGTCTGCAACGGGTCTGGGGCATCCATGTCCTATCCTCTCCCCGCAGATAAACCCGTCAGAACTCAAGGCGTGGCTGGCTCCACCCAGAGGTGGCCCAGCTCGACAAAAAGCCCGTCATGCACGATGGGTAGCTTGCTCAACGTGGCCGGATCGTAAAGCCCGACGATGAGACGATACTCGCCCGGCGGCACCTTCTCACCCACCAGGAGCCGCACCTCTTCATCCCGCATCACCGGGCCAATGGGCCAGCCAGCAGTGGGGCCGGCGAGGCGCACCGGCGGCGCGTCGTATTGCCCCAGCCCCCGGTAGTCCAGGTCCACCAGGTGCAAAAACATGGCATAATTGTGCTGGGGGCGCGACAATGCTTGCCAGGCAAACGTGAAATGAACCGTGTTCCCGGGCTGAACTCGTGTGCTAGAGATGTCGTACCCCAGTAGAGCGATCTCGTCGCGAAAGCTCGCGTACAAAGGATAAGCGATCTCTGCTGACACCCCAGGACCAGGACTGACGGACACCTGCCCCAGCGGCACGCGATCCCCGTGTATGCCAGACCCATGCGCCATTAGACGCTGCCCGGTATCCAGCCGATAAAGCCCCACGCTCAGTTGGGCCACACCCGGCGCGATGGCCCACGTTGCCACGGGGATGTGGTATGTATCCCGGATCGCCTCGCCCGGCGTCCACAGGCTGGTAGGATACAGCCCCCGGCCTGGATAAGTATCCAGTTGCCCCGTCGGCTGGTTGTTGGGACCGGTGAGGTGTAGGAAGACGCTGTAATTGGCCGACATGGGGGCCAGGGCGCGCCACCACAATGTCACCTCAGCGTACCCGCCTGGTGTGACCTTTGGCGTGACCAGCTCGTATCCCAACAACTCCATCTGGCCGCCGAAATCCACGGCCAGCGAGTGCGGGATAGCCTGGAGCTCGGCCGGCGTAAGCGGAACCGGGCGGGCGTAGGTGGGCGCGATGTATCGAAAAGGGGCTATGGCGGCAACAGCGAGCGCAACGCCGCCGACGGTAATGAGCAACAGCGTGCGGGCGCGCCCACATGTCAGGCCAGCCAACCCCTGGGCCAGCAGCACGGCGACGGCCGACAGGGCTGGAAACAACAGCCGCCCCTGTGAACCCGGCGTCACAGCCGTCCAGCGGGCCAGGGCCGCCACCTCAATAGTAAACCAAACGAGTGGGATAAGGAACAGCGCGGATACTGGTGTTTTGCGGCGTAGCCTACGGAACAAGATGACCAACCAGCCCACCAGCGCAGCGATAGTCAGACCGTCGAAGAACCAATAGACCGGCGCGTCGGCCAGAATGTTGAACTTGCCAAAGAGCGACCAGAAGGAGAGGCGTACCCCTTCAGCTTCGGTCAGAATCTGCCAGAGGGTAGCGGGCATCTCTCGCCGGCCGGCCACATCCAGCATCATCTCCAAACCCAACGGCTCGCCGTACAGCGCCCAGTTACGCGCGTACCACCAGCCGGCGAGGGCCAACGGCCCACTGAGCAAAACCAGGTTCCAACTCCATAGGTCACGCCACGAACGTCGCCGCCAGGCCAGGAACGACACCACAGACAACGCCAGAGGGATCAGCCCCAACGCACTCAATTTGGTCAATGCGGCCAATCCGAGCACTCCGGACAGGACGGTCAGCCGACCCCATGCCACTCCGCGTCGGACCAGTGCAACCATCAACCATAACCCCACCGCCGAGAGGGCGGCGACCAGGGCATCGTTCCCCACTGTCGCACTGACGAACAGGTACTGTGGGGTAAAAGCGACCAAACTCGCCCCCGCCAGGGCCAAGACTGGGGAGCCGGGCACAAGTTCACGCGCGAGCAGGTAGGCCCCCAATACAGTCACCGCCCCCATAACCACGGTGAACCAGCGCGCCAGGTGTATGGCCAGGGTTGCGCCCTGATACGGGAAATCCTCCTTTGACGTGTGGACCAACACGTTCTTGTTGGCATGGGCATCGGGTACGCCGGGATTGGCGTGTGGGTTCCGCCAGATGGTCGAACCGGCAGTATCCACCCAGGCGGTGGCCGCAGCCACCAGCATATAGTAAAGGGGAGGCTGGCTTCCCTCCTGGCGAGCTTCGTGGGGATGAAAACCAGGCAGTTGAACGGGCAAGCCATGACCTGCCACAAGATGCCGGACATACTGGTAATGCTCTAGCTCATCGCAACCCTCCAAGATCGGCGTGACCGTACTATAAATGATACCCAAGGCCAGGAAAGCGATCAGGATCACACCAAGGCCAAGATGATTTTTCAGGGAACAGGTGATCATCTGACACCTGAACTACGGTTCGTAATAGAACCTCCACACTTCGCTGGGTGGGCTAACCGGCGTCCCGATGGGAGAGCCATCTGCATTCTTCTTACCCGTGTCCCTCAATATCTGAACCCACCAGGTATAGAAGTTGTCGTCAGACTTTTCCCAGGTCACCTTGGCGATCAGAATAGGGTCTTTGGATTGACCTCCCCAGAACCGCAGTTGCTTGTTGTGATAGTAAGATACTGAGACACCGTAGAACTCGTCTGCGGCCAACCTCTCCGGCTCCCAACGAAACTCGCCAGCGTAGCCCTGACCGTTCGGGGGAGCCACTAGCTTCGGCGCCGGGTACTTGTAGCCACCGACTTGCGTTGTCGGGGCTGGTAGTTGTGTAGGCGTAGGAGACGGCTCGGCCGTGGCCGTGGGCACTGATGTGGGGACAGAAGTAGGCGGCGGCAGAGGCGTGTTCGTCGCTGTGGCGGCCGGCACTGTTGGCAGTATCGCTGCCGTTGGAAGCACGGTGTTCGTGGGCGGCGGCAACGTGTTCGTGGGCGTGGGCACCGGCCCCAGGTCACACGCAGTCGGAAACGCGGCCATCAATAGAACAAGCCCCCAACCAACGAGGTAACGAAAGCGAGCACTGGTCATGTTCTCTCCCTCCTTTTCTATCTTGTGTTTACTACAAACCCCGGACTGGTCGGGCAAGTCCCACGCAGGGCAGACTTGCGTAGGGGCCAGCCACAGGCCGGCAAGCCTGCGCTACGATTTGCAAAGCTTTCCGACAGAAATGAACTAACGCGGCAGCACAAAGACCCAGGTCGCGCTGGGTGGGCTGATCGGAACGCCTTTCCAGTCGGCCGGTGTGGTGCCGGATACGCGGCGCAGCACCTGCACGGACCATTGATAGCGTTCGTCGTCCGCGGGTAAAATCGGTGTGAAAAAGAGTTGTGGCACGGCGGAATTCAGGCCTTCCCACCGACCTGAGCGATTATGCACGTAGTAGATGCTCACGTGATAGTATTCGTCGGGACCCAGGTGCAGATCCTCCCACCGCAAAGGCCCTCCCGCGTATCCATCGCCGTTTTTCGGGCTGATGAGCTGGGGCGCCGGGTATTTGGGCGCCGGGGTCCGCGTGGGCAATACCGCCGTAGCTGTGGGCGTCGGCGTGAACGTGGGCGTCGGCGTGGCCGTGGGCCGGGGCGTGCGGGTGGGCGTCGGCGTGGGCGTGGGCGTGGCGGTGGCCGACGGCGTCCACACTGGAGCGGATGTGACGGTGGGGGTCGCGGTAGCGGGCGGAGAGGGCGTCAGCAGTCCCGGCAGGACGAACAGGCCCGCGCAGGCCAGTAACAACGCGGCCAGGATCCCGCCGCCGACCACGGCCCAGCGCAGCGGGAATCGCCGCTCGTGGACTGTGGGGGGTTCGGCCGCCGGCGCAGGCGCAGGTAACGCGTCGGCGGGCGGTTTGGTCGGCGGGGCGACAGCGGGCGGCCTGGCTGGCCGCGCGACGGCAGGGGGCCTGGTCGGCGGCGCGACGACGGGTGGTTTGGCCGGAGGCTTGAGGCCAGCTTCCTGTTCGGCCAGTCGTTCGTTGACCACTGACAACAAGGTCTCGGTGTCCCGGTAGCCCGGCAGCAGCGCCATCACCTCTTCGAACAACGCCTTGGCCTCGCGCCACTCGCGCGCGCCATAGCGCATCAGCCCCTGACCATAGAGGACGACGGCGCGCTCCTGCCGCCGACGCACCTCAGTGTCGTCTATGCTGGCGCCGAGCTGCTCCAGCAGTTCGCTCACGTCGCTGTAACTGGGATCGGTGGCCGCGATCTCCATCAACAGCTCGGTGGCTTTTTTCTGCTCCTGGTTGCGCAACAGGCGCAGGGCCTCCGTGTACAACGTCTCCAGACGGGCCTGCTGCATCGCGGCCGCCAGGCGATCCGCCACATCCTCATAGGTGGGGTCTTGGGTGAGGATCTGTCCAAACAGGTCAATGGCCTGCTGCCAGCGGCCGGCCTCGGTGAACTCCACCGCCCGGCGGTATAGCCGATCTATCGGCTGCGCGGCGAGGTCACCAGCCCGGCGGGTTCCACGCGGGCGGGCTGCCTGCGCCCCCTCCCTGACCCACTCGACGGCCTCTAGCAGCTCCGCCGGGGTCTGAAAGCGATCCTGCGGGTCCTTGGCCATGCACTTGCTGATCAACCAATCCACGTCTTCCGGGATGTCGGGCCGCCGTTGCGCCAGCGGAACCGACTGCCCGGAGATGTGCATGTTCACGATCATCCAGGGCGTGTCGGCCGAGAAGGGCGGTGCGCCGGCCAGCATCTCGTACATGACGATGCCCAGCGAGTAGATGTCCGAGCGGATGTCGGTGCGGCCGCCCATGGCCTGCTCGGGGGAGATGTAGTACAGGGACCCCACAAAGCCGGATTGGGTGAGGGACGGCAGCGAGTGCACCCGGGCGATGCCCAGGTCCAGCAGCTTGACCATCCCCGAATCGGTGATCATGAGGTTCTGCGGCTTGATGTCGCGGTGGACGATACCACGCTCATCGGCGTGTTGCAAGGCCATAGCCACCTGGGCGGCCACGTCCAACACCTGCTCCACAGAAAACGGCCCATCTTCTTGCAGGATCCGCTTTACGTCTCGGCCCTCGATGTATTCCATGACCAGGTAGTGCGTATCCCGATCGGCGCCGTAATCCAACACCTTGACGATATGCGGCTCCTCCAGGCTCAGGGCCACCTTGGCCTCGCGGATGAAACGTTGGGTATAGGCCACATCCTCCGAATACTGGGGGAACAGCACCTTGATCGCGACGCGCGCGGCGGTGCTGGTATCTTCGGCCAGGTAGACCCAGGCCATACCCCCACTGCCGATCTGCCGTAGAATCTTGTAGCGATTGCCAATGATCTGACCGATCAACGTCATCCTCCGCGTCGTGGGACGCATTAATCAGGCGATGGCGGGTTGGCCTGCTCTTTGGCCAACCGCTCCTCGATCAGGGCCAGGAGCGTCTCGGTATCCTGGTAGCCAGGCACCAACGCCGAGACCTCCATCAACAGGGTCTTGGCGGCCGACCACTCGCGAGCGCCAAAGTGCATCAAACCTTGACCATACAGGGCCATCGCTCGTTCACGCCGGCGGCGGGCTTCGGAAGTGTCTGCTGCGGCAGGGGCCGGCGTCTGCGCTGTGCCCTCTCGCCGGTCGCCGGGGCCGCCCGGCCGGGCTGAAGCGGCGTCGCGGCCCGGCGACTGCCGCTGGGCCGATGCGCGCAGCTCGTGGGCTACCCAATCCACCGCCTCACCGAGTTCAGCAGGCGTCTGGAACCGGTCCTGGGGCGCCCGGGCCGTCGCTTTGCTGATCAGCCAGTTCATGTCCTCTGACACGTTGGGCTGTCGCTGCAACAGCGGGATGAACTGACCTGAGATGTGCATGTTCACGATGGCCCAGGGTGTGTTCGCGCTGAACGGCGGCGCCCCGGCCAGCATCTCGTACATGATGATGCCCAGCGCATAGATGCTCGACCGAATATCGGTGTGCATCCCCATGGCCTGTTCCGGCGAGATATAGTACAACGACCCCACGATCCCGGTCTGGGTGAGGGAGGGCAATGCGTCGGAACGGGCCATGCCCAAGTCCGTCAGCTTGACCTGTCCAGCGGAGCCGATGATGAGGTTCTGGGGCTTGATGTCACAATAGACGACGCCATGTTCGACCACGTGTGCCAATGCTTTTGCCACCTGCGCAGCCACGTTCAATACCTGTTCCTGACTAAAGGGACCGTCTTCAGCCAGGATCCGCTTCACGTCCCGCCCCTCGATGTATTCCACCACCAGATAGCGCATGTCCTGGTCTGCGCCATAGCCCAGCACCCGGGCAATGTGCGGGTTCGGCCGCAAGCTCATCGCCACCTTGGCCTCGCGGATGAAGCGTTGCGCATATGCCACGTCCTCCGCGTACTGTGGATACAACACCTTGACCACGGCCGGGCCGCCCGTGGTGGTGTCCTCGGCCAGATAGCTCCAGGCGATCGTGCCACTGCCCAACTTGCGCCGGATCTTGTACCGGTTGCCGACGATCCGACCGATCACCGTTCCTCTCCGTGTAGTCAGCCACGTCACTCCCGGCGCTGCGCCGGGGCGCACCGGCGTCCATCTCTACGCCGCTCAACGGCCTGTATCACCAGCCGCCCATACATTATAGCAGAAAGAGCCGCAAAATGAAACCAGGCGAATGCGGATTTCGGATTTCGGATTGCGGATCGCGGATTGCGGATTGCGGATTGCGGATTGCGGACTTGGCATTCCGCAATCTTGCTCACCCTTGCGAAGGTTTGGAGCCGATTCGCGGGCAAAATCGGTGTGGCCCTACGGGCCGAGACCGCGCCCCATCACCAGCGCGTTTGAAACCTTCGCACAATCCGCAATCCGAAATCTACAATCCACAATCATGGAGTGGGCAAATCCGCCACCGCCACGCCGATGTACTTGTCGCCCTCTTCGATGAGCATGACCGGGATGTCGTCACGGATGGGGTACTTGCGGGCGCAGTCCCGACAGACCAGCCAGGTCCCATCGCGCTCCAGGTCCAGCAGGCCCACGCTCTGGCGGTCGGGATCGTTTGCGCGGGCCGGGTTGAGCGTGGGGTTCACGCAATAGGGACAGCGCAGAATGTCCAATAGATCTTGATGTACCATGAGTTCCTCCTCGTGATGCGTGTTACGTGGTGCGTGTGGCGTATTTCGTATGGGGCGTGGCGAAAGGCTGCTCTCCGTGAATGGCGATGTACTCGGCGAAAGAGCGCGACTCTGGAACAGGCAAGTTGTCTTCCAGTAGTCCCTGCAAGTGCATTTGGATCGCCTCGTAGATGTTTCGTTCGACCTCCAGGCGGGTCTTGCCCGTTGCCACACAGCCCGGCAAATCCGGCGAGTAGGCTGAGTAATTGCCGTTGGCTTTCTCAATAATAACCAGGAAGCGATACATCGTCACGGCCCTCCCTTCAACTGGGCTTGTTTCAAGATACTGTGCAGCGTACCGGGAGCCAGGTCATCGTTGGGATGCCCGGCGATGGTCACTCGACCTGGCTTGGTAGGGTGTTTGTACTGCCGATGGCTCCCTTTCGTAGCGACCCGGTACCAACCGTCTGTCTCGATGAGCTTGATGACATCCCGTACTTTCATGACGGCCCCTCTCGTGTTGGTGATTCGTGCTATGTGACACGGAACACGGAACACGGAACACGCAACACGAATCACGTATCACGTTGGCCTATCTTCCACAACATTTCTTATACTTTTTGCCGGAGCCACAGGGGCAGGGGTCGTTGCGGCCAACCTTGCCATAGTCAGGCCGGGATTGGGCGGCCGCGCGCCGGGAGGCCTTTTTGCTGGGAGACCGCTGGGCGCTGCCCCCACCCGCCACCGCGGGTTGGGCCACCGGCCGTTGCGGGGCGATGGGGCGGCGGTGGGCCGGGGGCCGAGGGGCTGGGGCCGGCGCCGCCTGCGCCTGCACCTGGACGTGAAAGATGGCCCGGGCCACGTCGTGACGGATCATCCCCAGCAGCTCCTGGAACATCTCATGCGCCTCTTTTTTGTAGACCACCAGGGGGTTCTGCTGACCATAGGCGCGCAGGCCCACGCCCTCGCGCAGGGCATCCAGGGCCGTGAGGTGGCGCACCCACAGGTTGTCCATGATCCGCAGCAGCACCCAACGCTCCACCTGGCGCATGAGGGCCGGGGTGAGCTGACGCTCGCGGTCATCGTAGGTCTGCGTCACCAGGTCTGCCGCACCCTCAGCGATCTCGTCGGCGGACAGGTCTCGCAGGCGCGCCGGCCGCCAGTCCGCCGGCAGGGGCACGATGCGCTGTAATTCGTTCAAGAACCCGGCCAGCGCTTCCTCATCCACGCCGGCCGCCAGGTACGTATCTACCAGACCGCCGATCTCTTCCTGCACCATTTCTTCGATAACCGGGCGCAGGTTTTCCGCGCTGAGCACCTTGCGTCGCTGCTCGTAGATGACCTCGCGCTGGGTGTTCATCACGTCGTCGTATTCGACCACGTGCTTGCGGATGTCAAAGTTGTAGCCTTCCACCTTGATCTGGCTGTTTTCGATGGTCTTGGCGACCAGGCCGGCCTCAATGGGGATGTCCTCTTCCAGGCCCAGGCGGTCCATGATGCCCGCCACCGCGCTGCCGCCGAAGCGGCGCATCAGGTCATCTTCCAGGGAGACGTAAAAGCGTGAGGAGCCAGGGTCGCCCTGGCGGCCAGCGCGGCCGCGAAGCTGGTTGTCTATGCGCCGGGCCTCGTGGCGTTCGGTCCCGATGATGTGCAGTCCCCCCAACTCGCGGACCCGGTCCTGATCGCGCTTCCACTCTGCCTTGATAGACTGGATCTCACCGATGATGCTTTCCGATAGCTCGGGGTGTTCGCGCACCAGTTGACGGGCATGGTCCAGGCGATCATCCAGCACGTGGCGGATGATGGCGATCATGGTGTTATAATAGCGGGCGAAGAGCCGACGGGCGATGAACTCCACGTCGCCGCCTTCCACTTCATAGTCGGCGCGGAGGCGCTTGACCTCAGCCACCAGTTCCTCTGGCAGGACCCGGGCCTCCGTGGTCATGTGCAGCACGGTAGGCCAGTCCTCGTCCAGGATGGCCCGTACCAGATCCAGGGCGATGCGGCCCTGCGCCGGGATGATGCGGCCCTCCTCAGTGAGCCGGTGGACAATGAACCGGGCGCGGCCGGAGCCGTCTTCGCTGTGTTTGTGGTAGGCATCATATTCGGCCTTGAGCGCGTGTACCCGGTCCAGGTCGCTTTCTGTGAGGCCCTGGGTGCGCTCGGCCAGTTGGCGCGCCCTATGGAGGTCGCCGGCCAGGGTGGCCCGCACGAAGGCCTGGGCCGCGTCATAGAAGCGACGCTCCAACAGATCGGCGGCCAGGCCGTCGGGGTTGCCACCCAGGAGGATGTCCACGCCCCGGCCGGCCATGTTGGTGGCGATGGTGACGGCGCCGGGCCGGCCGGCCTGGGCGATGACAAAGGCTTCCTTCTCGTGGAGCTTGGCATTCAGGACGTTGTGCGGGATGCCGCGCCGTTTGAGCATACCGCTGATCATCTCTGAGGTTTCCACGGCCACGGTGCCCACCAGTACCGGCCGGCCCAGGCGATGCATTTCCTCGATCTCGTCCACCACGGCGCGGAACTTGGCCCGCTGGGTCTTGTACACCACGTCGGTATGGTCCTGGCGGATCATGGGCTTGTGCGTGGGCAACACCACCACGTCCAGGCCATAGATCTTGAAGAACTCTTCCTTCTCGGTGGCCGCCGTGCCGGTCATGCCCGCCAGCTTTTCGTACATGCGAAAGTAGTTCTGGAAGGTGATGGTGGCCCAGGTGAGCGTCTCGCGCTGGACTTTGACGCCCTCTTTGGCCTCGATAGCCTGGTGCAGGCCCTCGGAGTAGCGCCGGCCGTGCATCAGCCGGCCGGTGAACTCGTCCACGATGACCACCTGGCCGTCCAGCACCACATAGTCATGGTCGCGGTGAAAGATGAACTGGGCCTTGAGGGCGTTCTCCAGGTAATAGGTCAGCTCGTTGTGCTCTGGGGCGTAGAGGTTCTGCACGCCCAGCCAGCGCTCCATCTTGGCGATCCCCTCTTCGGTGAGGGTGATGACGCGCATCTTTTCGTCAATCTCGAAATCCTCTTTCGGGCGCAGGCGGGGCACCAGGCGCGCAAAGCGCACGTACTCGTCGGTGGATTCCTCGGCCGGGCCGGAGATGATGAGGGGGGTCCGGGCCTCGTCAATGAGGATATTGTCCACCTCGTCCACGATGGCATAGTACAGCTCGCGCTGGACACACTGGCGCAGGTCGTGGACCATGTTATCGCGCAGATAGTCAAAGCCGAACTCGTTGTTGGTGCCGTAGGTGATGTCGGCCAGGTATGCCTCGCGGCGATCACAGGGGCGCCAGTGCATCAGGCGGCTGTCGCCGCCGTGGTCGGCCGGGTCCACGTAATCCGGGTCGTACAGCCCGGCGAACTCGTGGGCGATGACGCCGACCGAGATCCCCAGCCGGTGGTAGATCGGCCCCATCCAGCCGCCCCCTACGCGGGAGAGATAGTCGTTGGGCGTGACCAGGTGCGCGCCCCGGCCCAGCAGGGCATTCAGATAGAGGGGCAACGAGGCGGTGAGGGTCTTGCCCTCGCCGGTCTTTTGCTCCGCGATCTTGCCCTGGTGCAACACGATGCCGGCCATGAGCTGCACGTCATAGTGTCGCTGGCCGATGGCGCGCACGGCCGCCTCGCGCACGGCGGCAAAGGCGTCGGGCAGAATATCATCCAACGTCTCACCGTCGGCCAAACGGGCGCGGAACTCATCGGTCTTGGCGCGCAGTTCGGCGTCAGAGAGGGCCTGGAAGGCCGGCTCGCGCTCGTTGATAGCGGCCACCATGGGGCGCAGGCGGCTGATGGCGCGCTCGTTGGAATCAAACAGGTTAGTTAGGGATTTGAACAAGGGAAACCTCGTCAATCTGTGGCTCACTATGCGCCAGACTGCACGCGATGTGGATCGGCGGTCCTGGCCCAACGACGGGGCCGGGCCTGGCCTGTTTTCTCTTTGAGGATGTTTCGATCATCCAGGAACTCCACTTTATGCAATCGGGTCTATTCTACCCGATTCGGCCCAAGTATGCAAGTGAGTGCCCACCCAGTCAAGCCTGGGCTTGGCGCGCCGGGCGCACCCCGTGGGACGAAAATACCAACCCGGCGCGGGTTTAAAACCCGCGCCGGGCGCGGAAAGCTCCCTCGCCCTACCAGGGAGACACCCTGACAGGTGCAGGTGGGCCGGGGGCCAGGACTCCCCTCCCCGCACCGGGGAGGGGCCGGGGGAGGGGTCTATTTACGGAGGAGATCAAATGTGCTGGCCGTATCGCGCGTCCCGCATCATGATGGGTGAAGCTTGCCAGCCAGGGCCAAGTATGATAAGATAGGCCCAGCGACGCAGCAACCTTTGGGAGCGACAATGACCTTCTTGCGCCAACTGCGATCTCTTCCCCTGACTCTACACGTGGCGGTTTTGATCGCATATCTATTCGCCACGTTGATCCTCACCTGGCCGCTGATCCTGCACCTCAATACCCACGTGCCCGGCCGCAACGTGGATGAATACGCCTTCCTCTGGAACATCTGGTGGTTCAAGTACGCACTATCGGACCTGGGCCAGAGTCCCTTGACCACCGATTTCATCTTTTACCCCCTGGGCGTGAGCCTGGCCCTCTACACGCTGGGCATCTTTAACGACCTGGTGGCGCTGCCCTTCCACGCTTTCCTCAGCATTCCCACCCTCAGCAACCTCATCATCATCGCCTCCTTTGCCCTGAGCGGCTACGGCGCGTTTCTGCTGTGCCGGTATCTGCTGCAAAACGACCCTCACCCCCGCCCTCTCCCTGGCGGGGAGAGGGAGCCGACTCCCCTCTCCCTCGTAGGGAGAGGGGCCGGGGGTGAGGGTGAGGGTCAAAGCCTCGCCGCCTTTGTCGGGGGGATGGTCTATGCCTTTGCGTCGTGCCGGTTCGTCTACGCCAGCCTGGGCCACTATAACGTGGTCTCTAGCGAGTGGATCCCCTTCTACACGCTGTTTCTCATCAAGACGGTGCGCCGGGGCCGCTGGCGCGACGCGCTCCTGACGGGCGTCTTGGCCCTGCTCTGCCTGCTCTGCGAGAACACCTTCGGCGTGTTCCTGGCCCTGCTGACCCTGGCGGTGCTGCTGTTCGAGCGGCGGCGGCTCAACATTCGCAAGCTGCTTCAACTGGCGACGGCCGGCCTGGTGGCGTTCGTCAGCTATCTGCCGCTGGCGATCCCCATCCTGACCGAGATGCGGCAGGCCGGCGAATACACCCTCAAGGGCTGGGGAGGCGCGGAGTGGCTCGCCGCCGACGCCCTGGGGCTGTTCGTCCCCACGGCGCTCCATCCCTTCTGGGGCGGCGCGGCCCAGGCGATGGACTTGCAGTTCAAGGACACGCACACGGTCTTTTTGGGCTACGCGCTCCCCCTGTTGGCCCTCATCGGGGCCATCGTCTACCGCAGGCAGTTGAAGCTGTGGACCACGGTCGCCGTGGCGTCGCTGCTCCTGGCCCTGGGGCCGCTGCTCACCGTGGGCGGCAAACAGGTCTTTGACCTGGATGGCCTGGAAGTCACAGTTCCCCTGCCGTTCATCCTCCTGCACTACATCCCGGTCATCAACGCCAATCGCACGCCGAATCGGTTTAGCCTGACGCTGATGTTGGCCCTGGGGGTGTTGGTCGCTTTCGCCATCGCGTGGCTCTTGGCGAAAATCCCAAATCCTGGGTCTCACGCACCACGCACCACGCATCACCCCTACGGGTCACGTTTCACGTTTCACGCTTTACGCTTCACGCTCCCCGTGCTCCTCGCCGCCGCCATCGCCTTCGAGCACCTGGCCGTCCCGCTGCCCCTCACGGATGCCCGCATCCCGCCGATCTACTGGCGCATCGCCGCCGAGACCGACGATTACGCCATCCTCCAACTGCCCCTGGGCTGGCGCAACAGCTTTGGCACGCAGGGCGCCGAGCGGACGCAGATGCAATACTACCAGGTGGTCCATCACAAGCGCATCCTGGGGGGCAACACGTCGCGCAACCCGGACTTCAAGTTCGATTACTTTGCCCGGCTCCCGGTCATCAAATCCATCATTGACCTGGAGATGTACCGCCAGGTCAGCCCGGAGCAGCGTGCGATAGACGAGGCCCTGGCCGGCGAACTGCTCTACCTGCTCGACATCCGCTACGTGGTCATGCATCCGCCGCTCCCCGGCCGCCTGCCCTACGCCGATACGTACCAGGCCACCGAGGAGTATGTGAAATCCGTCCTGCCGCTGGAACTGGTCTCTGAGGACGCGACCGGTGTCCGCGCTTACCGGGTGATCCAGCCGCCGCCCACGACCACCGTGACTGTGGACTTTGGTCAGGCGGCCACGCAGATGTACCGGGGCGAGGGCTGGAGCTGGGAGGAGGACATGGGGGGCGTCAGCGCCAACTGGGCTGATGCGCGGACGGCGCGGGTCTTTCTCCCGGCGCGCTTGCCGGGCGACTACCGGCTTTCCCTGACCGCCGCGCCGTTCACGTGGGAAGGCTCGCCGCCCCAGCAGGCCACGGTGCGAGTGAACGGCCGCGCGCTGCTCCGGCCGCTCACCTTCAGCCCCGGCTGGGCATCGTATGAGTTGCACGTCCCGGCCGAATACGTTAAAATGGGCCTGAACGTCGTCGCCTTCGAGTTTGCCTACGCCGAATCGCCCTATGACCGGCTGCCCGGCGACTTTGCCATCGGCAGCACGGGGGTCAACGCGCCGGTGGACATCAAGGTGAACAGCGTGGGCGGCGAGGCCGGCTTTGCCCACATCGGCATCGGGCGCAACTCGGACGTGGACATCAGCGTGGAGCGGCGGGGCTACAACCTGGTGGTGCTGGACGAGCGGACCGGCGCGGTGTTGGACCGGCGCGGCTTTGACACCTCCGGCAGCCCGGCCGAATCGCGCCTGCTGGCGGATTACATCGCCTCCATCCCGGCCGGGCGCATCGTGGTGGCGGCCGTGCGCATAGACGGCGGGCGCCACCTCACGGCCGAGGCCGTGGCCGCCCTGGGGACCATCGGCGCCAAGGCCGATTTGCGCGGCACGGAGAACCGCGCGCACGCCATCATCGGGGTCAAGGGGGCCGCGCCGGGCACGGCCCTGGAACTGGCCCCGGCCGGCAACGCCTTCCTGTACGTGGGGCACAACATGGACCAGCGGACGTTGGCGGTGGCGGTGGACCGGGTGTCATGGAGCGTGGAGCGGTAGGCGAAATGCGCCGAAACTCGCGCCCACGCTCTGCGTGGGCACGCCGGGGCGTTCACCACGCCGCCCCGCAGAGCGTGGCGGCGAGTGAAGAAAATACCACCCGGCGCGGCGGCAAACCCGCCGCGAGCAGCACACGCATCACACATCACGAGGAGGAGACCATGAGTTGGGACCAAGAAACCACACAACCGGACCGGCGCTGGCGACCGGTGAACATCACCGGCCCACTGATCCTGATCACCCTGGGCCTGGTGTTCCTGATGGCGAACCTGGGCCTTCTGGGCACCAGCCCCTGGCAACTGCTCTGGCAATGGTGGCCGCTGATCTTGATCGTCATCGGGCTGGAGATCTTCATCGGCATCCTGGGCCGGTGGAGCTACGTCTTTTCCGCGATCCTGGGCGTGGTGGTGGTCGTCGCCACCCTGGCCCTGGTGGCCTACCTGCTGCTCGCGGGACCGCAGTTCGCCGTCGGCGTGCCCGAGTACACCAGCCGCCTATCTCTGCCCCTGGGCCATGTGAGCCGGGCGGAAGTGCGCCTGGACTTTTTGCTGGGGACGTTCCGGGCATCCGCGTTGCCGGCGGGCACCGGCCACCTGCTGGAGGGCGAGTTCACCGGGCCGGACGACGCGCCGGCGGTGAGCCGCGAGTACCGGGAAGTCGGCGACGTGGGCTACCTGACCCTGAAAAGCAGCGGGCCGCGCGTGCGACTGGGCGGCCGCGAAGCGTGGCCGCAGGGCCACCTGCGCCTGTCGCCCGACGTGCCCCTGGTCTTGCAGGTGGAGACGGTCATGGGCACGGTGGACCTGGACCTGCGGGACCTGCGCGTGACCGAACTGACGCTGGAAGGGGTGATGTCTACCCAACAGGTGCGATTGCCAGCCAGCGGGCAGGCCGTGGTCCGCGTCGCCGGGGTCATGAGCAGTTGCGAGATCGTCGTCCCGGCCGGAACTGCGGCGCGCATCCATCGGAAGGGCCTGGCCGCCATCACCGTGGATGAGGGCCGCTTCCCCCGGCGCGGCGAGGTCTATGAGAGCGCGGATTGGAACACTGCCCCCCGGCGCGTAGAGATCACCATCGCGTCCGTGATGGGCGCCGTGCAGGTGCGCTAACGTTAGATTAAAATCGGGGCTATAGGGCACTGCCCCGCCGGACGACCGTCTACGCGGTCGCGAAAACCGTCGGCCGCGCAGAGGGCAGACGACTGGCAGCGCAGCCGCTCTCTAGAGGCGATTTCAATCGCTCATCTTGGCAAGTTGGTCCACCCGCAAAAAGAACCCTGGCCAGGCGGGTCTCGCCTTTGACAGAACCAGCAACCAGTGATATACTTCCGGGGCAGCGTACCGCAGGGCACGCTTCGCGTGTTCGCTTGCCTGCGGCAGGGCGGGCCACGCAGTGGCAACGAGGACGAGACCGCACAATGACCAATCACAAGATGCTCCTCATCGGCCTGGATGGGGCGACCTGGGCGTTTCTCCAGCCGCTCATGGACGAGGGTGCGCTGCCCCATCTCAAGGCCATCACCGAGGGGGGCACGTGGGGGCCGCTGGCATCCACCAATCCCCCCACCACGCCCCCGGCCTGGACCACCTGCGTCACCGGGCTGAACCCTGGTCGCCACGGCATCTATGACTTTCGCGAGTCGCCGCTCAAGCACCCGCGCCGGCCTCTGGTCACCAGCCGGTCGGCCCAGGGACCGAAGCTTTGGCATTATGCCAATCAGGCCGGTCGGCGCGTCGGCGTCCTCAACGTCCCCATCACCTACCCCCCGGAGCCAGTGGACGCCTTCATGATCGCCGGCATGATGACGCCGGGCCAGGAATCTGAATGGGCCTATCCCCGTGACCTCAAGGCCCGGCTCCAGGCCGCCATTGGCGAGTACATCGTGGACGTGGACATCCCCAAGTACGACGTGGAGCACGAGGACGACGCCAACGAGTTCCTGAACGACATCGTGCACTCGTTCCGCCAGCGGCGCGACGCCTTCTTCTGGCTCCAGAGCGAGTACCAGCCGGATTTCCTCATGGCCGTCTTGATCATCACGGATCGCATCCAACACCTGTTCTGGAAGATGATGGACCCGGCCTTTGCCGATTATCACACGGACCGGGGCCGCCGCACCCGCGAGCGCATCGTCGCCGCGTACCAGGAAGTGGACGAGATGCTGGGCCAGGTCGTGGCCGGCTTGGACGGCCACACCGACCTCATGCTGGTCTCCGACCACGGCTTTGGCGGCACCCGGGCTTGGTTCAACGTGAACCGCTGGCTGGCCGATCAAGGGCTGCTCACGGCGATAGCGGGCAAGGCTCTGCGCTGGCGGTTGTTCAACCTGGCCTGGAAGCTCGACGAGACCACGCTGGTTCGCACGATGATGCCCACACCGTGGCGCCGGGCCATCCGCAAACGCATCCGCCAGACCCGTTCCTCCTTCAAGAACGACCTGGAAGGCGTGATTGACTGGGACCGGACCCCGGCGTTCTTTGCCAGCATCGCGGCCCAGGGCATCTTTATCAACGAGAAACGCGCCGGCGCCGGCTGTGTGGACCCGGCCGACGTGCCGGCCCTGCAAGAACGCATCCGCGCCGGCCTGCTGGCCCTGCGGGACCCATGGGACGGCGCGCCGGTGGTGGATGCCGTCTGGTTCCGCGAGGAGCTGTATCATGGGCCGGAGGCCCAGTTCGCCCCGCACATCATCTTTGTGGCGCGCAATTATGCCACGCTGGGCCGCCAACTCCTGGGCCGGGGCCAGGTCATCGAGAGCAGCCTGCACACGTTCAATGGCTTTCACCGGCCGGACGGCATCTTTGCCGCCCTGGGGCCGTCGTTCCGGGCCGGGCAGCGCATCGAGACGGCCCGCATCGTGGACGTCACCCCGACCATCCTGTGCGCGATGGGCCTGCCGGTCCCAGCCAACCTGGACGGCCGCATCCTGACGGAGGCATTCCGGCCGGAGGTGATGGCTGAGACAGCGGCCCCGGTAGGGGGGGCTGTGCCCACTACCACTGCGCCCATCACCACCGTCCACGACGACGGCTACTCGGCCGCCGAGGCCGCCGAGATCGAGGACCGGTTGCGGGGGTTGGGGTATCTGGAATAATTTGAGTTTCTCAGTTTCGGGTTTCTCAGTTTCGAGTTTCTCGGTTTCGAGTTTCTCAGTTTCGGGTTTCTCAGTTTCGAGTTTCTCGGTTTCGAGTTCTCCAGTTCGAGTTCTTGAGTGTCCATACGCGGGGCGCACCCCCTGGTACGAAAATACCGCTCGGCGCGGGGCGCCAGGGAAGCCCCCTCGCCCTACCAGGGAGACACCCTGACGGGTGCAGGTGGTCGGGGTGAGGGTGGAAACCGCCGGGCGCGGGCAAGCTAACACGCGAAGCGTGCCCCCACAATTTACGGAGACACACTACTTGAGCATCCTGCGTGCTTTTCTGCGCCTGTTCCAGGGCAGGCTGGGCTGGGTCATCCGGATCGGCATCACCGTGGGCCTGCTGGCCTTCTTGCTCACTCGCATTGACTTGAATCAACTGGCCCAGGACATCCAGCAGATGAACCCGGCCTGGTTCCTGGTGGCGCTGGTCTTCCAGGCAGCGGCCATCTTCTGCAGTATCCTGCGCTGGAACGTGCTGCTCATCGGGCAGGGGATCCGGGTCCCCATGAGTCACCTGGTGGGCACGTTCCTGGTGGGCCGGTTCTTTGGCACGTTCCTGCCCAGCACCCTGGGGCTGGACGCCTACCGGGCCTACGACATCGCCCGCCACGCCCACGCCGCCATTGACTCGGTGACGGTGATCCTGGTGGAAAAGATCATCGGCTTCTTTGCCCTGTCACTCCTCATCGTGGTGACGGTGCCGGCCGGGATCAGCATCCTGCCCCCAGCCGCCCTCGTTCCCATCTTTGTCATCTTTTGCGTGCCGGTCACCATCGCCTTCGTCCTGCTCATCAGGCCGGGCGTCATCGTCTGGTTTCTCAACCTCCGGCTCCCTGGCACGAGCCAATTCGAGGGCAAGCTCAAACAGATCGCCCGGGCCGTGAGCGTCTACGAGCGCCGGAAGCGATTGCTGGCCGTGGCTGTGTTCTTTGGCCTCCTCGTGCACCTGTTCACCACGCTGGTCTATTATTTCACCGCCCTGGCCGTGAACGCGCCGGTGCAGTTGGTGGACATCCTGTTCGCCGGGCCGCTCATGATCGCGGCAACGGTGGGCCTGCCGACGGTGGGCGGCGAAGGGGCGCGGGAGCTGACGTTCGTGGGCTTGTTGGGCCGGCTTGGCGTTCCCGAGTCCCAGGCGTTCTTGCTGGGGCACCTGGGCTTCTGGTGCGGCCTGTTCCTGAGCCTGCCCGGCGGCCTCATCTACGCCCTGCGGCCGGACACGTACCGCCCGGACATTCGGAAGGATGAAGGATGAAGGCGGAAGGATGAAGGATGAGGGCGGAAGGATGAAGGATGAAGGCGGAAGGCGGAAGGCGGAAGGATGAAGGATGAAGGCGGAAGGATGAAGGCGGAAGGATGAAGGCGGAAGGCGGAAGGATGAAAACCCGGTTTCTCGATCATCTGACAGCCGGGGCGACGGCCGGGCTGCTGGCCGGAGCCGTCACGGGCGTGGTTGAAGTGTTGCTGTTGTGTGTGCTCAAGGGCAGCCCCCGGGACCTGGAGGCCATCCTGTACGCGGTGCTGGCCTATGGCGCGTTGGGGCTGGCCGGTGGGTTGGGGCTGGGCCTGGTGGGGGGTATCTGGTGGGCCTGGCGTAAGCCCGACTGGACCCGGGCCGGCGTGTGGAGCGCCTGCGCGGCGCTGGTCTGGGGGCCAGCCGCATTCGTCGTCGGCAAGTATCGGGTGGAGCGCGATATGCTGGGCGAGAACCCGGCCCTGACCAGCGGCTTGACCGGTGCGCTGATCATCCTGGGCCTGCTGCTCGTCGTCGCCCTGGCGACGCTGGCGCTGTGGTTTGTGGCCCGGCGAATGCGCCTGTTGGCCCGGCCCCTGGGCAGCCTGGGGCTATACGCGGTCGTTGTCGCGGCGGCGGCCCTGCTGGCCTACGGTCCGACGCTGGCCGGCGCGTGGCAGAGCGGTTCACCGGGGCCGGCCAGCATCCCCCCCGATCTGCGTGAAAAGCCCAACGTTATTTTCATCATGGCCGATACCCTGCGGGCGGACCGACTCTCGTGCTACGCGCAGCGTCCTGTGGATGGGTACGCCAACAATCAGACTCCCCACATGGACGCCCTGGCCCGGGACGGCGTGCGCTACACCCAGATGAGCGCGCAGGCCTCGTGGACCAAGCCCTCTGTGGCGACGATGCTCACGTCACTCTACCCCTCGTCGCACCAGGCCATCCGCAAGGCGGACATGCTCCCCTCCGACGTGCTCCTGATCTCTGAGGTGCTCCAAGAGGCTGGCTATCATACTGCCGGCTTTGCCAACAACGTGAACGTGGCCGCCACCTTTAACTTCCACCAGGGCTATGACGAGTACGTGTTCCTGGAACCCAGCTACTACTTTTTCGCCTCCGAGTCCTCATCCCAGCTCGCCGTGTACCAGGGGCTGCGCCAGATCAGCGCGCGGTTCCTGTCGCCGGGCACGTATCCCCAGTATTTCTACCAGCCGGCCGAGGTGGTGAACGCCCACGTGCTGCCGTGGCTGGAAGCGAACAAGGGCGCTCGCTTCTTCCTGTTCATCCACTACATGGACCCCCACGACCCCTATTTCGAGCATCCGTTCAACGGCGTGGGTTACGCGCGGGTGGCGAACCAGAACCCGGATCCGGCCCTGGCCCCCACCATGAGCCGCATCTACGACGACGAGGTGACGTACCTGGACAATCACCTGGGGGCGCTGTTCGACGCGCTAAAGAAATGGGGTCTCTACGACGACGCGCTCATCGTGTTGGTGGGCGACCACGGGGAAGAGTTCTACGAGCACGGCGGCTGGTGGCACGGCACCACGCTCTACGAGGAGCAACTGGCCGTGCCGCTGATCATCAAGTATCCGCTGCAGGCCCACGCCGGCACCGTGGACGATGGGTTTGCGCGATGCCTGGACCTGGCCCCCACCATCGTGGACGTGCTGGGCATCCCGGCCCCGGCGGTCTGGCAGGGCGTGAGCCTGCGACCCGGCGCCCAGGCTCCCCGCGCCGAGGCCCTCTTTGCCGAACAAGACCACGAGGGCAATGTGCTCCGGTCCCTGCGAACGCCCCATCGCAAGCTCATCGTCGCCAACGAGGGCAACCCCCGGGGCCTGCCAGCCGTGGAGCTGTTCGATCTGCGCGCTGACCCCGGCGAGCACCACAATCTGGCGGCCAGCGAGCCGGACGCCGTGCGCCTGCTGCGCGCCGCTGTGGACCAGATCGTCGCCTTTGCCCAGGCCCACGCTGTGGCCGGCCAGGCCGGTGAGCTGGATGCGGCCACCCGGGAACGACTGCGGCAACTGGGCTACTGATATGTGATTCGTAATTCGTGGTGTGTGATGCGCGTTCCGTTAGCCAATGACGATAAACGCAGGTTTTCCCCCGCTTTCGAGGGGCTGGGGGCTGGCCTGGTGGCCGGGGCCGCCGTGGGCGTGGTCGAGGTCCTGGTGCTCGTGGTGATGGATGGGACCTGGCTGCACGTGGAGGGGCTGCTCTACGCCGTCATCGTCTATGGCGGGCTGGGCTTGCTAAGCGGCCTGGGCCTGGGCCTGCTGCACCGGCTCGGCGGCGCGATCCGGGGCGCCCATCGCCCGGCCTGGGCCGCGTGCACAGCCCTCACCTTTGGGCTGGGGCTGTTTGCGGTGGTGCGCAATCGCATCCGCCACGACGTGCTGCACATGAGCGGCCTGCCCTGGTCACTGGAAACCATGCTCCTGGATGGGGCCGTGCTCCTGGTGGTGGGCCTGGGTGCGGCGGCGGTGCTGTGGCTGGCGTTGCGCCGGCTCTTGAGGACCGGCCGCGTCACCCGGGCGCGCTGGAGCGTCCTCGCCTACGCTGTCACGTTGCTGGTCGCCGCCCTGCTCTCGGCCGGCCCGGCGCTGGCCGAATCGCTGCGCCGGCCGGCCCGGCCCGCCGGCGCCCCTCCCGATCTGCGCGACCAGCCCAACATCATCCTGATCGTCGGCGACGCCTTGCGCGCCGACCACGTCTCTTGCTACAATGGCCAGGCCCTCCCAACTCCCGCCATCGACAGCCTGGCCCGGGACGGGGTGCGCTACGCCCAGATGAGCGCCCAGGCCTCGTGGACCCGGCCCTCGGTGGCAACCATGCTCACGTCGCTGTATCCCTCGTCGCACCGGGCCATCACCGGGCGCGACCTGCTGCCGGATGCCGTGACCACGCTGCCCGAATTGCTGCGCGAGCGAGGATACCACACAGTCGGTTTCACCACCAACCACAACGTGGCCCCCGAGTTCAACTTTTCGCAAGGCTTTGATGAGTACGAGTTTCTGCCCGGCGACTATCCGTTCCTGGCCTCCCGAACCTCGGTCCGGTTCGCCGCGTATTCCCTGTTCTACGCCCTGCGCCGACCCTTCGTCTCGCCGACTGCCTATCCCCACAACGAATACTACCAGGACGCCGAGGTCCTGACCGCGCACGCCCGGGCCTGGCTGGAGGCGAACCAGGACGCCCGGTTCTTCCTGTATCTGCACTACATGGACCCTCACGCGCCCTACTTCCCGCACCCTTACGATGGCACGTGCATCTCGGCCGAGGTCACACCCAATCCGCCGGCCGACCGGGCGCCGGTCCTGCGCCAGGTCTATGGCGGCGAGGTCACTTTCATGGACGCGCACCTGGGGGCCTTGCTCGACTATTTGCGGGCAGCCGGGCTATACGACAACGCGCTCATCCTCTTTACCTCTGACCACGGCGAAGAGTTCCACGAGCACGGCGGCTGGTGGCACTGTACCACGCTCTATGAGGAGCTGATCGCGGTGCCACTGATCATCAAATACCCCGGCAATGCCCACGCCGGCCTGGTGGACCGCGAGTTCGCGCGCGGCCTGGACCTGGCCCCCACGGTGCTGGACGTGGCCGGGGTTCCTGTCCCGGAGACCATGCAAGGGGTGAGCCTGCGGCCGGGCGCAACGCTCCCGCGCGCCGAGTTGGTGTTCGCCGAGGAGGACTATGCGGGCAACTCGATCCGGGCCGTGCGCGCCGGGCAGCACAAGCTCATCATCGCCAACGAGGGCAACCCCCGGGGCCTGCCGGCCGTGGCCCTGTTTGACCTGGCTGCCGACCCCGGCGAGCAGCGCAATCTCGCCGCCGCCGAGCCGGACACGGTGCGCCAACTGCGCGCCGAGCTGGACCGGATCCTCGCCTTTGCCGAAGCGCAGGCTGTAGCCGGCCAGTCCCGCGAACTGGATGCGGTGACCCGGGAACGACTGCGGCAGTTGGGGTACTGATGCGTGATGCGTCGAGCGTGAAACGTCGCGCCGGGTTGGGCAACGACAGGGGGCGCAGGATTCTCGTTCGGGCTTGTGACAGTTTGGGCGCGGGCTGGCTGGCCGGGGCGCTGGTGGGCTGCGCCGAGGTGGCATGGTTGATCGGGCACACCGGCCGGCTCGACATGATCGCGGCGCTGGCGTATGCGGTCCTGGCCTACGGGTTGCCGGGCGCGCTGGTTGGGCTGATCCTGGGCCTGCTCCTCGAATCGTGGGGCAGACTTTCGCCCATCGCAGCCACGTGGAGCCGATGCGCCGGCCTCACCGTCGCCGTCCTGCTCGCGCCGGTCGCCGTCTACCGCGTCTCCACCGATTGGTCTCTGGCTCAGATGGGGCCGGCCGTGGCGATTGGGCTGGCCCTGCTGGTCAGCCTGGGCGTCTTCCTGGCCCTGCGCTGGCTGACCCGGCGGCCGCCAGGGTCAGCAGTCATTCACTGGCCGGGCAGCGCGGCGCTCTATGCGGCCATCCTGCTCGCGGCCGGCGTTCTATCCGCCGCACCGTCCTGGCTGGCCGATGCCGCCAATGCCCTCGTCCCCCCGGCCGGCGCGCCGAATGCGGATCATCGGCCCAACGTGATCCTCATCGTCGCCGATGCGTTGCGCGCGGACCGGCTCTCGTGCTACGCGCAGCGCTCTGTGGACGGGTACGCGGCGAATGTCACGCCCCACATAGATGCCCTGGCCCGCGACGGGGTGTGCTATCAGAACATGAGCGCGCAGGCCTCGTGGACCAAGCCTTCCGTGGCGACCATCTTGACGTCGCTTTACCCTTCGTCTCACCAGGCCCTTCACGCCGAGAGCCAGCTCCCGGCCGCCGTGACCACGTTGGCAGAAGTGTTGTCGGCCGGCGGCTATCGCACCGCCGGCCTGGTCACGAATGCCTACATCACGCCTCTCTTTGGCTTTGATCAGGGCTTTGATCGTTATGTGTACCTGGAACCGGATGACCCGTTCTTTGCGCCCTCGGCGGCCACGCACCTGACGATCCATCATGCGCTGATGCGCCTCTATCGGCAGACCGACCTGGGGCGCTGGCAACGGCAGACCTTTGGGACCTGGCCGGGGCCGTATTACCGCCAGGCAGAAGCCGTCAACCGCCACCTGTTGCCCTGGCTGGAGGCCCATCGCCATGAGCGATTCTTCCTGTATGTGCACTATATGGACCCGCACACGCCGTATTTCCAGCACCCCTACGACGGCACCGCGTTCGTAGATGCGCTGCCGCCGGACCAGGCCCCGTGGGTGCGCCGCCTGTACGATGGCGAGGTGGCCTATCTGGACACGTATCTGGGAGAGCTATTCGCGGCCCTGAAACGATGGGGCCTCTACGACGACGCCCTCATCGTGTTCACGGCGGATCACGGCGAGGAGTTCTTTGAGCACGGCGGTTGGGGCCACGGGGCCACGTTGTACGAGGAGCAACTATGGGTCCCGCTCATCGTCAAATACCCCGGCAACCGGTACGCCGGCACGGTGGACGAGGGCCTGGCCCGGAGCCTGGACATCGCGCCGACGGTGCTGGATGTGGCCGGGTTGCCGGCGCCGGCGGCGATGCAGGGCGTCAGCCTGCGACCGGGGGAGAATGCCCCGGCCCGGGCCGCGTGGTCCTTCGCCGAGACCGTCTACCAGGGCCAGTATCCCATGCAGGCCGTGCGCGTCGGCGCGCACAAGCTGATCCGCACGGCCCCAGGGCATCCCCGGCTCATCCCGCTCATCCTGCTCTTTGATCTGGCCGCCGATCCCGGAGAACACCACAACCGGGCGGCCGAGGACCCGGCCACGGCACAACGCTTGCAGGCCGAATTGGACCAGCTCGTGGCTGCGGCCCAGGCCCAGGCCGTGGCCGGCCAGGCCGGGCCGGTGGACCCGGCCACCCGGGAGCGACTGCGGAACCTGGGGTATTGACACGTCAGAGGGAAAACCGGTGCGGGGCCTTGTTGGTGTCTCGTTCACAGTGGTGCTGATAGCCGCGCTGAGCGTGATCGGCGTGGCGACGTGGGCCGGCCCGGGAGGGACGGCGCCCCTATCCCCGGCCGAGGCCCTGGTGGAAGCCAGACGCTACACCGAAGCCCTGGCCGTCTACGAGCAGTTGGCCGCGCGTTACCCCCACGACCCCGGCCCCTACTTCCGTATCGCCGCCATCCGGCGGGCGCAAAGGCTCCCGGCACGGGCTATCGAGGCCGCGCTGCTGGGCCTGGCCCGCGACCCGCAGAATGCCGCCGGCCTGGCCCTGCTGGGCCACCTCTACGCCGAGCAGGGGGACCTGACCCTGGCCGCCGAAAAGTTCCAGGCCAGCCTCGCCGTATACCCGGCCCAGCCCGACACGCGCGTGGCCCTGGGGCGGGTGCTCATCCGCCAGGGGCAGTCCGGCCCGGCCCAGGCGCAGATGGCCCTGGCTCTGGCAGACGACCCGACCCTGGCAGAGGCCCACTTCGCCCTGGCCCTGTTGGTGGCGCCTCATGACCTGGCTGCCGCCCGCACTCACCTGACGGCGGCCGCCGCCGATCCCGCCTTCGCCGGACGCGCCCACGATTTCTCGGCCGCGCTGACCCTGGTGGAGGCCGCCCGCCAGGCCGGCGACGCCTATGCCCTCACCACGCTGGGGGCCGGCTACCTCCGGGCCGGCGAGCCGGTTCTGGCCCAGCCGGTCCTCCTCCACGCGGTCCGCCTGGCCCCCAAGTATGCCGATGCCCACGCCTATCTGGGCCACGCAGCGTGGCTGTTGGGCGATGCCCGGTCGGCGCTGGCGGAGCTGGACACAGCCATTGCCCAGGATGCCGGGTTCGCGCCGGCCCACCACTGGCGCGGCCTGGCCCTGCGCTCCGTGGGCCGTCTGGACGAGGCCATCGCCGCGTTCCAGCGCGCGCTCGCGCTCCAGCCGGCCGACGCCACCATCTGCGCAGACCTGGGCACGGCCTACGAGGAGCGTCGCGACTATGCCGCCGCCGAGGAATGGCTGCAACGGGCCAGCGCCCTGGCCCCGAACGACGGCCCACTGGCCCTGCGCCTGGCCCGGTTCTACGCGGAGCACGGCTTGAAGGTCCGCGACGAGGGCCTCGCCGCCGCCAGCCGGGCCACAGCGCTGCTCCCGACCCACGCCGAAGCCTGGGAGCTGCTGGGCTGGGCACGCCACCTGGCCGGTCAGCCCGCGGCCGCGCGGACCGCCCTGGAGCGCGCAGTGAGCCTGGACGTGGACCGGCCCAGCGCCCACTACCGCCTGGGCGAGGTGTTACGTGCCCTGAACCGGGAAGACGAGGCCCGCCGCGAGTTCCAGGTGACGATGGATTTGCAACCGGAAGGCCCCTGGGCAGTGCGCGCCCAGCAAGCGTTAGTACCTCTCCAATGAAGTCTTGGTACAGTGGGCAAAAATTTCTCCACGAAGAACACGAAGGTCACGAAGGAACCCCCAGAAAATCTTGGTGTCC
>FWPV01002085.1_pt1 | contig 50673 bp, 47 predicted proteins | sample 2228371 | NCBI WGS metagenome assembly FWPV01 (sample SAMEA103939776, study PRJEB20133) | metagenome
ATCGAGATCATAACGCAGCCTTAAACATTCTCAGACTGGGGCTACAGTCTGTGGCTAATGCCTAGATGCCCGCCAATTCATTGGCGGGAGTAGTCACGAATTCTTGCTTCATTCTTATGCGGACTGGTTGCAGCCTGGATGGAAAAGTATTGATCTGTGCACGTCCACATTAATAGCTTGGGGGCGAATTATGATAAGAGAGATTCGAAAGGATGTATTTAGCGTTGGTGCGATCGACTGGGATCGACGGCTCTTCGATGCGCTTATTCCGCTACCTCATGGCACAAGCTACAACTCATATCTCATAAAAGGGAGCGAGAGGATCGCGCTGATAGATGCCGTGGATCCTAGCATGGGGGATGTCCTTTTAGATAACCTCGATGCTCTCGGGGTTGAGAGGATCGATTACATAGTCTCACAGCACGCGGAGCAGGATCACTCGGGGACGATAGGCGAGTTGATCGAGAGATACAGCACTGCAGAAGTTTTGGGCTCACAGAAATGCATCGAGCTGCTGATGGAATTCGGGCTCATAGACGAAAAGCGTGCGCATCCCGTAAATGATGGGGAGGCGCTGTCCATAGGCGGCATGACCCTTGAGTTCATAAGCGCTCCCTGGGTCCACTGGCCCGATACGATCTTCACCTACCTCAGGGAGAGGAGGATTCTGTTCACCTGCGATTTTCTCGGATCCCATCTGGCAACAAGCGACCTTTATGCCAAGGATGTGTATGAGAGCGCCAAGAGGTATTATGCAGAGATAATGATGCCCTTCAGGGCCAATGCGAGAAAGCATCTGGAGCGCATAAGATCTCTGGATCTCGAGATCATCGCGCCAAGCCACGGGCCAGTATATGATAAACTGGATTTTATACTAAATGCATACAGGGACTGGACATCTGATGAGGTTAAGAACGAGGTCGTAATTCCATTCGTATCGATGCACGGCTCCACAGAGATTATTGTGAGCCATCTGGTGGACGCTCTAATGGAGAGGGGCATAACCGTTCGAAGGTTCGATCTGACGAATAGCGATCTGGGAGAGATAGCTACCTCGCTCGTCGATGCCGCAACAATTGTATTCGGAACGCCTGCTTTTATAACAAAGGCGCATCCTCTAATCGCTTACGCAGCGATAATCGCAAACGCGTTGAGGCCAAAGGCGCGGTTCGCATCTATCGTTGGCTCATACGGCTGGGGAGCGAGGATCGCAGAAGACATCAAATCGCTGATGCCAAACCTGAAGATCGAGATCTTGGAGCCGGTTATAGTTAAAGGCTATCCGAATGAAGAGGATCTCAGAGCCATTGAAAGGCTTGCTGATGATATTCTGAGCAAACATAGAGAGCTTGGATTGCTGTAAAAAGATCTCAGCGAAGTATGGAATGCAACCGTAAAAAAGATTTCAATCGCAAGCAAAGATGCTGCGAGATTTGTGAGACTCTTCGTGGTGCTCTGTGATATTAATCCTCGAGAGATACTGCAGGAGGATTTGCATTACGATCCTATCTACCCCGATTAAAACCTCTGTTACGCGGCACTCGTTGGATACGTTTGGTGAACAGAGAAAAGCTGCCGACGGAGATTGATGAACAAACTTCCCCTAGGGAGAGATGGATGAAAGCTGATACAGATGATATCGAGCAACTGAAGGATATACACAAAAGACTTGAGCACGAGATAGAGGCGCGGCTTAGAGAGTTCGAGCTGATCTGGCTTCACGGGGACGACGAGCGTTTATTCGCTGAGCTGGTATTCTGTATCCTGACGCCGCAGTCGAGGGCCAGGTCGTGCTGGGCAGCCGTCGAGAGGCTCTTCTCCAGGGGAGGGGTCTACTGCCAGAGCAATGCAATACATCCTATGCTGGAGGGAGTGCGCTTCAAGTACAGAAAGGCAGAGTACATATGCGAGGCCAGAGATCTCTTCTCAGTCGATGGGAGACTCTCGATCAGAGCGTTCCTAAAAGGTGATGTTCTCTCGATGCGTGAATGGCTCGTCGAAAACGTCAAGGGCCTCGGCTACAAGGAGGCGAGCCATTTTCTTAGGAATATAGGCATCGGCGGAGATCTCGCGATCCTCGACAGGCATATCCTGAGAAGGCTGGTCCGCTACGGCGTGATCTCCAGCATGCCCGAGTCGCTGAGCAGAAGCAGGTATCTCGAGATCGAGGGCTCGATGTCGGATTTCGCCCGCAGAATCGATATACCGATGTCGCATCTCGATATGGTATTCTGGTACATGGGAACCGGCGAGATCTTCAAGTAAATTACCGCGAGTGACATCCTCTCCGGCCTGAAGACCGATGCATCTCCGATAAAAATCTGCTGTATCTCAGATGCGAACGAACATCTGAGATACGTGCCGTCACGCGGGGCGGCCATAGAGTTTCTGTATGCCCGCTATATCGCCTGCGCCGAGAGTTCTCTGCGGATCGTTGTAGCTGTTCATTATCTGCGAGTAATCATACCTTCTCGGATCGGTGCTTCGGAGCGTGTAGAGATCGCCAAGCCCGAATGTGTGACCGAGCTCGTGGAGCGCAACCGTCTGAAGATCGAAGTATATCCAGCCATTTTTATATTGCCCTGCGTTATTCAAGTTGGTTGTCCAGCTGTATCTGGTGTTATAGCTCACATCCGACTCGAAGACGGTGTAATACCCATCCACCTTTGGACGGCCGTATCTCGTCCTGGAATACGCAAGAGCCGATGCTGATGCGCCGGAGAAGGACTTGAATGCATGCACGTTGACGCCATCGTATGGATTATCTGCCTTCTTTGTGCTATCGAGAATAACGTTGGAGAACAGAGATTTCTTTGTGGAACCATCCCACGTCTTGGCAGCGTCGGAGATAGCATTCATAGCATCAGTTGGATCTAGACCCTCAGAAGCGAGATTCGCATCGTTCTTCAGATAAATCGTGATCGGGGCTCCTCTATTCCATCGCCAGCCTGTGAGCGTATATGATCTCGGATCGTTCTGATAGTATGTCGTGCTCTTCTTTGTGGATACCGCGCCCTGCGTGCTCACATGCCCTGCATTTACGCCGAATGCGCCGATGCCATCGCCAACAACTCTGAGCCCCTCAACCGCAATGCCGAAGTCGCTGTCTTTAACAATGTTCATATCCTCAGAGCTGAGCCATCTGGTTCCATCTACAGAGACCTGGCCGTTGATGGCAGATGTGGCGCATCTCAGATCAGCATCCATGGATCCGCCACCTATGATGTCACCGGTCACAACCATCCCGCTATCGCCGGAGGTGGCCATCGATCCCACGATTCCAATATCTCCGGAGAGCGTCGTGCTCTGTGCGCCTGCTATCTCAGAGCCCGCGGCGATGGATTGCGTTGTTGATAGATAGCCATTCTCGACCTGCGCGATATTGTAGACGTACTCTCTGCCCGTGCTACCTCCAGATCCTGTTGTTAGATAGCCAGCACCTCCAACGCTCTGGCTCATGTCTCCTGATGTGCCAGAGGCGCTCAGAGCTCCAGAGATGCCCAAGGATCCGTATGATTGCGTCGCGGTCTCCAGGCTATAGGTAGAGCCGGAAACGCTCTTCGATACCAGATTCAATCCATTGCCTGCCATCGCATGCCTCTGATTAACCGAGCCGGAACCGAGATCCGTGGACTCGACGAGAGATGTTGAGTCGTCGAGGTCGTATTTCTCTGATACGGTGACGGAGCCGTCGTAGCCGCTGGATCCGTAGCTGAGAGATATCGCCTGGACCATCGGCATTTGTAGCATCAAGGCGAGCAACAGAAGAAAACCCGTTTGTTTTGCGGTTTTAAACATCACCACACCTCATGATGCCGGATGAGAACCATCCCAACAATCGCCGCACCCCACTCCTGCTCTCTTATCCGGCCGCTCTTTTTAGACGGAGTACAATCTTTGGGTAAATTTTATACTACTAAATACTTTCGGTACCGATCTGAAATAAGTAATTCTGATACGCAGTGGCGACTTTCTCGACAGCTGCTACCGCGCTGACTTTGTGTAGTTGCGCTACTGGGATCGATTATCGAAACAGTTCCCGAGGTGAGCCATTCAATGGCAAGAATTGCGTTGGACTACAAATTTCCATGAAAGTTCAAGCCGGTCTTCGAATGCCAAATACCACGCGCGCACGTAAAAAAAGCCTTCATCTCTATGACACGCCTCTTATGTCGCATGCCGGGTTTCGGGTCGTGTACTCGCTCTACTGAAAATCTTCACTAGAATCGAATGCAAGGGATTTATTTCCTGCCAAAGAGCTATCAGTTCACCGGTTAGCGCTATTCAGTAATCTGAGTACGCCACCGGGTTTCGATGATACGAGCGCACGATCTAAATTGCTCCGCAAATCAATACGCAGAGCGCAATATGTTATAGTTTTCCAGCAAATCGGATATCGTACTCAGAGAGACATCATCAAAGCGTCTTGAGTAGATATGTTCGAAAGTGTGAGGTGGATCTGGATCACCAAACTTAAATAAAAATATTAATAAATTATTAAATAAATCACATTTTTCTACATGTTTACCAAAGCCCATCGTCGGAAGGTATATATATAACATTCTAATAATCATTACTAAAAAACAAATGTGGTGAGTAGCGATGATTCCTCGAAGGGGGGTAAATATAGGTCTGACGCTCTGCCTGGCGCTTTTAATCCTGGCTGCGTCTTCAGATGCTGCCACTTACACAGTGTGTCCTTCTGGTTGTAGTAACAGCAGAATCCAAGATGCAGTATCCAATGCCAGTCCGGGTGATACAATAATAGTATATGCCAGTACATATAATGAGAATGTTGTGATAGACAAGTGTCTAAAGCTGGTTGGCATTGGAAATCCCAAAATTAATGCTGCGAACCCAGCCGGCGCTACGGTCTCCATAACAGGATCCAACGTAACCATGACAGGATTCACGATCACAGGCGCAACAAGCGGCTTTGGCATAGATGTATCGAATACCAGCCCGCTGATCTTCTACAACAACATAGAGGGCAATGGCGTTGGTCTGAGAAATGCACTGACGTCAACGATTCTATCCAGAGCCTGCTTCTGGGGAGAGGGCGGAGCTGGAAAAGATAAAGGCGCGCCGTACAGTCCGAACAATATCGTGGTTGGATCTGTTGATTTCGCACCCTGGCTGACGGCGAGAACCATCAATGGAAAGATAACAAAGGCATCTCCCGTTGTATTCGATAATCCTGACGCAGGTATCAGAATCGAATTGAGAGGCATTGCGTACAGTGGTATCATAATGGGAAGCGCTGCATACATGCCAGGAGAGACGCCATATGATGCGAGCAAGCTGCCTGCCACGCCTATCAGGTACTACGATGTTATTCTTACCAACAATCCAGGCGGTGAGGTTACGCTTACCGCGTCATATTCCGACACGGATCTGGTGTATGTGACAGAGCGGTCGTTGAAGCTGTACGTCTGGGATGGCACCAGCTGGATAGAGGCCACTGCGAGCAATGTAGATACAACAGCAAACAAGGTTAGTGGAAAGTTCCCTGCTTCAATCTTCACAGGTTCGCCGGTTGCTCTCGCGGGCAAGGATTACAGCGTGACCATCGAGCCTCCAGCGAGCCCAGTGCCGTATACAACAAAGCCCGTCCTGACAACGATACAGGTTGAATCAACGACAGATCTGCTTACAGCAGAGTACAAGATCGACGGTGGAGATTGGAAGAGCATAAGAACCGGCATAGGCGCCAAGAGCTGGTACTATCCGGGGTGGTCGATAACGGATGATGAGTGGAACAGCCTGGGTGCTGGAAGCCATGTTATAACCTTCAGATTTACCAGAGTCAACACCATGATGCCTGAAATTATTGAGAGCTGGCAGTTTGTTAAATCCATGGACACCAACCTCGTAAGGCTGATAACGCCAAACGGTGGTGAGGTTCTCAAGAGACAGCTGCCGTTCACGATAACATGGACCATGCCAAGCGCGACATCTGTAGCCGGTGTTGTTCTCTCGTACTCCACAGATGGCGGTGTCACGTTCCCGCACACAATAGCGAGCATAATGGGACCCGCAACCAGCTTCGTCTGGAGGCCTCCGAATATAGCCACGACCCAGGCGCGCGTGAAGGTAACGGTGATCTACGATACCGGCGCCCAGGTCTCCGATATCAGCGACGCAGACTTCACCATCCAGAAGGGATATTCGTTCGTGGCGTGGAGGCCGGACTTTGGAGGATACTACACCTCTTTCAGAGCCTGGCTAAAGCCGCCATACTCATTCAGAGCTGGCTGGTGATACCAGACGGTCTGTGGGCAACCACAGATCTAAATATTTTATGATGATATCCTGCAGACGCTGTCGTTGGATGATCGAAGCGTTAAGTCTAATGCAGCTCTAGCCGGTGCAGCGTAACACAGGCTTCTGGTGAAATTTGGTCTGTAATGCAGATCTTCTATCTCGATAATGTTACAGAGCACCAACCTCTAGCTTCCCCACGCGCTCGCCGATCTCCAGCCATGCCCATGCCCAGATAACGGCCTCGAACGCGCGTATGAGATCTCCGCTCTCCAAAAAGTATCTGGAGTCGCTGATATAAGCTTTGATGTTATCCAGAAAACCATCATCCCCCCTGCATCTGGAGACCCTCTCCTCCGCCAGCTCAAGCCATTTCTCTGTCTCAGCGAGGAGCTCGGCGCGAAGATCTGAGTCATCCACGTGATGAGACCTCTTCGACCCTGCAGACGCGCTTCTCATCCACCTCGACCCTCACCATCGTCTTGAGAGGATAGCCGGCTGCTCTTACACGCTCCGCGCCCTCGCCCCTCTCGATGACCACAACAGCATCTTTGATCACAGCACCTGCGGCTTCCAAAGCCTTCATAACCGCGAGCGCTGTTCCGCCGGTGCTTACGACATCATCTACAAATATCACCCGGTCGCCCTTTTTGACGCCGTTTAGAAAGATCCTCGATTTGGAGTAGCCCGTTACCTGGTTGACCTCAATCTCTCCCGGAAGGCCATACATCTTCTTGCGCATTATAACAAGCGGTATATCTGTTACAAGTGATAGAGCCCCGCCTATCGGAATGCCCATCGCCTCTACTGTGACTATCTTGTCCACATCTAGATCCGCGATCCTTATTATATGACAGACAACCTCTCTTATCAGCTCCGGCCTCGTCTCCGGAACGCCATCTGTTATGGGATGAATGAAATAGTTGTAATCTCCTCTCTTGAAGACTGGCGCATCGAACAGCGATCTCTTAAGTATCTCGAGCAAAACCAATGCCTCCATTGCCCTGTAGCACACATGGTTTTAAACGATTTTGGGCCAGAATGCGGACCTGTCCGGCTAAGCGCTGAGGCCAGAAATTTGGGCTTTACCGCTTCTGCCTGTCAGAAACACCCAATCCTTATTCGGACACGCCCGCACACTTGATCGACAAGGATATATTCTATCAAAGAAGACTAAACTTGCTCAGTTATAGCAATTTCGTGTATCTGTTTGAGGAGGTCAGGTCGATTGGCTCCAATAAAGAGACGCAGCAAGGCCCAGATCGTCTCGGATATATTGGAAATATGTATGGATGGCGCAAACAAAACAAAGATAGTATATAATGCCAATCTCAATTTCAAGATGCTCGACTCTTACCTGGATGTGCTCACTAAGAGGGGACTTTTGCATATAGCAGCGAGCAGGGAGTATATTACTACCGAGGAGGGTATCAGGCTACTAGAGGTCTGTAAAAATATCGATCTAGAGCTCGGAAAGTGATCACTCGACTCTCGAGATACATATCCTATTTTATACTGGTTATGAAAGTGGGTCGTGTACTCGCTCTACTGAAAATCTTCACTAGAATCGAATGCAAGGGATTTATTTCCTGCCAAAGAGCTATCAGTAGCGTTATTCAGTAATCTGAGTACGCCACCTGAAAGTGATCTCCTCTCAGGAAAATCGAAGTCTGCACAGCACTTCTCCATCAAGTCCCAACCGAATATTCGGGTGTCAAAAGGTGGTGTGTTGAATAATGTTCCGAAATCCAATAGCTGAGGTTCATTTCACACGGATCTGAAATCTGATAAGAATCGATGTCTAACGACTGTATCGCCTCGAATTATTCAACACAGCATCAAAAGGCTAAATTTGTTATACCCGTTGATATGATGTAAGAACGTGAAGAACAAAGAGATAGCATCCATCCTGTACGAGATGGGAGAGCTGCTGGAGCTGAAGGGCGAGAATCGCTTTAAAGTGATAGCCTATAGCAGAGCTGCCAGAGCCATAGAGTCTCTTAAGGATGACATCGAGGAGATATGGAGGCGCGGCGAACTAGAAGGCATACCCGGTGTTGGAAAGGCCATAGCTGAGAAGATATCAGAGTATTTGGAGACCGGGCATATCAGAGCATACGATGAGCTGGTATCCTCCACACCACCTGGCATGAAAGAGCTTCTGCAGCTCCAGGGTATAGGCCCGAAGACCGTCGCGCTTCTCCACGAGAAGCTCGGCGTGTCAACCATCGATGAGCTAGAGGCTGCTGCAAGGCAGCATCGCATCCGGCGCCTTCCAGGAATGGGCCCGACGAAAGAGGCCAACATCTTGAAGGCGATAGAGAGGCACAGGAAGCGCTCGAGCCGCATACCGCTCAGCGTGGCAATGCATTTAGTGGATGAGATCGTGAGATACCTGGAAGGCATAGAGGGACTGAACAATATCACCATCGCGGGAAGCTTCAGGCGAGGAAGGGAGACCGTCGGGGATATCGATATATTAGCTACTTCTCCGAGGCCATCTGAGGCAGTGGCTGCATTCGTTCACATGCCGATGGTAAACGAGATCCTGGGACAAGGCCCCACAAAGGCAAGCGTTATAATCGAGGATACCGTGCAGGTCGATCTTAGAATAGTCGAGCCAAGATCATACGGAACCCTGCTTCAGTACTTCACTGGCTCAAAGGAGCATAACGTAAAGCTTCGTGGCATAGCGCTCCAGCGCGGTTACTCACTCTCCGAGTATTCTCTGAAGAGAATAGAGACTGGAGAAGAGCTGTATTTCGAGCGCGAAGAGGATGTTTATAAGGCGCTCGGCATGCAATACATACCTCCAGAGCTTAGAGAGGATAGAGGCGAGATCGAGGCTGCGATGGCCCATAAACTTCCGAAGCTGATAGACATCTCCTGCATAAAAGGAGACCTCCATGTCCACAGCAGCTGGTCAGATGGCATTGGATCCATTGAGGATATGGTCTCGTATGCCAAGTCGATCGGTTATGAGTACATAGCCATCTCGGATCATTCACCAAGCGTTGGTATAGCAGGTGGCCTCTCGGAGAGCAGGTTGCTGGAGAAGATCGATGCCATCTCGAAGATGAACGAGAAGCTGGAGAATTTCAGAATACTTGCAGGCACAGAAGTAGATATAAGAGCTGATGGGAGTTTGGACTATTCGGACGAGATCCTGGAGAGATGTGATGTTGTTGTGGCTGCGATTCACATGGCCCAGAACCAAAAGGAGAGGGAGATCAACAGCAGGCTTATAGCTGCGATGGAGAACGAGCACGTCGATATAATAGCACATCCAACCGGAAGAATCATCGGAAGAAGAGAGCCATACGAGGTGAACATGGAGCTTATTTTGGAGACAGCCGCTAGTACAGGATGTATAATGGAGATAAACGCCTATCCCACGAGGTTGGATCTCAGCGATGTATGGGCCAAGCGCGCGAAGGAGATGGGGGTGAAGATGGCCATAAACACAGATGCACATGCGCCAGATCAGCTTGATTTCATGCGCTATGGTGTCACAGTTGCACGAAGGGGATGGTTGGAGGCATCCGATGTTGTAAACACATTGAGCTCGGACGAGCTGCTCAAATTACTTGGCGCTTGAAGGTCCCTGAGGATTTAAGATGAATGGAGCGCATGTGGCCCGCGGATATTGAGCTTGTAATTGATTATATTCGGGACGATTTGGTCCGCTAGGTGTTCGGCAATGGCAGCGATAGGAGAGATTCCGGCAAATCTAGCAGGTATGTACAAACGAAGGCGCTGCACCGAACATTCTCATCTGTGGGACTGCGGGATAGAGCCAGTGGAGATGATGACCAAATCTCCAAGAGACGATGCCCACGACTACATCTCGGTAGGAAGTCACATATACGATAAAGACTGAAAATACAATGAGGTGTTCGTGTGGCTTTGTTGGATTCTCAGTTTACTATAGTAATAGTCGTTCTGCTTATACTTCTGAGTCAATCTATTAAGATCGTCCGCGAGTATGAGCGGGTGGTAGTATTCAGACTCGGAAGATACAGCGGTGTTAAAGGTCCTGGGCTCTTCTTCATAATTCCCATCATAGATAGGATACAGCTCATCGACCTCAGGGTCGTTACAATAGACGTACAGAAGCAGGTTGTTATAACCAAGGACAATGTGACCGTGGATGTGGACGCTGTTATATACTACCGAGTCATGGACCCGGCGAAGGCTGTTATACAGGTTGAGAACTACAGGGTCGCAACAGCGCTCTTATCGCAGACAACCCTGAGAGATGTTCTTGGCCAGATCGATCTCGATGATCTGCTATCGAAGAGAGAGGAGCTGAACCTCAAGCTTCAGAGCATCCTGGATAGGCACACAGATCCATGGGGGATCAAGGTAACCGCAGTCACGCTGAGAGACGTGAGCCTGCCAGAGTCGATGATGAGAGCGATAGCAAAACAGGCTGAGGCTGAGAGGGAGAAGCGTTCCAGGATCATACTGGCGGACGGAGAGCTTCAGGCCTCCAAGACCATGGCCGAGGCGGCTGCACTCTATCAGAATGCACCTATAGCCATAAAGCTTCGAGAGCTTCAGACGCTGGCTGAGATCGCGAGGGAGAGAAACCTGATAGTGGTAACGTCCGGCTCAGACATCGGAAGCACAGCAGGGGTTGTGGCTGCCATTCAGAGGGCCTCAGAGGAGGCGACTAAAGGCAAATAGACCTCATGCTGTAGAGCGGTATCAGCTTGAGCCTTTCAAACCTGATCGGAGGTCAGATGGGGCCGTACTTGAAAGCTTTGATGTTAATGGTGGTGCTCTCAGCACCCTCCCTTGGAGCTGTCGTCTCCCTGCAGCTCGAGGGAGCAATAACACCAGCAAGCGATGATCTTGTCAGAGCCGCGATAGGGTACGCTGAGGAATCGGGTTCTGATGCTTTGGTCATTCAGCTCGATACGCCAGGAGGCGGCCTTAGCGAGACGCTGGAGATAATAAACATCATAGAGAGAAGCAACATCCCCGTCATCGGCTACGTTTCCCCTCCGGGGGCAAAAGCGTGGTCTGCTGGTACAATGATACTGATGAGCACAGATATAGCTGCGATGGCTCCTAGCACCATCATAGGCTCAGCCCAGCCGGTCAGGCTTCTTCCAACCGGAGCAACAGAGGCTGTCAACGACACAAAGACGACCAATGCGATAGTTGCCCTGATCGAGGAGAAGGCGAAGGCCCACAATCGCAACAGGACCGCTGCGCGAGAGTTCGTGCTTAGCAATCTGAACCTGAACGCTGAGGAGGCACTGGAGTACGGTGTTATAGAATACGTCTCCAAAGATATCGACGATCTGCTGATCGCGATAAATGGAAGCACCGCAAAAAACAGAAGCTTGATCACAGCCGGAGCGAGGATCGAGGCCTTCGAGCCTGATATAAGGCTCAGAGTGCTGATGTTGCTCTCAGATCCAATGATTGCAGGCCTCCTCCTCCTCGTGGGTCTTTACGCGCTCATCTTCGGCATATCAAACCCCGGAATCGGGGCAGAGGTCTTCGGGGTTATAGCGATCGCGCTGGGCCTGATAGGCCAGGGCTTCGATGTGAACATCGGCGCTCTATTCCTGATAGTCCTTGGCATGGGTCTGATCGTTGCCGAGCTTCACACGCATACTTTAGGCGTGCTGGGTGTTGCTGGCTTGATATGCATAGTGATAGGCACGATTCTGTTCGCGCCAATCGGCTTCCCGCAATGGTATCTACCTGGCGAGTATCAATGGTCCGTGATAAAGCTCTTCCTCCTGCCGTCACTGACTATGGCCATCTTCTTCGCGTTTGCCATTTACAAAATAGCAGAGGTCAGGCTCAGGCCGACGTTTGAAGAAACAGCTGAAAGGTATGCTGAAGCTATAGAGACGATAGATCCAAGGGGATATGTCATATATCGGGGTGAGTACTGGAAGGCCGAATCGGATGAGAGAATAGAGAAGGGCGAGAGAGTAGAGGTTTTGGGGGTAAAGGATCAGACATTAAGAGTGCGGAGGCTCAGGTGAGATGGCATCTACAAACGGCCTAGAGGGTTGTGAGACAGAAAGAGATGCTACTGTGAATATCTTTGGAAATCCACTGTCAGGAAGTCAATTAATCAAATCCGATTCATACAGGAGGATTTCTGACAAACCGCCTTTCGTAAATATAATTTAGTTAGCACAAATATAAACCGACAGGCACGACTCATGCGGTAGTGAGGAAATCTCAGCGAATATGGAGAGATGGCTGGCCTTCAGGCCGGGGATGGTGTCACCATCGTGCCTATGCCAGCGTCCGTGAGAAGCTCGAGGATGATCGCATGTGGGATCCTCCCATCTATGATATGTGCTCTCTCAACGCCACGCTCCACGGCCTGAACGCATGCCTCTACCTTCGGAATCATCCCGCCCTTTATGATCCCCGCTTCCACTAGCCCGTGGAATTCAGAGGGCGTGAACTGAGAGATCACTTTGCCGGGATCGTTCGGATCTGCCCTGACCCCCTCGACATCTGTGATTGATATGAGCTTCTTGGCTCTGACTGCGACAGCTATAGCGCCTGCGACGGTATCCGCATTGACATTCAGACTGTTGCCCTCTTTATCGATGGCGATGGGCGATATCACTGGGATGTACCCCTTTCCGGCTGTGATCATCAGTATCTCCGGGTTTATAGACTCGACCTCTCCAACATAGCCGAGATCTACGTTCTCACCGTTTACGTTCATTGGCGGCTTCTTTCTCGCCACGATGAGCATGCCGTCCTTTCCTGAGAGGCCGATACCCTTGCCGCCATGCTTGCCTATGAGCGAGACAAGCTCAGCATTTATATTGCCGAGCAGAACCATCCTCGCTATCTCCAGGGTCTCTCTGTCTGTGATCCTGAGGCCGGCAACAAACTCCGCCTTCTTTCCGAAACGCTTCATCGCCTCGGAGATCTCAGGACCGCCGCCATGGACCACTATCGGATGTATGCCGATGTATCTAAGCAGGATTACGTCCTGTATGAAGCTCTCGAGTATCTCCTGATTGGCCATTATCGAGCCGCCGATCTTTATCACCATTATCGAGTCGTAGAACTCCCTTATGTACGGCAGAGCCTCAATCAGCACCAGTTCCTTTCTCATATTGGTCTTAGCTCCTGTTATTTCCTCTCCAGCCTGGACCGGAGTTTGTGACCTCTTAATCTCCATGAAGAGAGATCACCGATCACTCGATGGACATAAGCACATCGCCTGGAGAGACTGTCTTGCCGGTTTCTATGTAGATCTCCTTTACAGTACCGCTCTTGTCAGCGTATATCGGATTCTCCATCTTCATAGCTTCAAGTATCGCCACGATATCCCCTTTGTTGACCTTGTCACCCTTCTTGACCTTGTATCGGATCAGCACACCCTGCATCGGAACTGTAACACCATCTCTCGGAGTCTTTGGTTGTGCCTCCTGTATGCTGATGCCCACAGGAGCGACCTTAACGATGTACGCCTCTCCATCCACCTCCACGTTAAATGCAACCGGCGCACTGCCTGTTACCGCCTTAACTGCCTTGGCGTCCTTCTTTACCAAAGGCTCCTCGCTCGCCTGCCCTTTTAAGAACTTTATCGCTACCTGCGGATATAAGGCGTATGTGAGATAGTCCTCCTCCTTCTTCGCGATTCCGAGTGCATTCACCTCTCTAACCGCGGCCTCATATTCTGGTGGTAGTAGATCTGCAGGTCTTACACTTATCGGTTCCTCATCTTCCAGGATCTGCGCCCGGATTTTGGGATCTATTTCAGCTGGTGGTCTCCCATATAGACCCTTAACGTAATCGCGCACCTCTTTGGGAACAACCTTGTATCTTTCACCCGTAAGCACATTCAGAACAGCCTGTGTCCCTACTATCTGGCTTGTGGGTGTGACAAGAGGAGGATAGCCGAGATCCGCCCGTACCCTGGGGATCTCCGCCAAGACCTCATCATACCTGTCAATTGCCTTCTGCTCGATCAGCTGCGCTACGAGGTTCGAGAGCATACCGCCTGGAACCTGATACACGAGGACATTTGTATCGATCTTGGCAGAGATCGGGTTGAATACAGGAGCATAGATCTCCATCAGCTTATCGAAGTAACGCTTGATCTCGGTGAGCAGCTCTAGATCCAGACCAGTATCATATGGCGTCTCTTTGAATGCCGCGACCACGCTCTCTGTAGCCGGCTGTGAACTGCCGCCCGATAGCGGTGATATTGCTGTATCCAGAATGTCTGCACCTGCCTCCACGGCTGCGAGATAGCTCATCTGGGCCAGACCTGCTGTGCAATGAGTATGCAGACAGACGGGCAGGTTCACCTCACGTTTTATCGACCTGACGAGCTCGCTTGCATAATGTGGAGAGATCAAGCCGGCCATATCCTTTATGCATATCGAGTCGCAATCCATCTCCGCCAGACGCACCGTGAAATCTGTAAATTGCTCTATTGTGTGAACCGGGCTTATCGTGTAGCAGACAGCACCCTGCACATGCGCGCCCATGCGCTTCGCGACCTTGATGGACTTCTCCATATTCCGTATGTCGTTGACAGCATCGAATATTCGGAAGACGTCGACTCCATTGATGGCCGCCTTCTCAACGAACTTCTCCACCACATCGTCAGCATAGTGCCTGTAGCCGACTAGGTTCTGGCCGCGAAGAAGCATCTGCATCTGTGTATTGGGCATTGCTAGCTTCAGGGCTCTTAACCGCTCCCACGGGTCCTCGTTCAGATAACGTATACATGTATCGAATGTAGCACCACCCCAGACCTCCATCGAGAAGTAGCCGACCTGGTCCAGAAGCTCCGCAATGGGTAACATATCCCGCGTTCTCATCCTGGTCGCAAGGAGCGACTGGTGTGCGTCTCTGAAGACTGTCTCGGTAAGCTTTACCCTGCCCATATAGATCCCCCAAACATCATCGCTCCTTCTTTAAAATACCTTCGATCTGAGCCGAAAACCATCTGCATGGTAACTAAAACCCCTCATGCAAGAGTACAGCATGCTAAAAGAGGCATGTTAAAAGAGGAAAGCATTTTCAGGTGTTGATATTTGAGCTACAGATTTGCTGGCATCGCGTTTGAAATTCCCTGGTACGAAAATGCCTACGAGCCGTTTCCAATGGGTAAGCGTTAGGTCATGAGTGTTTTCATCTCAATCATCGCCTTTGGCATGCTGCTCTGGCTCGCAACCACTAAAAAGGCTGGAGTAGATCTCCGATCTATCATGAAACCACTTGTTCTTATCATAATGGACGGCTACGGTCTCTCCGAGGAGCTGGATGGAAATGCGATAGCTGGCGCGGAGAAGCCGAATCTGGACAGGCTCGCATCAGACTACCCCCATACATCGCTTGGCGCATCTGGGCTCGACGTAGGTCTTCCGCGCGGGCAGATGGGGAACTCGGAGGTCGGCCACCTAAACCTTGGAGCGGGCAGGATTGTGTATCAGGATTACACCCGCATAAGCCTGGCAATCGAGCAGAACCGGCTCAAGGATATAGATGAGCTTGTTGATGCGATGACGCATGCCAGGGATTCAAAAAGATCCCTCCACCTCATTGGCCTTCTGTCAGATGGGGGTGTTCACAGCCACATCTCGCATCTATTCGCGCTGCTCGATATGGCGAAGGATCTCGGAGTCGGGGATGTTTACGTTCATGCTGTACTAGATGGCAGAGATGTGCCACCAAAGAGCGCCCTCTCATATATATCACAGCTTGAGGAGAAGCTGAGGGCGCTCAAAATCGGTAAGATAGCTACTGTATCCGGACGCTATTATACAATGGACAGGGACAAGCGCTGGGATAGGACCGAGGCAGCATACAGAGCCATGACTGAGGGTCAGGGCATCAGAGCGAGAAATGCAGAGGAAGCCGTTCTCATGGGCTATGATAGGGGCGAGACCGATGAGTTCATCAGGCCGACTGTGGTCGATCCTGATGGATTAATAAGAGAGGGAGACAGCATAATATTCTTCAACTTCAGGCCCGATCGCGCCCGTCAGATAACGAGGGCATTCGTTCAGAACGAATTTAGGGAGTTCAAAAGGAGATATCTAAGACCGAAATTCGTCTGCATGACCCAATACGATGAGAGCATCGATGTTCCGGTTGCTTTTCCGCCTGAGCACCTCAAGGAGACCCTAGGCGAGATCCTAAGCAGATCGGGTCTCAGACAGCTGAGAATTGCTGAGACTGAAAAGTACGCGCATGTCACTTACTTCTTCAATGGCGGGAGAGAGGAGCCGTTTCCTGGTGAGGACAGAGTGCTGATACCATCTCCAAAGGTCCCGACGTATGATATGAAGCCGGAGATGTCCGCTCCAGAGGTTACTTCTGAGGTGATAGAACGCATAAGATCTGAGGTTTATGATGTTGTAATTCTTAATTACGCCAACCCGGATATGGTCGGGCATACGGGAGTATACGAGGCCGCTGTAAAGGCCGTAGAGGCTGTGGATCGCGGTGTTGGCATGGTTGCCGACGAGGTGCTATCTAGGGGCGGTGTGGTGCTTATAACATCCGATCATGGAAACGCCGAGAAGATGGTGGATCCGATCACCGGAGAACCGCACACCGCGCACACGACCAACCGGGTGCCTTTTATCCTGGTCTCCAAGGATGGCAAACAAGAGCTTAGGGACGATGGTATACTCGCAGATGTGGCGCCGACGATACTCGACCTGCTGAATATAGAAAAACCCGCTGCTATGAGCGGACGCTCATTGATAAAAAGGTGTTAGTTTTGCTGTAAAATGCCGCTGACTGTGCCCGAGTCGGTTATAACCGCGGATTGGCCGTTGGTGCCGTATCTGCTGTAGCTTCCGGCGATGGTCTGGTTGCTCAGCTGAATGGTTAGCTTGTACAGAACATCCTCTCTGTATTTCTCGCCGTCAACTACCTGGATGATATCCAGACGCACCAGAGAGTCCTCACCTATGGAGCCTCTCGCCTTGAGTGGAATGGTCGAGTTGTTCTCGCTCAGATTGCCGTCGCCGTAAAAGACCGTTCCCACAGGATAAAGGACAAGCTCTAAATGCCTTCCGTCCGAGAGGTTCATGCTCCATCTGCCGCTGAGGTTGAGCCGAGCATCATTAGATGTGTTGCTCAGGGATTCATCTGTCTTGTTATTTGCAGTCTGGCTGCTATTGGTGGATTCATTGGTCTTCTGAACAGGCCCTGGTTTGGGCATCGACATGTCCGGTTTCGTCACCGGATTTGGCATAGCCATGTTCGGCCTCTCGAAACCAACCGGCGTGCCCGTATCGGATCCTATCTCATAGCCACCGAGCCAGTTCACGCCACCAGTCCCTGTAGGACAGCCTGCTGAAGCATGGCCCACAAGCACGAGAAGCAAGAACAAAGCCAATATTATACGCATGGCCTCTACTACTCCGATTTAAGTTTTAAAGCTTACCGTTAGATTGCTGTGTTGATTACTGTTCAGAAATCCAATAGCAAAGGGCCAATTCATACGAATAAAGATTTTGGTAAGAATCAACGTCTGGAGACTAGGTGGCGTACTCAGATTACTGAATAGCGCTAACCTATGAACTGATAGCTCTTTGGCAGGAAATAACTCCCTTGCATTCGATTCTAGTGAAGAGATTTTCAGTAGAGCGAGTACACGACCCGAATAAGCTCTGCGGCCAGAAATCTGGTCCTTTACCGCTTCTGCATGTAAGAAACACTTAATCCTTATTCGGACAGGTCCGCACAAAGGATCGTAAAGTATCTATGTATGCATGAGAATGTGTCTGAAGAGATTCATAAATGAAACGAGGTCCTGGTATGAAGCGTCTCATTGCCATGCTTGTGATGCTGGTCCTGCTTTTCTCGGTTCAAGGCGTGACATTCGCGGAAGATCGTGTTTTCAGCCAGCACTCGTATATCTTCGTAAATGGCTATATGGATGAGAGCAGGATATTTCAGAGTGATTACGGATTCAAGGGGCAGAAGCTCGCGGTAGGCACAAGGGGAAGCGGCATGGCATCTAGAACACAGACCGTAGATTTCTGGAGCAACAGCACGACGGGAGAGAGCGAGATACACTTCATCGAATCCGGCTATTTTGAGTACCATCCCTACACACCAGGGCCATCTGAATTAGACCTTAAGAAAGCGTTATGCGCAAAGAACTACAATATCGTCAGAGCAGCATCTGATAGCTATTCCTCCGGGAATTATCCTGCAAAAGAGATCAGCAGGCAGGAGGGCAAGAGCATCTCTCCATATCAGATAAACTCAAGCTCTCGCGCAGCGGCCTTGATTGGAGCGAGATTATGATCCCTCCAATTGAATCTACTTTTGAAGCAGGGCTTGGCCCGGATTTTCCAGCGCTGGAGATGTAGTGTAAGAGGCTGCAAACTCCTATCTGCAAGCGGGAGATGACCACAAGTATATCGCTTGGCCTCCTGCTCACAGCCAAAGTCTATGCTCAAAGGAGGCGCTTCATATAATCTCCTTGTGAAGTATGGGCCTCAACTGAGAGTCAAGCGCCTCTGCTGTTCTAACCAAAAGCCCAAAGAGGCTCTTTAAGAATGAAGCAATCGCTTCTCCCGATATGCTCATAATCGCTCTGAACAGTTCGACGATCACGTTCAGTATCTCCGAGAGGATATCTCGCAGGATGCCGAAAAGATGCGTGAAGATAGGCCAGAATAAATCAAAATATTCTGCATGATATTCTGAGATGTAAAGATAGATGAACATCAAGGCCACTACCAGAACAATAACTCCTATTCTCATGAACGAGACCCCTTCACCACAAACAATTAACGTAATGTGTTTTTATGTATAATAATTTTTTGGAGAACATGATAATGCTTAGAGTCCGAATAGCAGACTGTGAGCGCCTGTCTTCAGACCGGGGGAACCATGGAATTCAGTCTGCCGTTGGTATATAGCAACAGCCATCCGGACAATGTTATATAAGATAACCACGCAAATCACATCTGATGGTTGCAAAAAAACTGGCTGCAGCTCTCATACCGATATTTCTTGCAATTATAGTGGTGGTCTTGCTTTTTCCATCATCTAACGGAGCGGAACGGGTTAGGATATCGGGTTCCACCACCGTCATGCCCCTGGCGGAGCTTTGTGCAGAGGAGTTCAATTTTTTACATAAAGACTACATGGTAACGGTTACTGGTGGCGGATCGGGTGTGGGTATAGTGGATGTCGCAGAAGGCAGGGCAGAGATAGCCATGTGCTCCAGAGAGATCAAAGACTCGGAGAGAGCCCTTTATGAGAGTCCGGATCGAAAGTTCGAAGAGATCCTGATCGGATACGATGCCATAATCATAGTCGTAAGCCAGGAGGTCTACAACCTCGGCGTGATGGATCTCAATGTCACGGAGGTTAAAAAAATATATTCTGGGGAGATAAAAAACTGGCGATCTGTAGGAGGCCCCGATATGGAGATCATGGTGGTTGGCAGGAAGTCCGGCTCGGGGACCAGAGATACCTTCAATGAGATCATCATGGGCTCGAGGGAGGCAGAGACCCCTGGCGTCAGCATCGAGGCTTTGGATAGCTCAGAGGTGAAGGCAGCTATAGTCGGGAGCGATAAAGCCATCGGCTATCTGGGATACAGCTATGTCAAAGCAGGCGGCGTCAGAGCGATCTCTCTTGACGGAGTACCTCCCACGATAGAGAACATCCGTAGTGGGAAATATAGGCTTGCAAGAAAGCTTTACTTCTGCACATTTGGAGATCCCAAGCCGGGTGCCAAGGCATTCATAGATTTTGTTCTGGGACCGGAAGGACGAAGGATAGCGGAGGAACACGGCTTCATACCGCCATGAGAAGGAGATGTGTTGCTTGGCGAGATTCGGCGTTCATGTATCTATCTCGGGTGGCGTGCATCTCTCTGTTCGAAGAGCGATCGAGATCGGTTGCGATACGTATCAGATATTCACATCAAATCCGCGAGGCTGGCGCTCGAAGCATCTATCCAATGAGGTCATCGAGTCATTCAAAAAGATGCTCAGCACCTCGGGAATACAGCCTGTTGTCGGCCACATGCCGTATCTCCCAAATCTCGCATCGCCAAAAGAGAGCGTCTATTTAAGATCGGTATCAGCACTGAAGGATGAGCTAAGGAGATGCAACGCGCTTGGGCTTCCCTATCTGGTTACGCATATGGGAAGCCATCTGGGAGCCGGAAGAGAGCTGGGAATATCGCGTATCACCAGCGCGATCGAGGCGGCGCTACCATCATCTGAGGGGACCATGATACTTCTTGAGACCACCTCCGGATCAAAAAACAGTATTGGTGGAACGTTCGAGGATCTCGCCGAGGTGATGGATGGTGTCGGCTCCGATCTTCTCGGCGTCTGCCTCGATACATGCCATGTTTTTGCCGCAGGTTATGACATCAGAACTCCTGAGACGGTGGATGCGACTCTAAAAGCTCTCGATTCAACAGTCGGAGTGGAGAACCTCTTGCTGATCCATCTGAACGACTCTCTGGGAGATCTCGGTTCAGGGCTCGACAGGCATGAGCATATCGGCATGGGGAAGATCGGAATCGACGGCTTTATCGCCATCATAAACGACAATCGAATAAGAGATCTGCCCATGATAATGGAGACCCCTGTGGATGAGAGAAGGGATGATCGAGGGAATCTAGAGGTGGTGAGGGGTCTCATCCGAAGATAGCTCTCATCACCAGCATCATCGCATCCTTGGAGACGGGCTTAACCAGATAAGTGCTGGCACCTAGATCGTAGGACGTCTGGATATCCGAATCTGCGTTCGAGCAGGTCAGCATAACCACAGGTATTCTCGAGAACCTCTTGTCGCTCTTTATCTCCTTCAAGACCTTGATGCCCCTCACGTCCGGCAGGTTTATATCGAGAAGTATGAGATCTGGCAGGCGCTCTCCTGCTCTGAAGAGATCATCAAGCAGCTGCAGGGCCTCGGACCCATCGGCTTTGACGCATATCTCTCCATCCAAGCCGGTCTTTCTCAGAACCCTGCGGGTCAGGAACACATCCTCCGGATTGTCCTCTACAAGAAGTATTTTCAGCTTCCTCGTATCTTCAACCATAATGCAAACACTTTTCGAGCTCATGGCACCAGAGCAGCTTCCTCAATCTTTCGAGCAGGCTTCAATATTCAGGGTTTATCTACTTTTCCCTGGATCTTCCCGCTGGATAGAAGGGCAACTCTGCTTAGTCTGATCTGGTCTTGGAGATGATAGCCGATCGCATCTCCAAGTTTGGTGGCGAAATTCACAATCTCATCATGAGATGGCATCGCGTCTCTCGTGAGCCTATCTCTGGACCTGCCCAGGTGCATGTATGCCTTGACCTCTATGAAGTCCGGCTCTGCCATATCGAGTATCTTGGCGTATGCCTCTGGATTTGAGGTGTTCATACCTCTAATCAAAGTTATTCTTATCACAGTCCTGCAGCTCAGATCGCGCATTATCTCCAGGCTTTCCAAGATGCGATCCCATGCATCGCCTCTGGAGATCTTCCTGTAGGTCTCCTCATCAGCTGCGTTTATGCTTATGTAGAGCTGCGTTGGATTTATATCCATTAGAGCTTCCGGATTTGTTCCATTAGTCACGAGAAAAGAGGTCATACCCCTAGACCTAATCTCCTCTATCAGGTCCTCCAGATACGGGTAGAACGTGGGCTCCCCCATGAGCGAGATGGCAACGTGTCTTGGGGATATCGCTTCTTCTAGCCTCTTTTTATCAACCATATCAGAGCCCCAGTAGCCTGAGAGTATCCTCTTCTGCTCCTTCAATACCTGCTCGAGGAGCAGAGATGGTGCGGTCCAGCTCTCCGATAAAGGCACCACATCATCTATGGGCCTCCAGCAGTGGAGACAGAGATGGTTGCAATGGAGCACCGGGGTCATCTGTATGCATCGATGGCTCTCGATCCCGTAGAAATGATGCTTGTAACACTGCTCCCCACCTCTTAGGCTCCTCTTGAGCCAGAGGCATGGCTTAACAGCGCCCTCTCCTACCAGATGGTATCCTTGCTGCATCAATTTCGTCAGATCCATGATGACCCAAAGAGCTGTTAGCTTCCGGTATATATAGTTTCAAAAGAAGTATTGTTGCTGACACCTTGCGATCTCATGTGTATAAAAACAGCTCGGAGGCCTTCAGGCAGGAGCATTTGACCCTTTGCCCCACTCTTTAGCTGCGATCTCCATCGCATGGTTGCGTACTTCGCTTGGATCTATAGGCCTTCGCGCTACCCCGCTTCGTATAGCAGCCTCGGCAACAGCCTCTGCCACCGCTGGCACAACCCGTGTATCGAATATGGATGGGATTATGTGATCCTCTTTTATGGGATCTACCAGAGATGCTATAGCGCATGCTGCGGCTCTCTTCATGCTCTCATTTATGTCGCTCGCTCTGACATCCAGCGCGCCACGAAATATCCCGGGGAAGCCGAGAGCGTTGTTGACCTGGTTCGGGAAATCGGACCTTCCGGTGGCTACGATCCTTGCGCCAGCTCTAATAGCCTCATCTGGCATGATCTCAGGGATCGGATTTGCCATAGCGAATACTATCGCGTCTTCTGCCATCTCCCTTACCATATCTCCGCTGACGATCCCACCTACCGAGAGACCGATGAACACATCAGCGCCTCTCATGGCATCCCTGAGCGTGCCCTTCATGCCCTTTGGATTCGTGATCCCGGCCAGCATCGCCTTAACCGGATTCAGATCAAGACGCTCCTTGTGGATTATGCCCTTTCGATCGCACACCCTGATATCCCTGACGCCGAAATCCAGGAGAAGCCGTGTGACAGCGACGCCTGCAGCGCCAGCGCCTGATACTGCAACGCTGATATCCTCGAAGCTCTTGTGCACAAGCTTGAGCGCGTTTATCAGGGCAGCCACGACAACAACCGCTGTGCCATGCTGATCGTCATGGAAGACTGGTATGTCGAGCCTCTCTTTGAGTCTGCGCTCTATCTCGAAGCACCTGGGCGCGCTTATGTCCTCGAGGTTTATGCCGCCGAAGACGGGGGATATTCTTATGATCGTATCCACGATCTCATCGGGATCTTTTGATCCGAGCGATATCGGAAATGCATCAATTCCCGCGAATTTTTTGAATATAAGCGCCTTTCCCTCCATGACGGGTATAGCGGCAAGCGGTCCTATATCTCCCAGGCCGAGAACCGCGCTCCCATCCGTCACAACTGCGACCATGTTTCCCTTTGAGGTGTAAAGATAAACGTCATCTGGATTTCTGCTTATCGCGAGAGACGGCTCGGCGACGCCCGGCGTGTATGCAAGACTCAGATCCTCAGCATCTCTCAGCGCGACCTTGCTGCAGATTGCTATCTTGCCCATGGAAACACTATGGTACCTTAGAGAACTATCTTGAAGAGACATCGATGAGTTTCTGAGTGTAAGCGAGATAAATATTGCTGGTCACCGTTATTCTTCCGCCAATACAATTGCAGTGTTTGAATACTTTTTGATTGGTGAGGGTTCCTAAAAACCCACCTTTTGATATAAAATGTTGTTAATACAAGTGTGCTGCAACACGTGAGCATCTTAAAAAGGAGGTTTATAGGAATCCTCTGGTATGAAGGATCTATCCGGATAAGCGCTGAGGCCAGAAATTTTGACAATCTCCTGCTGTGTTGAATAATGTTCAGAAATTCAATAGCAGAGAGCCAATTCATATGAATCAAAATTTTGATAAGAATCGATATCTAGTGGTCACATTGCCTCGAATTATTCAACACAGCACATTCTCCTCTTCTGCATGTCGGGAACACTTAATCCCTATTCGGACACGTCCCTCATCCCAGACCACAGCTCTTAATGACCATGAAGAATGGGAGGCCGCGAATTCCGCTCTTCACGCGGAGGGGAAATCACCGGTTTGGTATGGTCTCACTTGTACCCATCCCAAAGGTCAATAGGTTTGAAGCTTATACGCTCTGCTGAGGTTACTTAACATGCTTCGAGCTTTTGTATTGGTGATCGCCGCAGCTGTATTACTATCATGCTGCAGCGCGCAAGTTGCAACCGAAGACTTGTACGGTGGAATATTCACGGGCTTTGCCAGGGGAGATAGGGGCTCAAGCGCATTGCTGACCTTGAATCTCACCCAAAATGGCACTGCTGTTACGGGCTATGCAACAGTTCTTCCAGGGCTGGTCATCGATACAGGCGGGTTCTTCTGCCCCGGCGCGGTCTCCGTGCCAGAAGGTACGGTAGCCGTTGAAGGGGTGACATCAAGCAGCAATCCTCGCCTGCTCAAAGCAACAACATCTTTCTCAACGGGTAGAATGAATATTACCGCAGATATCCAAGCTGAGCTGGCCACCGATGGTAGCAATATGAATGTCAAGATGAAGCTGAAGATACCATGGCCATGCCGCAGCCCAATCGTCACGGCGAACTTGAACAAGACAAGATGAACAAGTAGGTGATGCATATGCAGTGATGGCTGTAATTCGCGTATGGCGACTTCCTCTCCGGCCTGAAGACCGAGTCTTTTCTACCCCTACACACCATCTCTATAACCGGTGATTAGCTCATCTGGTCGTGTACTCGCTCTACTGAAAATCTTCACTAGAATCGAATGCAAGGGATTTATTTCCTACCAAAGAGCTATCAGTTCACCGGTTAGCGCTATTCAGTAATCTGAGTACGCCACCGATCATCTTGATTAGCAGTAGGTCTCGGAGTGATTGCATGCTATTTCAGCAGCTAAGTCCGACAGATTCTTATATTTCCTGTAAGAGTCTCCGAAGATGAATGCATCTCATCATTGCGGAAAAACACGATGCTGCGAAGCGGATATCTGAGATTCTCGCCGGCAAAAAGCCCGATATTACAAAAGTCTCTGGTGTCGATACCTTTCGTTTTGGCGATCATGTTGTCGTAGGCCTGAGCGGGCATATCGTCGGTCTGGATTATCCGGCGATCTACAACAACTGGCAGAAGGTCGACTACAAGGAGCTCATAAGAGCTGAGGTTGTTTCAAGACCCATACAGGAAAGAATAATTGCAGCACTCAGAAAGCTCGCTAAAGAAGCCGACCGCGTGACAATCGCCACAGACTACGACAGAGAGGGAGAGCTGATAGGCGTCGAGGCTCTTCGCATTATTCAAGAGGTCAACCCATCAATAAAGGCGGATAGGGCAAGGTTCAGCGCTATTACAAAGAGCGAGATACAGCGGGCATTCTCAGAGCCGGGAGAGGTCGATTTTGATCTAGCCGCATCAGGCGAGGCCAGGCAGATCATAGATCTGGTATGGGGTGCGACCCTTACGAGGTTTATATCGATAACATCAGGCCGTCTTGGAAAGGATTTTCTCTCGGTAGGAAGGGTCCAATCGCCGACGTTGGCGTTGATCGTGGACAGGGAGAAGGAGATAGAGTCGTTTCAGCCAAAACCCTACTGGGAGATATATGCAGATCTCGAGAAGGGTATTCGGGTCACACATGCGAGATCGAGGATCTGGAGCAAGGATGAGGTAGATCGCATAGTAGAATCGCTGGGCGATGTTGCATGCGTAAAAGCGGTAACGAATGGGGTGAGAAAGGATAGACCGCCCGCACCATTCGATACAACGAGCTTCATCAGCGCTGCAAGCGGCATAGGGTTCACAGCTGCAAATGCTATGAGGATCGCAGAGGATCTCTACACGAACGGCTACATAAGCTATCCGAGAACTGACAATACGGTATATCCTCCTTCTATCGATCTGCGCTCTCTGCTGGAGATGCTCTCCTCTGGACCCTTCCGCGAGCATGCGCTAGAGCTGATGAAGGGGAGCATAACCCCAACGCGGGGCAAACGATCAACCACCGATCATCCCCCAATATATCCGACATCGGTTGCCGATAAGACAGATCTCAAAGAGGATCAGTGGAAGATATACGAGCTCGTCGTTCGGCGGTTCTTCGCCACACTCGCAGGAGAGTGTATGTGGGAGACGACGAGCATCAGCGTCGATATAGGCGATGAGCCCTTCAAGGCAAACGGCTCCAGGATTTTGGATCCCGGCTGGCGACGTTACTATCCATATAGCAGGGCAGAGGAGCACCATCTTCCTCACGTAGAGGAGGGTGAGGTGCTGAAGGTCTTGGGCCACGAGGTTGTATCTAAAGAGACCCAACCACCTGCCAGATTCGGGCAGGGGCGACTTATCAGGCTCATGGATGAGCTGGGCCTAGGCACGAAGTCTACAAGGCATGATATCATAAGCAAGCTGTATGCACGAGCGTACATCCACGGCAATCCGATAAGGCCAACGAAGACCGCCTATGCCGTTGTGGATACCCTGCAGCGCCATGCTCCAACCATAACAAAGCCCGATATGACCAGAACACTCGAGCATGACATGCTCAAGATAGCTGAACGGAAGATCGCAAAGAATGAGGTGATCGAGGAGTCTAGGCAGATGCTTGAGATGGTATTCGATGAGCTGCTGAGCCACAGAAAAGAGATAGAGGCATCTATTAGAGAGGGGCTTCGCGTCGATAAGATCGTTGGCAAGTGCAGCGCTTGCGGTTCCGATCTTGTAATAAGGCGCGGAAGACGTGGTGCCAGGTTCATAGGATGTTCTGGCTATCCAGACTGCAGGTTCGCCCTGCCTCTTCCCAAGACAGGAACCATAGTGGTTACCGAGAGGAGATGCGAGAGCCACGGGCTCAACCACATTCGCATCATAAACCGCGGAAAGAGGCCCTGGGATCTCGGCTGTCCCCAGTGCAATTTCAATAAATGGCAGGAAAAGAGAAATTCGGCTGCGCGCAGCCTGCCGGAGCTGAGCGATATACCTGGAATAGGACCTAAGAGCAAGGAGCGTCTCGAGAATGCTGGCATCAAGACGATTGAGATGCTCATAGCATCAGATTCCGCCGCTCTCTCAGAGTCCACAGGAATCAGCATCAAGAAGATCCTCTCCTGGCAGGAGTCGGCCAAGCGCCTTCTCGCTAACGCACAGACCGGCAGCGAGGCATCATCATCTATCTGCTAAAGGTGCTACGTTGAACAATTCGAGTCGATGTGGTCGCTAGATATCGATTATCATCAAATTTTGATTCTCATAGTGTAGCCGTGCTATTGGATTTCCGAACATTCTTCAGCACAGCAGCTAGAGTTATTCCCGTAAACATTCACCTAGAGCGGGCAGGAGGCCCCGTCCCTTAGGGCGGGGATGGATGCCGTACGGCTCCCACATATTCGTCGAAATACATAAATAGTGACAGAGCAGCTTATTAATCGAGTGGGGTTACTATAATGAAATGCATATCGGCAGTCGTGGTTTTGTGTATTATTATCTCCATGCCATGCCTGGCGGATAATATGGAGTACGACTGGCTCTCACCTTTGTATCATCCATTTCTGACACATACGCACCAGTGGCAGTACAGCTGGATTTATCCGATAGATCGCCCATACGTTCCCTATTACGATCATCGCTATTCGGCCTTCGGATACGGCTATTCTCCGATTGGCTATCGATATATTTTGGACCCATCTTATCTTACGGGTATGACATTCGACCCGGCAGCTTTCGGCATAGATCCATGGTGGGATGTGAATGTTTACGGGCTGAGAGGAGTTACAATCTATTACACAACGCCTCCCGCCATAATGTACTCGCGCGGCGGATATTCCTTCAGGTGAATAGCACACGAGCGGATTGGATCTAGGCCGGATCTTAGGCGGGTGGGGAGGGCGTAGGGTTACTAATCGTGCTCTCCTGCAGGCATGATTTTGCTGCCGATCTATGTCAATCTGAAGGACGTGTTAGGATAAGAGATCGTGATTGAGTATTCACCTCGAGCAGGCAGGAGGCCCCGTCCTTTAGGGCGGGGAGGAATGCCGTACGGCTCCTCCCATGACCTTAATATGTCTGCAGATCTAATACCATATTGTTGTGTCTCCGGAAAAGCTAAGGCACCCCTGATGAAGGGGACAACGGTTCGAATGCTTGGAGATACACATCGCTCTGAACATCAGAGCAAGGGTAGAAGCCAACCTGCCTATCGTGGCGAGAATCCTCCAAGATTCTCAGCTGCAAGCGCCGCCCTTTCAGCGCGGAGTAGTTGACAAAGAGATGATCTGAGTGGCGCGGATGCAGATGTTCGGAAATCCAATAGCATAGGGCACGCCGTACGAATCAAATTGAGAAGACTTGATATCTAGTGATCATCGTAGCGAGTTATTTAACACCGCAAAATATATAAAAACTCATAACCCAACCACGCACGAGAAAGGAAGCGGGTCAGGGGCATTTCTACCAGATCGATCCCCTGGCCGGGGCGAAATTGATGCATGAACCTCTATCTCACGGCTTGAGCCGGCGTATCTCCACGTAATTAACAGCACCATCTGCATAGGCGAAGATCATCATCTTGCGCACGCTGTGTGCAAGGCGCACGGCTCTGGATAGAACGGGCAGATGAAATATATATCCGCTTTTTATAGTGTGTACCAGATATTCGGAGTGTGTGCCTCGCTTTTCGGCATCGATGCTCTTGTATACCCTGAAGTGCGTTCCAAACTTGAAACCGGTCTTTACAACAAGCATCCTGTCCCGCAGGTCCCTATAGACGGTGTACTTCATCTCAAAGTCGTCATCGATCGCAGATGCTATCCTCTTTAGTTCGTCTAGTCTGACTGGATTTCCTGCTCTGTCTACAAGCTGTATCATGCACTTTTCTAGAAGATACGCCGTCTCGACGAGGGAGAGCTGCAGTCTGTCTCCTATCATCTTCCCATAAAATCCGTGGGTGTGAAGCCTTTCCGATGCCTCTGGATCCCAAAGGACGACCCTGTCGTCGAGAAGGGTGGCCTGTCCACCTGGCTCCATGCTGGTTTTTTTGCCGATGGGATTTGCCTCTCTGACCTCATAATATGTGATATCGCTCTCCTCGTCGACAACCGCGAGCATCAATCTTCTTCTCATCTGAGTGGTGAGCTTCAGGGGCTCTACAAGGTTTCCGAGAGGGAGGGGGTTTCTCTCCGAGACGACTAGAACATAGAACTCAGCTGGGGTCTTGCCGGGATGGCCGCCGCGCGGATACAGCCTGAAGTCGGGAATTCCCGGCTGTACATAATATCCTCTCTCCCTGAGGTCCTTGTAGACCACGTATCTGAACTCGAAGCCCTTCTCAGATGATGAGGCTAGTTCGAAGAAGCTCCGGAAGCTCAAGATCTGGCCGTCGCTTACTATCTTCAATCTCGATCTGTCTAAAAGATATGCGGCCTCCACGAGAGTGAGCTCAAGCCCATCCTCGTGTGGCCTTCCGAAATAGCCCTGCTCGTAGAGGGCCTTAACAGCCTCTCTGCCCAAACGCACCCTGCCGGACTCGAGCCTGCCGAGGAGCGCTTCATCGGACATGCTTACACGCTGAGCTTGTCGGGCCATATCCCGTGAACTACGCCCAGAGCTCTGTCAACCGTCTCGTGCACATCTGCCGCTGGATATCCGCACGAGAGAAGGTAAGCCTCAACATGGTTCGGAACTGCGATCGACATCTGCTCTACCATCGAGACGGTCTGCATGATCGTGTATTCTCCTAGCTCGAATGGGATTATGGCATCTGATACCAAAAGCTCGAAGATCTCCGGAGATATAGGCCTCTCAAAGCCAGATAGAAACGCCTCGAGTATCTCGCTGGTCCATTCATGCCGCCTTCCACCGGCGTCCTGATATGGTATGACAACAACCTCGCGGGTGTTTGCGAGGCTCTTCACCAGATCCTCCGGCGTTGGATGCCCTTTGAATATCAGGTTGAGGAAGTTTGTGTGCGGTATCGTCGTAGGCACCTTAGATGCGCGTATCGAGAACTTCACATCCTTGAATATCGTGCCGGCATCAGCACCCTGGTGACCCGCACCTCTGCCGAACTGTATGGCGCTCGGCGAGGCGCGCACCACGGTGTGAGGATCACCGTGCCTCCTATCGATATTTCCGATGATACCGCACAGGCCAAGAGGTCTCGCAGCGTATGCAAGCCTGCTCAGACCGGTGGTGTTGCAGCTCGTACACTGTACGACCCTCGGCTTCGCCTTCATAAACCTCTCGTAGTTCTCAAGCCCGAAGAAGAACTCCCTCTTCATATCCTCCTTCAAACTATCATCTAGCGCGAATCCTCCCTCTTCGAGGCCTTTTTGCAGGGATTCCCTATCAGCTCCACCCATCAATGCTACAAAGCAGCCATTTTCAAGGCCGGATCTGAGATATGGCAGCTCTTCATCACCAGGAGTGCCGATCATGACGAACTCGGAGGACTTGAAGAAATCCTGGTAGCCGCCATCGATCTGGAAGCCTGCACCCGCCCATTTGGCTCTATCATCCTCACTGCTAACGTACGCTCTGACACCGCAGAGCCTGATCATCTTTCGCAGCATCGATACTGCTCTGCCGTGCGGTTTTCGCAACAAAACATTTATATCGCCTCCGATACCGGCAGCCTGCTTAACAGCATGCAATGCGAGTATGGTCCTCTTGCTCTCCGTGCCATCAAAACCCACAAAGCCAGCATTCTTATTCAAAGATGATCACTTCCTGCGGAGTCTTGAGAAAGCACTGTATTTAAGATTTCTCGGACATCTCCGCTCCTGCGAGATAAAGAACGAGGGAGCCAGTAAGAGCAAAAGCGATGAATGGGAGTCTCGATTTTAGAGCCCTGCGCGTCTCAGCATTGTGACTTCCTCCCAACAGCAAGCTGTGGGGCTTCATCTAGAACAGATTAGGAGCTGTAATGCAGCTCCTCCTATCTTCATCTCAAAATCGGCCGGCGCGCTCCACTATTTTAAAGCGAACTCCTCCATGAAGGCGATCCAAACTCTGCGATACTCTATCATCTTATCGCTAAAGTCTCTGTCCCCACCTTTCTCATCGCCTCCACGCCTGCGAAAAGCTCCACGAGCTTCAAGGCGAAATCCATAGCCGTGCCTGGACCTTGGCTTGTAACGATATTCCCATCCACAACTACGCGCTCGTCGATGTACTTTGCACATGATGCAACCTCCTCCCTGCCAGCGGGATGGACGGTCGCCATCTTTCCTGTTAGAATGCCGGCTTTTACAAGAACAGAAGGAGCGCCGCATATTGCTGCCACGTATTTACCAGCTTTGAACATACGCCGGATCGAGTCGAGAACGCGTGCGTTGTTGCCGAGATTCACGAATCCTGGATATCCTCCAGGCAGGACTATCGCATCTGCATTTTCAAGATCGACCTTCTCAAATGTGGTATCGGGAAGAACCTTCACGCCATGCGAGCCCTGTATGAGGCCATCCTTGAGGCCCGCGACCAGAACATCTATACCAGCGCGCCTCAGGATATCGACCACTGTAACGAACTCTATCTCCTCAAAACCCTCCGCAAGCGGGACTATTACCCTCATAACATCACCTCAAGATCCAGGGAGAACCTCAACGAGACCCTCTGAGGGAGCTGCCGAATATGGTGGTTGATAGCTACCTGTGGTTCATCTTCTCGGCCTTGATCGGTTATTCGGACAGCTCCACTCAGTGATAATTGCTGTTGTATTTTTAAGATATAAAGTCTCAGTTTGTGAATTCGGGCCTGTCCGACTAAGGATTAAGTGTTTCTGACATGCAGGAGCGGTAAAGGTCCAAATTTCTGGCCGCAGGGCTTATCCGGACAGGTCCGTGAATTCCTCTTTTCTACAGATGACCCGATCTCAAGAAGAATGCTGTGAATGCTTCTGGCATCAAGCGCCACCATATCGGCACCGGCTTGATTGTCGGGTTTTTCATGGCAACACGTATAGGAATGCCACCTGACTTCCGCGCATTTAAAAACGGGCTTCCTGTGCTCCGCCTGCGGATCGGAGGCTCAAATCTCCAGACCGGAGAGGGGATCACACCAATTCTTTTGTCTTGGCGATCAATGGGGCTACAGATACTGTGCTAACACCCCGGTCGAGAGTATCCGTTGCTATCACCATCTCCACACCAGCATGGTAAAGCTTCAAAAGCGCATTGCCGGTAAGCACCGGATGGACGGCAGCCAGATACACGCTCTCAGCACCCTGCTTCCTGAGCATCGATATCGCAGTGGCCATCGTGCCTCCCGTAGCTATCATATCGTCCGTGATGACCACATCGCGACCTTTGATGCTGATATCCTTCGGCGCGATCGAGACCTCGGTGCCGCTGTGTCTGGTCTTCTCGAGATGGTCGAACTCACATCCCAATATCTCGGCCGCCCTCGATGCCATCGCTACCGCGCCCTTGTCGGGTGAGATCACCACTGGATTCTTGAGGTCGAGGTCCCGAATCCTCTCAGCCAGGAGGGGTGTTGCATCCAGGTTCTTCGCAGGGCATTTGAAGTAAGATAGCACTGAGGGAGCATGGATGTTGACCACGAATACCCTGGATCCCTCATTCAAGAAAGGATTCAGAGCATCTGCAATCGCCCTCGCGGTCAAGGCCTCGCCGGGCTTGAATATCTTATCCTGCCGGGCATATCCGAAGTACGGTATGACAAGAGTCACACGCCTTCCGCGCACTATATCGAGAAGCTGCAGCAGATAAATTATGTCCCTATCCGACGGCGTGCTCTGTATTATTGTGATATCATCATCCAGCTCCGACTGAAGCTGTGTGTATGCCTCACCATCAGGAAATGTCTTGTATTCGCAAAGCGCCACCTCTTCGTTCAGAATCCTTGCAACCCTTCCCGCAAGCAACTGCGACGACGGCCCTCCGATGATCATACAGCGACCTCCTCAGAGATTTTTGTTTGCGCGCTCTACGCTTCATATCGAAATAGCGAAGCGCGTTGGTTTTTACTAACCAGCACCAAAGATTATACTTACGGTCTGGTGACTTCCTCTCCGGCCCGAAGGCGAGGTCTTCGCTACCCCCATTTCTATAACCACCAGAATAGCATGCGTCGAGACCCCATCAACCGACAACCCTCATTCGCACCTTGATGCTGGGAGTCACGATAGGCCCGACAGCTCTTCTGTCCCTTCCGACCTCCATCTCCCTTATGAGATCGAACACGTTTCCTGCAATCATCGCGGACTTTATAGGCCCCGCGATCTCGCAATCACGAATAAAAAATGCGTTTCTCGCCTCAACCGAGAAGTCTCCGGATATGGGATTTGCGGTATGCGCTCCGATCACGCTGTTTACGAGAACGCCCTCTCGCACATCCTCCATGATATCTCTTGTATCTGTCGATGATATTATCATGTTCCTGATGCCTATTCGAGGCATGTCAGAATAGCCGGCTCTGATGGAATTTCCCGTGCTAGAGACTCCGTCCTTGCCAGCGGTATATGTATCATAAAGATAGCTTTTAAGCACACCATTATCGATGAGCATGTTTCTTCTCGACGGTACACCCTCTCCATCGAAGGCCGAGCTTGCCATGCCTCCAGGAAGAGAGCCATCGTCGATTATCTGGACACGCGTGTCTGCTAGCTTCTGGCCGAGCTTATCGGCCAAGGCAGATCTTCCCTTCTGCACGTTCTCAGCCGAGAAAGATGGTATGAGCGCGCTCTCGATGATCTCCGCGAATGCGACTGGAGATAGAACGACATCATATGTACCAGTATCCACCGACGCGCCACCTAGCGAACTGCATGCGAGCTCTGCAGCTCTTTCCCCGACCTTGTAGGCATCCAAATTCAATCGCCTGGAGTTATCGAACTCGCTTCCGGTTGCCACCTCTTGGCCATCTCTGGATATCGCCTCCAGCGCGATATGCAGAGACGTACCGACATCTGAGAGATCGATCCCATTTGAGTTCATAAGAAACTCTTTGCTGTATATGCACGATATCCCGCCGGAGACGGGCTCTGCGCCAGCGACTGATTTGCAACCACGAAGAAGTTCCTCTGAGATATGAAGGATCTCATCTATATCGATCTCGGCTATTCGCTCGTCGAATACATCATCTATCTCTGAAACGGGTGCTGGTTCTGGAAGACTTCTCCATGCATCATCCGGCCCGAAGATACGTGCTGCGCTCAGTGCAGCGCTTGCGATCTCATCGATGCGGCTCAAATCGCTCGTGCTGGAGAATCCCACGCCGCCCTTCAAAACTGCACGGAGGCCGAGACCACGAAGCATGCTCTCGCTGATGCTATCGACATGGTCCCTTCGCAGCTCGATCGTGAAACTCCTGCTCAGAACTCCAAAGACCTCGGCCTCGTCTGCTCCCAGGCTCAAAGCCCTCTTGAGGAGCCTCTCAGCATGCTCCACCAAAACTCCCTCATCCGATATATCTGAGATCCTCCTCGCCCCCGCTCTCATAAGGTATCTGCGCCCTCTCCATCTCCTGGAGCTTGCTGACTATTCGTTCCATCTCGCCAGCTCTGTCCTCGAGCGCCTGCATACCCACTTTTATCCCGAGCGCCTTGGAGAGAACCTTCAGAACCTCATGCGCAGACTTGGGATCTACTAGGTAGCCGCTGGTTGTGCCCATGAGACAGACCGCCTCTATGCCTCTCAGACCGCCAAGCCCCACGAGGAGGCCGCTGACTCCGATTATCCCGCCGCCGGGCTCGTTCTCATGGAACATCACGCCCAGACTCTTCATCTCCTCAACAAGCTCCGGGCTGTTTGTCGCGCCTATCACCTGCGGCTCCACGAACTGGCCTGTGCCGTAGCCGCCAAGGGTGTAGATCCTGCGAACCCCGAACTCCTGAGCTATATCCAAAAATATGCCGGTGAGCTCATAATGCCCCTCATTCGTGGCGCTCTGATAATCACCCACCAGAATCAGGAGGTCTGGCTCTCCATCCTTTCCTTCATATGCGTAGATCTCATTCCTCACCTGTCTTACGGTGCCATCCGGCTGGACTAGAACCTGTGGAGGGAAATGGGGGGAGTAAATCTCGATTATCTTCTCTGCCTTCAACTCCTCAATTAGATGCTCGGCCACGAGCTTCCCGACATGGCCGACGCCTGGCAGCCCCTCCACGAGGATGGGGCTTTCAAGGGTTACCTCCTTGAGCCTACGAACAAATGTCTTCTTCATGCATTCTCCCCTTTAGGGCCCATCTCGCGGGATAGAGCACGGCGATACCTGCCATACCTGTCCACAGGCGAGAACCTGGCCGGCTTTGTAACTTTAGTGGTGGATCCACACTTGGGGCATATCTCTTTGAGTGTGTATAGGTTACAAGTTTCGCATCTCAGTATCTTCGATCTTACCAAAGCTATGCCTCTCTTATAAACGCGCCCTCTCCTCCGTGCTGCTCCATGTACTTTATGGCAGCCTGCGCGGACTTGCGCAGCACGGCTTCAGCGTGCTTGTAATCTGGAGCTACCACCTTTATTCTGTATCGCGGTGCGCCAACGTACTTTATCTCGAGGGTTGCGTCCTTGTCCCTGATACGCTTGGCCTGCTTCAGGGCCTTTTTGATGATCTCCACACCATCTGGCGCGAATGATTTGAGATCCACATACCCGGAGATCTCAACCGTCGGTATCTTCACGTTCTCCTTTGCTAGAGTGGCGATCTTCTTTATGTCATCCGCAGTCAGACCGCTATCTGCAAGGCTCTCCTCACCGCTTACGGCAGCCTCCTCGAGCGCACCATACAGGCTGTTGTAGTTCTTCATCAGAGCATCTTTTACGCGCCTAAGATCGTCCTCCCGACCATCATAGGCCATCTGCAGCCACTTCCACGCCTTGAGGTCGGCCTTCCACGCCTGGATCTTCTCTCTCCGCTGGTGCTCGTTGACGTCCTTGAGAGAAAGATCGATATGGTGCTTAGATTTATCGACATTCAAGACCTTACAGACGATCTTCTGTCCCTCCCGGACATGGTCGCGAATGTACTTTATCCAGCCGCTCGCCACCTCTGAGATGTGGATGAAACCCTTCTTGTCCACGTACTCATCGAGCGTGACGAATGCACCAAAATCCAGGACTTGATCCACGGTGCATACCACAAGATCCCCAGGCTCCGGCCAACCTTCGCGTTTCATTCAGATCACTCTGGTATTCCGATCACTCTAATGCTTCGAGTATCTCGGTCTTGATCTCAGCCTTGCCGCCGCTCGGCTCTGCAAGCGTCCTGCCGCATACAAGGCATTTTACAACAGTGGCAGCTCTGCTGAATATCACCTGTACGTTCTCACAATCGTTGCACTTGACCCTCAAAAACTTCGACAGACTCATCCCTCCACCAGCTCGAACTTTCCAAGGCGGATTCCCTTTCTGTTATGGGCCTTCTTGCACACACTGCATCTGTATCTGAGATTGACCCGCTTCGTTGGCTTATCTCCACCCGGCACCTTGGAGAACTTGCCCTGGTTGCCGGTGCCATTTGCCCTGGCCTTCTGTCTGGCGATACGTGTCATGGAGCGCGCCTGTCCTCTTCTCACCCTCTCAACTGTATGGGTTGTATGCTTCTTGCAGAAGGGACAGTGGGCCTCAATCTCCTTTGGCATCTTCATGATTAATCCTCACTTCTACAGCTACATTTTTACTGCACAGATTTCTTGCATGGATCTTTGGGAGCATCACAACATCATCTTTCTTCAGCATATACCGCTTCCCGTCAACCCCGATGAACATCGGGATGCTGTCCAGCAACCTCACAGCGGTGTATTCCTTGGCTATATCTTTTTTGCCCGTTAAAGGTCTTTCGGTGCTCGAACGCGAGAGATGTGAGAGTATGTCCTCCCTGCATCTCGTAAGAGCCTTGAGTATGTTCTCATAAAGAGCAACCTCCTCTTCTGTCATACCATCCGGAGGCTTTGCTGGTGTCGAGGCGCTTGCCTGCATCATCGCCTTCTTCGCTATCTTTTTAATTCTGAGATCTATGAGCTTTGTTATGCTCTTTCTCGTGGATTTGAGCTCATCCTCTATTATCTGAGCCTCGACGCTGAAGCGATCCTCTAGCTGTGATAGTTCCTCTTCGAGAGATGCTATATGCTCTCCGGCCAGTCTGTAGAAATTGCCTTCGAGATGCTGAAGCTCCGCAGACCGCCTTTCCCCTCTGAGGACGTTTGCCAGGTCGAGCTCCATAATTATCCGCCAATTTGTATGACTTCCGCTCCGCAGATCGGAGCTGCGCCCTCTACTCTTTCAGGCCACAGACTTAATCTTTATCGGCTCAGCTCTGCCATGCCCCTTGCCATCAGGAATATGGCAGCATAGGCAGGCAGCTCAGTCTTGCCATCCTTCAGCTCGAACGACTCCCCCATGATCTCAAGGCTGGTGGGGCGCTGGATATCCACAGTAACACTATCGCTACCGAATACCACCGCATCTCTGAGAGGATTGAATGACTTCAGAGAATCGATGCTCAGCTTTGTAACCCTCAGACCGGTGCCGCCGTGCAAGCTCTCCGGGAACCTTATGAGCCTGTGTATGTCCGCGGTCACCGGCTCGTCGGTTTCACCCTTCTCTAGAAACGCTACGCCCTCCTCCATGAGATAGGGCAGTATCAATCCCCAAATACCGGGAGCGTACTTGAAGAAATCCAGGTTCCCAGAACGTATGCTAACGATAGCGTTTTCATCTCTTATCTGCGACAAGAATACTCTCGCTCTTCTGTTGCCTATCCCCTTGACACCCTGCAGGATCTTCAGAGCCTCCTCGTGATCCATCTCTCTGAAGTACTCCACCATGGACTGTATAGCGCGGTTGATCCTGCCGCCCCAGCCGGCGGAGTCGAAAGGTGGCCCACGTATCGATCTCGCCCTCTCAACACCCGCGTCTCCATCGACAGCTATCTCATAGATATATCTATCCAGAGCGAGGCCCCTGCCCGTAAGATAATCAACTATCTCCCTCCTGGCATCGCTTCTGAGCTTCAGGATCGCAGGATCTCGTACATGTATATGATAACCGCGCCCGCCGGAGAAGACCACGCTTATGCTCTCCTCGGAGAAACCGAAATCATCCAGCAGGAACTCCAGCAGCTTCATGGTCTCGACCTTCACCCGCTCTAGCATCTCAGTGTATGAGCGACGAACGGTGCGATCTTTGTACTCCGCGAGGTGGTCCGCATCCAGATCGAATATCAGATCCGCTCCCCTCCAGATCTTCTCCCTCATCGTCGGAGCATTCGGCTTCATGTAATACGCAGCGGAGTAGTATATGTGCGCCGGCACCGTGCTTCTAATGTAGTCCACGAGCTCTCTCCTGTTTGAGAATGACTTATGCCTCCGCATGCCGGGCGTATCATAGAAAATGAAGCCCCACTCTCTGGAATCAATTTGAGGCGGTGGATCCATCGATGCCATTAGATAATACTCCTTGAATCTGGCGCGCAGATAGCTCGCAGTCAGGCTGTTCACGAGACCACCGTTCGACCTTTTCTCTACTGCTTCATAACGCGACTTCTTCTCCAGCGAAGATACGAGCTTGCAGCATGCTGTTCTCCCTCAAAGGTTCGCTTACTCGCATCGTCGAAATCAAATGCATCTGCCTCCCTCAGGAGGTTTTTGTTATTTTAAGAACTCCAGAGGCCCGCTGAAGCGAGCACGACCTCATTCTTTTGATTGCTCCTCGCCCATATACTCCTTTTGTATTCTCACGACCTCTGCGCTATCTTTAGCGGCTGCATACTCCTCCAGGGGCTCCCGGTTGAGTTCGAAGAATGTGTGCCCCCATGTGAACTTTGATAACACCAGCGATGCCTGCTCCCTCTCCCCCAGGATGAACAGCGCTGCTGCAAAAGCCTCCGCTGTGGAAAGCTGGAAGGGTTTGCCGAAATTGACGGGGTTAGCTGCGATAAGGAAGGGCAGAGCTCTGCACTCTCCACGCAGATCTTCGAAAACCCTCTCCGCCTCCGCCCAGCTGCAGTCCAAGGCTGCCAAACCCCGTCCGATATATCTGTCTGCCGGAGATAAAGCCCTCTCCGCAAAAGGGCTCAGAATCAGATACCCCTGGAGAGAGCGGAGCCTGCGGGTTAGCTTTGCGATACCGAAGCGCGCAAGCTTCTTTGCTGTGCATCTCTTAGGATCGCACTGGTCTGCATGATATATCAGTAGATCCATCTCAGTTGAGTATAACCGATAATCCTATTAACGTTGTGTTCAACCCTCCGTACATCTTTGAGTTAAGAAGGTATCAGGAGCTATCCCGATGAGCGAGGTCTCCAAGGAGTATAACTTCAAAGAGGTAGAGGAGAAGTGGATTAAGAGCTGGGATCCATCTATCTATTACTTCGACTGGGAATCAAAGAAGCAGCAGTATATAATCGACACACCGCCACCATACCCCACCGGCAATTTTCATATCGGAAACGCCTTGAACTGGTGCTATATAGATTTCGTTGCAAGGTACAAGCGGATGAGGGGCTACAATGTCATGTTCCCACAGGGGTGGGACTGTCATGGTCTGCCGACAGAGGTCAAGGTGGAGGAGACTTATCGCATAACAAAGAATCAGGTTCCAAGAGAGGAGTTCCGCAGGCTCTGCGAGGAGATGACCGCTCAGGCGATAGAGAGAATGCGCAATACAATCATCCGTCTCGGCATTTCCACCGACTGGTCTAATGAGTACATCACGATGAAGCCTGAGTATTATGTGAAGACCCAGCGCTCATTCGTACAGATGTACGAGAGGGGGATGATATACAGAGAGGATCACCCTGTCAACTGGTGTCCCAGATGCGCCACTGCTATAGCCTTCGCCGAGGTCGAGTACGATACCAGAACTACGACCCTGAACTACATGCGTTTTGAATCGAGGGACGGCCTCCTTGAGATTGCCACGACCAGACCCGAGCTTCTTCCTGCATGCGTCGCGGTGGCTGTCAATCCAGACGACGAAAGGCATATCGGTTTCGTCGGCAAGACCGTAAAGGTCCCGCTATTCGATTATGAGGTCCCAGTTATAGCGGACCGAGCCGTCGATCCATCTTTTGGCACGGGTGTCGTCATGATCTGCACCTTTGGCGACAAGCAGGATGTTCGCTGGTGGGTCGAGCACAATCTGCCTCTGAGACAGGCGATAGATAGAGAGGGACGCATGACGGCGATCGCGGATAAGTTCCAGGGGATGAGCATAGAGGAGACGAAGAAGGCGATCATCGAGGAGATGCTCTCCAAGGGCATAATCTACAAGCAGGAGCCCCTCGAGCAGAACGTCGGCCTGTGCTGGAGGTGCAAGACTCCCATCGAGATACTCTCCGAGAGGCAGTGGTTCGTGCGGATAGAGCCGGAGGTGATATTGAAAACGGCTGATGAGATCGAGTGGGTGCCGGAGCACATGAAGCTCAGGCTGAAGAACTGGACCGGCACGATGGAATGGGACTGGTGCATATCCCGGCAGAGGGTCTTCGCCACCCCGATACCTGTCTGGTACTGCAAGAGATGCGGCAGGGTGCTGGTCGCAAAAGAGGAGTGGCTTCCAGTAGATCCCACCAAGACTGCACCGCCGATTAGATGCGAATGCGGATCCAGCGAATTCGAGCCTGAGGAGGACGTTCTCGATACATGGATGGACAGCTCGATATCCGCGCTCCATGTTACTGGCTGGCTCAGCCGCAAAGACCCCAGGTATCCAGCCCAGCTCAGACCGCAGGGGCATGATATCATAAGGACATGGGCATTCTACACCATACTCCGCTCGATGGCTCTTGTAGGCGTTAAGCCTTGGGATACCATCCTCATCAACGGCATGGTTTTGGGAGAGGATGGAAGGAAGATGTCCAAGTCGCTGAACAATTTTGTAGTGCCGGAAGAGGTTTTCGAGAAGAACGGCGCAGATGCTTTGAGGCAATGGGCTGCCCTCGGCGGTTCACCAGGCTCCGACGTCATGTTCCAGTGGAAGGAGATCACAGCGGCGAGCAGGTTCCAGCAGAAGCTCTGGTCCATATACAGATTTGCTGCGCCATTCGCACGCGACATAGATGCAGCTCCCACACAGATAGATCGCTGGCTTCTCGGCGAGCTGGGAAGGCTCGTATCAAAGGTGACCGAGGCGATGGAGCGCTACCAGTTCGATGAGGCGTTCAGAGCTATGCGCACCTTCACGTGGGAGGTGCTGGCCGATGACTACATCGAGATAGTGAAGAGCAGGCTCTACGGCCCGGATTCGGAGGAGAGAAGAGCGGCCCAAGCGACTCTGTACAGAGCACTCGATGTGTTATGCAGGCTGATGGCGCCGTTCATACCCTTTATCACAGAGGAGATCTACACATCGCTTACTGGAAAGAGCGTCCACACCGAGAGCTGGCCTTCGCCTGTGGAGTACACATCCCCCGAGGGGGAGCTGATACGAAAGATCGCAGCTGCGATAAGACGCTACAAGGCTGAGAGGGGGATGGCCCTGAACGCTCCCCTCCCCGGCGTGGAGATATACACAGAAATGAAACTGGAGACGATCGATCTAAAAGGCGTTGCGAATACCACGATAGACCTCAGAAACGGACAGCCGGAGATAGTTAGCAGGGCGGTCGCTGTAAAGCCTGTGATGCGACTTATCGGTCCGAGGTATAAGGGCCGGGCAGGGGAGATAGTGAAGGCGCTAACATCAATGGATCCGTCCGATTTGGAGGATAAGCTATCCAGAGGCAACATCGATATCAACGGCGCCGAGATCACCCCCGAGATGGTGGAGATCGTGCGTGAGACGCTCTCCAGGGGAGAGGCGGTAGACGTTCTAAGGATAGAAGGGGCAACGCTGGTGATACGGAGGGGCGCTTGATAGAGGTCGAGGCGAAGGCGCGAGCGCCTGATGATGCAGAGGAAAGGATCCTCAGAATGGGCGCTGTGAGGGCAGGAGTGGAGAGGCATACCGACATCTACTTCCGCTCCCCCATTCGCGATTTCGCGGCTACAGATGAGGCGCTACGCATCAGAATCAAGGATGAGGGCGCCTATCTCACATATAAAGGGCCAAAGCTGGATTCCGAGACGAAGACGCGCCTGGAGCTGAGCGTCAGGGTGGATGATGCAGATGTTGCTGAAAGCATCCTGGAGGCCCTCGGCTTCTCTCGATTCGCTGTTGTCAGGAAGATAAGAGCAAAATACAGACTGGGTGATGCGATAATAGCGCTTGATGATGTCGAATCTCTCGGCAGATTCGTCGAGGTTGAGATCGGGGCATCTCATGATAACGCCAAGGACAGGGAGCGCGTACTTGAGATCCTATCCAAGATAGGGTATGGAGAGATTATAAGGCTCTCTTATCTTGAGCTTCTTGAGAGGATTTTTAAAAGATGAGCCACATCTATTCATTATGAGCAGAAGAGCTGAGAGCGCCATGCTCTCGATGCTGGTTCTGATAGTCGCGGTCCAGCTCCTCTCTCTGGGGATGATGCCGGCGCTATCAGCCAGCGAGGTCCGGGTCTTCGAGGACCCATCTGCAACATCGAATGCGATACTTTACGTAGTTCTGGTGCTGCTATTCACCGGCTTTCTCCTGCTGGCAACACGCCTTGGCTGGAGCTGGCTCATCTCCGGTAGCATTCAGCTCTGCCTTTTCTTGAGCATATTCTACGTTCTAAGCGTGTACCTGCCAGAGCTCATGGCATTTCTCATCTCGATCGCTCTGATGCTCGCTATAATCTACTATCCTGAGTGGTATGTTATAGATTCTGTGGGCATTCTGGTCAGCGCTGGCGTCAGCGTTCTTTTCGGGATCAGCATGAGCGCGATTCCTGTTATCGTTCTCCTTCTGATCCTCGCGGTATACGACGCTATATCTGTGTACAAAACAAGACATATGGTCTCGCTGGCGGAGAGCGTCATAAATATCAAGGCACCACTGCTTTTCGTTGTGCCGAAGAGCTGGGGATACAGCTTTCGAGGAGACGCTCGTGTGGGCCATAGCGATGGGAGGGGCGCTTATTTCCTCGGCCTTGGCGATGCGATAATGCCCACAGTTCTTGTCGTCTCTGCGAACTGGTCCGTTCCCGATGGTTACACCCTTTTTGGTGTGGCGCTCCCAGCCATAGGCACGATGCTAGGCACATATCTAGGCTTCGCGATACTCGCAACGGCATCAAGCGATAAGCCGCAGGCTGGCCTGCCGTTCCTGAACGGCGGTGCTGTTATCGGCTTTCTTCTTGGATGTGTATTAGCTGGCGTCTCACCGGTATGAGATAACATGCAAACCGCGGTCTGAAGGCAAAGCATGCGGAGCGGCTGAACTGAAGCGGCTGGAGTAATGGAAAAAGTCAACTACTCCGCCCTGAAGGGAGGGGCTTGCAGCTGAGAATCTTGGAGGATTCTCGCCACGATAGGCAGGTTGACTTCTACCCTTGCTTTGATGTTCAGAGCGATGTGTATCTCCAAGCATTCGAACCGTTGTCCCCTTCATCCCACATTTCGCAGCAAGGAACAAAAGTTGAATATTTTTATGCATAGCGATTTAACCAATTAGTTATAATCCCATATTATTCATAAGTTAATTTATTATTTTGTTCGAGCAGGTTGCTACAACTTTCTGCCATAAAGTCATGTTAAGATTATTCAGCTTTTCAGCATATTAGAAAATTTTGTAAATTAAAAAATAAGTTATTGTTTCAATTACAAAAATTTATACACATAAATCGATAGCGCAAAAATTATTGGCTCTTTTACCCTTTATTGCGAAATGTAGGCTTCATCAGGGGGTGCCTTAGCTTTTCCGGAGACACAACAATATGGTATTAGATCTGCAGACATATTAAGGTCATGGGAGGAGCCGTACGGCATTCCTCCCCGCCCTAAAGGACGGGGCCTCCTGCCTGCTCGAGGTGAAGTATATGTTTCTCTCATCCGATCCTAGCTCGAGGAACTTGCCGGTTGCGAGGATCATGTGGCTGTACCTCAATGGCGCCACCCTCGTGCCTGGCCCCACGACGGACTCCTTCTGGAGCCGGACGTTATCGCCGACTACGGGTATGCCGTTTCTTCCATTTGACTGTTCGGCATCCAGAACGCTGTGCGCCTCGATCGTGGAATATCTTCCAACGATTCCACGATTTATCCGCACGCCATGCATTATGTTGGAGAAGCTCATTACTGCGCTATCCCTTATCTCGACCCCCCTCTCGATCATGCAGGTATGTCCGATATGGGAGTTCTCTATGACGACCCCGGGCTCGATTCGGCAGTCTCTGCCTATGAAGACATTTCCTCTGAGCTCTATATCCCCCCTTTCGAGCAGGCGATCTATACGCTTGAGCGTGGAGGGGTGTATCCACTGGTTCTCTTTATATGGATGCCTGAATGTGAAATGGCGCACATTTCCTGATAGCACGTTCATCGTAGCCTGGAGAAGCCGCTCAGGTGTGCCGATGTCGATCCAATAGCCCTTCAGCGGGTATCCATAAACCTCATAGCCGTTCTCGGTAAGATAGGGTATGAGATCACCGCCGATATCTCTCGACTTATCCCCCATCTCCAAGAGGACATCCTTGATATCACGGGAGAAGAGATAAAAGGCTGTGTTTATCATTCTGCTCGGCTCAGTGCCTGCCTTGGGCTTCTCGATGAATTGCCTTATGCGCATATCGCTTTCAAGTTTCGCCACCCCGTATTGAGATGCGCTCTCCTCAGGCGGCAGTTCCTTCAGCGCCACCGTCAGGATGGGGTTCTTCTTCCTGTGATATGCTATGAAGTCGGCAAGATCGATATCTATGAGGTTGTCGCCGGAGACCACGAGAACATCCTCATCTATTGAGAAGTAATTCAAACAATATCTGAGGGAGTCTGCGCTGCCGTGATCCTCGTACTGCGGCTGATAGCTGAACTCCTCATGATCCTCAATTCCGAGCCGCTTGAAGAAACCCTCTCCAGCTTTGAAGTAGTTGGAGAGAGCCAGTGTGTTCTCGAACCCCTTGCTGCCAAGTATGAATCTTCTGCATCCCTGGATAGCAAGAACCCTGAAGAGCACAGCTATTATCGCGGTGTCGCATATCTCGACCAAAGGCTTCGGCTGACAGAGCGTGAGGGGATATAACCTCGTGCCCCCACCGCCGACTGTTGCTATTACTGGCGGCAGCATGAAAGTAAGTAGAAGTTCTCGAATATTAAATATCCGCTTGTAGCGCACTTCTCAGCATTAGATGTTAGAATGAGTGTGCGTACCGGATCGCGAAAGCTCCGGTCTCCAAGCTGGATACGAAGCGAACCTACCGTAGCGATATCATTCTGGAACTGTCTGATAATACGGTCGGTTGTTTCTGGCATCAAAGCGCCACCATAGCGACTCAGGTTGTCGGTTTTCATGCCAACAGCGCGGGAGGACTACCAGAGATCGGAAGCGCTGGACTGTCCGGATAAGCGCTTAGGCAAGAAATTTGGGCCTTTACTGCTTCTGCATGTCAGAAACACATAAATCCTTATTCGGACAGGCCGAAAGCGCCCAGGCATGAGTTTATATCCCTGAAGATCAAACAACGCTAGTATGAGTGAATCGTCAGCTATGACGGATCAGGAAAGCCTGATCGAGTCGTTCACCAAGCGGATCGCAGCGCTCGAGAGGGAGAACAGAGCTCTGGCTGAGGAGGCGGAGGCTCTCAGGATCGAGCGTGAGGAGGCCAGAGCGAAGCTCTTCGAGTCTCTGATATCAAACAAGAAATATCTGCGCGAGCTGGAGCGGCTGAAGAAGGAGAACGCTCTTCTCAGGCGCATGCCGCTGTTTCTGGCCACAGTGATAGAGGTGGGTGACGACTACGTCATGCTCAGACAGCACGGAAACAACCAGGAGTTCATCACCACAGCTCCTCCAGATATAATGGAGAAACTTCAGCCCAACAGCAGGGTTGCTATAAACAACTCTCTAACTATAGTGAGACTCTTGGAGAGATCTGTGGATGTCAGGGCTAAGACAATGGAGCTCATCGAGGCGCCGAACGTTACATACGATGATGTTGGGGGCCTTGATGATCAGATACAGGAGATACGGGAGACGGTCGAGCTTCCGCTAACAAGGCCTGAGCTGTTTACCGAAATAGGTATAGAGCCGCCAAGGGGAGTCCTGCTGTACGGGCTTCCGGGCACAGGCAAGACTCTGCTCGCAAAGGCTGTTGCGCATCACGCCCAGGCCACTTTCATACACATGTCGGGAAGCGAGCTCGTCCACAAGTTCATAGGAGAGGGCGCGCAGCTTGTGCGAGATATATTCCAGATGGCAAGGGAGAAGGCCCCATCGATAGTCTTCATAGATGAGATAGATGCTGTGGGCAGCATACGAACCCACGATGGCACCACAGGAAGCGCAGAGGTCAACCGCACTATGATGCAGCTTCTCGCCGAGATGGATGGCTTCAGGGAGAGAGGGGATGTTAAGATCATCGCCGCCACAAACAGGATAGACATCCTCGACCCAGCGCTTCTGAGACCGGGGAGGTTCGACAGGATCATCGAGATCCCGATGCCGAATGAGGTCGCGAGGCTGAAGATACTCGAGATACATACCCGGAGGATGAAGAAGGCGAACGATGTTGATCTGCTCGCCATAGCAAAGCAGACGGAAGGCGCAAGTGGCGCGGAGCTCAAAGCCATTGCAGTCGAGGCCGGGATGAATGCGATAAGGAGAGAGGCCAGAGACGTTACAATGGACGATTTCCAGAAGGCCGTCAAGAAGGTCCTCGGCATAGAGGAGAAGACGGATGAGTCTCTCAGGATGTTCTATTAGGCCTGAGAGCCTCTAAAAACTCTTTTTTATGCGCTGGAAGGGAATCTCAGGGGGGGAGATGTGGTTGAGTTTTTACTAACGGCTTTCCGGGCTTCCATAACAAAGAAACATGTTCATGCGAACCCGTTGATCTAGATTGTGGGTGCGATCAATCTCTCGGACTCTGCTATGAATCTCTCGACAAGCTCTCTTGCCATCTCATCAGGATATTGCACAGGAGGATGTTTCATTGTATATGATGAGATCTCCAGAAGAGGCCCTCCGATGCCTCTATCAATCGCGAGCTTGCACACCCTTATCGCATCAATCGTGCAGCCAGCGCTGTTTGGCGAGTCCTCCACAGAGAGCCTGAGCTCCAGATTTATCGGCACATCTCCGAAGATCCTGCCCTCCATACGTAGGAAGCAGATCTTGTTATCCTTCTGCCATGGTATGTAATCACAGGGTCCGATGTGTATGTTCTCAGGCTCAAGCGGGGTGTCGAGAACCGATTGCACAGCCTCTGTCTTGGAGATCTTCTTTGATCTCAATCGATCTCTGCTCAACATATTCAGAAAATCTGTGTTTCCTCCGACATTGAGCTGATAGGTCCTATCAAGCTTGCAGCCACGATCCTTGAAAAGCTTTGCCAGGGTTCTATGGACTATTGTAGCACCTATCTGCGATTTTATATCGTCACCAACCACGGGGATTCCCCGCTCCTTGAACCTGCCCGCCCATTCCCTGTCGGATGCTATAAAGACGGGCATACAGTTTATAAAGGCCACACCAGCATCGAGAGCTGATTGCGCATAGAATCTCGTTGCCCGCTCGGCGCCAACTGGCATGTAGTTAATGAGTATCTCAGCGCCGCTATCCTCCAGTTCTTTTCTTACATCACATGGCGGTTGATCTGAGACTATAAACGTGCTCTCAGCCGGGTACTCCCTCATATGCGGAGCCACGCCATCGAGCACATGGCCCATCTTTACCGTAACCCCTTTGAATGGGACGTGAGGATGAAATACCTTCGTGCAGTTGGGCTTCGCGAATATAGCCTCGCTGATATCTCGCCCAACCTTACGAGCATCGATATCAAAAGCTGCCACGACATCTATGTCACCGGGTTTGTAGCCGCAGATGTCGTAGTGCATGAGACCCACACACTCATCTGCGCATTTGTCTTTGTAATACTCAATACCTTGGATCAGAGAGCTTGCGCAGTTGCCCACCCCTGCTATTGCCAATCTAATCTTTTTCAATATCTATTCCCCTCCTGAAATCCCTGGAAGCTGGAACCTGAGACCGGTTCTCGCTATTTAGGTAGACATATATAACTCTATAGGCATTATAGATATCAAAGATCATTTTATAAGTTGACGACCTGCTCAAGGAGCTCTTTCAGCATCTTTCTGAGATTTATCTCGAGAGAACGCGGATCTGATGAGCTGTATGAGACCTTGTATGTTCCCGGAAACGCGAGATCATCGCCATCCCTTACTATTATCACGCTGGTCTTACCTATAGCATGCGCTATCCCCAGGCCATACATCACGTCTGCCTCTTTCTCTGTGAGATCTGCGACGATTACTCTGGAGCTGCCTATCACACGCCATGCATGTCTGAGAGAGGCCTCGCTCCTTGTGATGCCGCTCAGCCTGATAGGCTCGACCTTCAGCTCATCGAGTATTGTCGATGCCGTATCATACACCAGCTGATCTCCCCCTGGAGAGAGTATGGCACAGCTGTTCTCGAGCACATACGGAGCGGGTCCGAAAATGGGCCTGAGCCTCAGCATGCTGAGCATTCCCATAAAACGAAGAAATTCGGCGTCGACATGCTCTTCCGCAATTCTTCTCAGGATACCTGCGCGATCTTCGGATGGTTTATCCAGCAGATCAGCAGGAAACTGCAACAAGAACGGATCCTCGAAGCCGAACTCCCAGCTCGCCTTTGAGAGAGCCATATCCGCGGCGATATCGAGGTGCTCCGCTGAGAGGTAGAGAGATGAGAGGTTTCCATGCCTGAACTGCGCGATTACAAGAAGCTTCTTCCGGTCGAGCACCACGACGATGCTGCACGGCAGTGAGGATCTGGCGATACCACGCTGGAGGTGTCTTGAATCTGATATCTCGTTGACAAAGCCGACGAATTCATCGAGAAGCGCATCCACCATCTCCTGAACTTCCAATGACATCGTGCCGCCTTTTGTTCTTGTGCCCCTGTGGATCATAAATCCTAGCAGTGCCTTTTAGGTATATTAAGCTGCTACACATGATAGCTGGCAAAACAACAGAGGGATCGGTATGGACATAGAGATAAAGCGCTCTCGGCGCAGGCGCAAGACCGTTGAGATAAGGCTGAAGGGAGAGAAGATCGAGGTCCTCGCGCCATCTGATATATCCGAGAGAGAGCTAGAGGTATACATAACAAAGTTCAAGAGTCGGGTGAAGAAGAGAAGCTCGAGAGATGCGTCCCAGCTGGAGCAGCGAGCGAGTTATTTAAACAAAAAGTACTTCGGCGGATCTATCTCGTGGAGGAGCATAACATACTCGGATAGGATGGAGAAGCGCTATGGATCATGCACCCCCTCAACCGGCGAGATAAGAATAAGCTCTCGCCTGAAGCAGATGCCGAGGTGGGTGGAGGATTACGTGATCGTACACGAGCTCGCACATATGATTGAGCCGAATCATGGAGCGAGATTTAGATCTCTTCTGAACAGATATCCCCTGGCGGAGAGGGCACGAGGCTTTCTGATGGCAATGGATAGATGCAGAAATTCGAATATAAACTCGCGCGAAGAGAAAGGATGATGAGTGTATACCCCCCCTCTGAGGATACATATCTGCTCCTGCGTGCCGCTATCTCTGAGGCAAAGGAAACCGATTCTGTTATAGAGATCGGCTGCGGCTCCGGGTTGATCTCGAAGTCCCTCAGCTCGAGGGTGAGAAGCATATTAGCGACGGATATCAACCCCCATGCTGTTAAAGCAGCAGCATCTCTTGGCGTGCCTGTGATCAGAACGGACCTGTTTCAGGGGATAAGATGCAGGTTCGACCTGATTTTGTTCAACCCACCATATCTGCCCTCCGAAGAGGGGATAGATATCGATAAAATGGATGATTGCTGGCTCTCTCTAGCAATTGATGGCGGTAGAGACGGAAGGGATGTCATAAAGAGATTTCTTCAGGGCGTTAAGGAGATCATGAGCCGGGATGGAAGAGCCCTTCTGCTCGTCTCCTCCCTCAGCGGCCTCGATGAGGTCGAGGAGATAGCCCGACGCTCGGGTCTGCACACCGAGATTGTGGCGAAGGAGAGATATTTCTTCGAGGAGCTCTATGTGCTGCGGCTAACAACTGCGCCAGCTAACGAGGAAAAATAGCGCCACTGGTCTTCCCGACTCGTTACCTTACGGCCTGAACTACCCACCATTCAGGCATATAGCTGCAGCATCTCGAATACTGTGGTCGATGGACTCGATCTATGCTAAAAGATCCCATCGCCAAAATATTATCTTGTCAATGCTATAAAAACTCGGTTGCGGTCTCGCTTCGGACCTGTCCGAATAAGGATTATGTGTTTCTGACATGCAGAAGCGTAACAAACTGACCTCAGCGCCTATCCGGAAGGTCGCTCGATTCGATGAATAGTTTTTAGAATGAGATCAGGGCCAATCCCCGCCTTTTCAAAGGTGGGATACAGCCCGTACTATCGAAAGATATAAACTAATGGAGACCATATGTATATCTCAAGATGACCAAACAAGAGCATTGGGTGAGCGCGCGAGGGTGTGTCTATAACGTGTACTACCACTTCGTATGGTCAACAAAATACCGAAGAAAGGTTCTTGTGGGATCGGTGGCCGATGACCTTCGTCGGTTGCATG
>FWPV01002090.1_pt1 | contig 50642 bp, 43 predicted proteins | sample 2228371 | NCBI WGS metagenome assembly FWPV01 (sample SAMEA103939776, study PRJEB20133) | metagenome
ATCTATATTATTTCCTTTTAATTTACTGTAATTTAAAATTATGACTTCTCTTAAGCCGCCGCTTATTAAAAATAAAAATGAAATAATAGTTATGCCCAGAACAAAATAAACAATTATTTTAAATCTTTTAATAAAATCTTTTTCTTCTGCTGCTTTCTTTATTATACTATCAACCCCAATACACGAAAGAACAACAATGAAAAATGTTACAAGATAAAAAAATCTTGACGGATTTCTGAATTGTTTAAAGACTGGAATGAAATAAAATAAATCATATAAAACCCCGTATCTACCAAAAGCAAGCAGGGTAAAAATAACGGACGTTATAAGAAAAAAAACAGATAAATTTTTATGTTGCTTTGAAAATGTTAAAAATGGCAGAAGTAAAAAACACGTTATACCAAAATAATATGTTGTCAGAACAAACGGCATAAATCCCCAGTAAGTTTCATTATAAAGTCCAAAAAATTGCGGAAACAAAAATGTTATCACCTCCAGCGGATGAAATGACCAGGAAACAAAATGGTCAAATGAAAAATCTCCACGCCATGAATAATTTGTGTAATTAAGGGATGGTATAAACTGCATTGCAGAAAATAACAGTGAAAACATACTGATAATTAAAAAATATATTATTAATTCTTTTTTATTATTATTTTTGTTTACTATTATAAAATAAACAAGGTAAAATAATATCCCGAGCAACGTATAAGCCATAATCTGCATGCCGGTTGCAAGCATCTGTAAAGCCAGGACAAAGGCAGCTGCCATAAGGTATTTTATTTTATTTTGAGTAAATGCCTTATGGGTAAAATAAAAAGCAAACGGAATAAGACAGGCTGATTTTACATTATTTATATGCCCGGCATAAAGATAAGACATTATGAATCCAGACATCATAATAACTGATGAGCCAAAATATGAAGATAATCTTAAAAGATTGATGCTTCGTAAATAAAGATACGTTCCCAACCCTGCAATAAAAAGATGTAAAATAATATCATAAACATAAATTTTTTGATAAGGGATATTAAGTAAAATAAAAACTAAATCAGTTGGATAAAAAAAAAGCAAACTGGAAGAAGCAATCATAGGCATGCCAAAATAAATATCAGGAATCCATGAAGGAAGGCAATTAAATTTATGTATGGCATTTCTAGCAAATTCACTAAAAGCAATATATATATTTATTGCATCGTGCCCGAATACAAATTTTCCATTTACTATTGCTTCTTTAAATAAGATAAAAATTCCTGTGCAAAATGGTAAAAATATAAGAATTCTTTCTTTTTTATTATTCATTTTTAAACCACTGAATCGTTTTTGTAAGTCCTTCTTTTAATTTTACTTCTGGTCTCCAGTTTAAAATTTTTTTTGCTTTCGTTATATCCGGTTTTCTTCTCAGTGGGTCGTCTTCTGGTAATTTTTTATAGATTAGTTTTGACTTTGATACTGTCAAATCTTTTATAATAATAGCCGCTTCTTTTATAGTGAATTCTTCCGGGTTTCCTAAATTTATTACCTGATTTTTTGCTGCCTTATTAAACATTGTTTTAATTATACCTTTTACCATATCTGAAACATAACAAAAACTCCTTGTCTGTGTGCCTTTGCCATAAATAGTTATAGGTTTATTATTTAATGCCTGATAAATAAAATTGGAAATAACCCTTCCATCATCTTTCTGCAATCTTGGACCATAAGTATTAAAAATCCGGATTATTCTAACATCAAGCCCAAACTTTCTTGCATATTCCATGGTTAGTGCCTCTGCAAATCTTTTCGCTTCATCATAACAACTACGCGGACCTACAGGATTTACATTACCTCTGTATTCTTCTTTTTGTGGATGGACTTCAGGATCGCCGTAAACTTCAGAAGTTGAAGCAAGTAAAAATCTTGCTTTGTTTTTTTTTGCAAGTTCAAGTATATTATACGTTCCAAGCGAATTTGTCATTAAAGTGTCAATTGAATATTTCTGGTAATAAGGCGGAGAAGCATAAGATGCGAGATGAAAAATATAGCTTATTTTTTTATTTATTTTCAATGGACTTTTAACATCCTGCTTTATAAATTTAAAATTTTTATGTTTAATTATTGTCTTTAAATTTTCTAATTTTCCTGTTCCTAAATTATCAACACACATAACCTTAAATTTTTTTTCAATAAGCGCTTCACATAAATGTGAGCCAATAAATCCAGCGCCACCGGTTACTAAAATTGTTTTATCCATTTTCACTCCTTTAAATCATCCAGTATGGAATTGCATAAATTTTTTCTGCCAGCTGTTTTATTTCTTTACCTGTATAAACAATATAACCTATTTTTGTTTGCGGATAAACATTAAAAAACTTCAATATTCCTTTTGCATCTGCATAATTTACAGAATTACTTAATTTCACTTCAACAGCAACAATTTTATCCAGATACTCAACTATGAAATCAACTTCATCGCCATTTACTGTTCGCCAGTAATAAACAGATGCTCTTGGGAACTGTAAAGATGACCACACTAAAATATGATTCAGTACAAAATGTTCAAACAGAAAACCTTTTAAATTATCTTTTTCTATTGTGTCTTTTTTTAAATTATTCCTTAAATAATTAATGATACCTGTATCAAACCAGTATATTTTTGGTTTTTTTATTATTCTTTTCTTTTTATTCATATGATAAACAGGTAATCTTATTATTATATTTGAAGCTTCCAATAAATTCAAATATCTATGTACTGTTGGTTGTGATATTGCTGTCTCGCGGGCGATTGTTGTCTCTTCAATTGAAGAACCAGAAAAACATGACAAAACTTTCATGAATTTTCTATAATCGCTTAAATCAGAAATTGATGATATATCTCTCATGTCTCTTTCAAGGTAGGTATTTACATATCCTTCCCACCATAGTGGTATATCTTTTTCTTTTAATTTTAATAAAGGAACAGGCAGCAGCCCACCCCATAATAACTTATTTAAATCAATATTTTCTTTTTTTATCTTTTTAAAACTGATATTATTATCTATTAAAATATCAAAAATAGATCTGTTTTTAATTTCTAAATATTCATTTATTGTAAAAGGAAATATATTTAAAAATGATGCACGACCGGCTAATGATTCGGTTATGTTTCTGGCAAGAAGTATATTTGCAGAACCGGAAAGCAAAAATTTTTTTCTTCTATTTGTTTCATCAACTACTATTTTAACTGTATTTAGAATCCAGGGAATTTTTTGAACTTCATCTATAATGGTAATTCCCTTTAATTTTAAAATTTTATCCCCGCCGGTTTTTAATATATCAATATCAGAATATGAATCTCCTGAATAATAATTGCTGATTCCGGATATCTTTAAATGACGCATCAATGTACTTTTCCCTGTCTGTCTGGCGCCTGTTAGAATAACGACAGGGGTGGCATTAAAAGCCCTTATTATACTTTTTTCAACATATCTTGATAAATATTCTTTACTTGAATAATGATTATTCATATCGTGAATAATTATACATTATTTAATATTCAATGTCAAATATTAAAATTGCCCTTAAATCCACAATAGAAAATACTGAAAGCGCTATTTTATATTTTAAAACATAAAAAAATCTTGTTTTCAAGAATCATCCGTTAGGTGAAATTTATTACATAAAAAATATCTGATAGTGAAACTGGAGGGGTGGACGCTTTCATTTATTTATATCTTTTATATACAAAGATTTTGGTATATCTTTACTTATGTTACCCTTGCCTGATTCAATATTGTCTTTTATAAATAAACTATTTCTATCTGCTGGAGGGAAAACCAGGATACTTCCTTTTTCAATAATATTGCCTATTATATTCTGATATAAGGTCTTATCCCTGACAATAATATTTTCATCTATAACTTTATTCCTGAATAAAGTGTTTCCAGGGCCGCATGGTCCCCACCAGTCAGAAAATTCAATTTTAGCAACTCTATTGCCTTCAAACAAATTCATAAACGGATAATGACCATGTATTGAAATATCACATATGACAGTTCCTGGTGTATGATCTGATGTTGCAAAAGGATTGCTTGAATCGTTATATCCAAACACATTTCCATTTGCACCGAGGTGAACCATCATAGAATGGCGCAGATGAAAAAATTTATTTTTCTCAACAAGATTATTGCAACCATGATGTTTTATCTCAACACCATAGCCATGACCACCACCGCCATAATCGTGAGCATGATGAAAATACGAATTTAAAACACTGCACCTGTATGAACGCTCTATACTGACATGCGTCCTGAAGGCATATTCACTTTCAATATTTTTAACCATACAATACGCACTATTTTTTATGGTAATTATATTACCTTCACCTTTATCAATCCGTTTTATATGAAAATCCATAAGTGCTGCGCCTGTTGTCATATATAAAATTCTTATTCTTGGTTTTAAGTTCTTGTCAAAATCTATGTGAAGTGGTTCGTCTATTGTTATTTTATTTCCATTAACTGATATTACCTGAAATATCTGGCCTACAACATTTTTTTTATAGCTCTGATTCCATTCAGGATTTGTATACATCTTTTCAGCATCATTATCCTGTTCAATTTCAAGGAAAACGCCGGGGCTAAAAAATGAATTGTTTTTTGCTTCTAAAACGCTGGAACCTTTTTCAAACCCGGATGTTAATTCAACCCACTCTGATTTACCCTCAGGCCCTATGGTTATTGCATCAACTGCGGGCGCTCCCTTTAAATCAAAAATTAATTTTGTTTTATTTATCCCAATACCTTTTAAAATAATACTTTTATAAATCCTTAAAGGCGACTTTAAAAGGTATGTGCCTTCTGGAATTAAAATTTCTGTATGTGGCTTTACTTCCATTATTGCTTTATTAAATGCGGCAGAATCATCAGTTTTTCCATCGCCTGCTGCTCCAGAATCTTTTATATTTATCTTATTTTCTATTTTTATCCTGCTATTTGGGCAACCCACATTTGTCCAGTCAATTGACTGATTTTCAGGAATGATTCCTCCAGAAACATTGTAAAACATAAAGAAAAATACTCCGATTAATAAGATTTTATTTATATTCATATATGTATTATAACATTAAACTTTTGCATATGGAATTAATAATTCCAAAAAGAAGGTAAAAATGGAAACCGTATTTCCAATTTTTATTAAATCAAACAAATTTTCAAGTCTTTAAATTGATAAAAACATGTTCAAATATAGTTCAAACTACGTTTTAAAATAGTTCGTACTTAGTTCAAATGTAGTTAAAAACTATTTACGAACTATATTTGAACTCCTTACGCACTATTTATGAACATTTTTTTTAAATAAATTTCAAATCTTAAATCTTAAATTAATACTACCTTAATTGAAAATTTTTAATTCTTAATTTTTAATTGTTCCTTTCACCTATTCAACCCCTTCAGGGTTGGTGTGGATTATGTGATTTTTATTCCACACGTTTCACGTGTGGCTACTGTTATTCAACCCCCTTCGGGGTTTTAAATTTTTAATACTTAAATCGTAAATCTCAAATCCCAATTTCCCATTTGGCACTTGCCATTGTCTTTTCCAACCAACAACAAGCAATCAGCAATCAGTAATGTCTTTATTTCTCACTGTCTTTCAAAATGTCTCATTCATACTACATTTGATCTCTTCTATTTTAAAATTCAATCTTTTTCTATCAAAACATGATGAAATATCTTTAATATCATCTGTAAACAATTCGGCATGTCTTTTTGCCTTTTCCTGGCTTGTGGCTTTTATCTTAACAATGTAGGATTTAACCAGAATAACATCATATGTTTTCATATTGCCTCCTCTTAAAAATAAATCATCTTTTCTCCATCTTTATTAATATCCCATAATTTTTCTGGTGTTTTTATTCTATAATAATTCTTTATAATTGACGAGTTGATAATAATTGTATTTTCCTGTAATTTAACTGTTTGTAGCTTTTTTATATCATAACAACATGAAAATATTATTGTGTCTTTTGAATTTAACAATTCATCGTTTAAATATCCGGAAAAAATTATAATTTTATTATTTAAATTCATCTCCAGGTAATTATTATAAAAGGATAAATTTATATTCTTATCAATATTGAAATTTGAATTATTTGCAATAAACCCGACATTTTTATCATCAAAATATCTGTCTGATAATATATTTCTCACATAAAAATTGTTTTTGATAATCTCATAATTTTGTTTGTTGTTTATAGAATAAAGTATAAGGTAATCTAAAATATTTATTCCCTGTTTTTTTAGATATAAAATAATTTTATTTGAAATTTCTTTTAATTGAGTAGTTCCATCACATCCTATTAATAAAATTTTTATGTTATTTTGCGTTTTTACAAAAATCGTCCCTATTTTTTTTGTTTCCGGGAAATATATGTATGAATTCTTTTCCGGTATACACAGATGAAATATAAATAATATAACAATAATACCTGCTATTGCCTTTTTTAATGACAGTTTTTTAATAAATATATCTATATCATTGTGTGGAAGTATAATAAAAAATAAGTAATATAAAAAAAGGAAAATAAAATTCATTGATTTTACTGATATTGCAGCAAAAGGAATTGATGATAGTATTTTCACGATAAAAATCATTAATTTGATAAGAATCCAGATACTTGCCCCGAGTAAAACAGAAATTTTTAAAGAAATGATTCCAGATATCCATAAAACAAACCCAAGAATTGTAATTACACTTGAAACAGGAACAATAAAAAAATTTGCAACAACAGAAATTATTGAAACCTGATGAAATGTGTTTGCCATAACAGGGATTATAAAAATCTGTGATGTAATAGTGGTAAATAAAATTTCAGATAGCCATTTAGGATAATCAGGAAAATTTTTACTTATATAACCACCATAATAAATTATTCCAAAAGTAGCAAGAAAAGATAACTGAAAACTAACAGAAAATAACTCAAAAGGATTTATAAGTAAAATAAAAAAACCTGCAACAGCAAGCGAATTTGACAAATCGCTATCATATTCTATTATGTAACCTATCAAAACAACATAAGCCATAAAAGTTGCACGTATTATTGATGGGTCTGCACCGGTTATTGCTGCAAATACAGAAATAAAAATCAAGGTAATCAATGCGCTGATTTTTCTGGAAAAATATAATAGTTTCAGAATTAAAAATATAAGTAATGCAATTATACCCACATTCATTCCTGATACTGCAAGAATATGAGCTGTACCTGTCCTTTTAAAGTAATTATTTATCTCTTCCGGTAAAACTTTATAATTTCCGAGCATTATGCCTTCTAAAACTTTTGCTTCTTCTTCTGGAAGCGATGAATAAATAATATATGTTAATTTCTCTTTAACTTCATATGAAAATTTTAGAAAATAATTTGGCGTTTTATTTCCAACAACTGCCACATCTTTTTCTTTTGCATATAAAGTATTGTAAATTGATTTATATTTCAAAAATTCTTTATAGTTAAAATCATCTTTGCTTTTGGGTTGAATGTGGGTATGTAATATTCCATTTATTTTTACTATATCTCCATACCTAACTTTTATTCCTAAATTTTTTGCAATTGTTACTCTGATTTTCCCATGTATGTTAGTAATCTTTTGCTTTTCATTTTCAATAGAAATTATATTGCCATTAAAATAAATTTTGTCTTCTGTTTCTTCTACCATTTCGGTAATGTGAATGGTAAAATTTCCATTTGTGTAATAATGCAATTTTTTTATATGGTTTTCAGGTAAATAATTTATTTTATAAATAGAATATAAAAAACCCAGTAAAAAGAATAAAATAAAAAATATTATGGTTTTATTGTTTTTAAAATTAATAATGCTAATAATAAAAAGCATTGTGATAATTATAAAACCAGAAATTATATGTTCGCTAAAAAAAATCCCTGATGCAAAAGATAAAAATAAAAAAATAAAAGGTTTGTTCATCACAACATCTCACTTTATTCAACTTTTATATGTTTTTTTATTTTTTCAAACTTTTTTGCCGTTATACCTTTTATTTCTTTTAATTCATTAATATGTTTAAAACCGTTATTTTTTATCCTGTATTCTATTATTCTGTTAGCAAGAATTTCACCTATTCCAGGAATTTTATCTATTTCTTCCTTTGTTGCTGAATTTATATTAATTAAACCGGGTGTTTTATTTTCAATCTTTATTTTATTTTTAAAAGTTGTGAAAAAATAAACAAGACATCCCGCAAAAAATGAAATGATGATTATTAAAAGAATTGTGCGTTCTTCTTTTGTAAGTAACATAAGTCACCCCTCTATATTTTCAATTCTCTATTTTAATTTTTCATTTTATAAATCATTTTATAAATCGTAAATTACAAATTGTAAATATTTTATTCATCCTTAAATCTTCCAGCTGCTTTTTCATAACCGTTTATTATCCAGTTATATACAAAATCTTTTATTATTAAAAATTTTTTCTTCAAACTTTCTTTTTCTTCATCTGTAAATTTATCTAAAACAAAATCTGCTTCTTTACCTTTTTCTTCCGGTCTTCCTATTCCTATACGAACTCTACAAAAATTATTATCTCCAAGTTCCTGTATAATAGATTTTATACCATTATGACCCGCATCTCCACCACCTTTTTTTATCTTTATTTTTGCAAAAGGGAGGTCTATATCATCATGTATTATCAGTATATCCTCAGCAGGAATTTTAAATTTCACAGAAAAAAAACATACTGCCTTTCCTGAAAGATTCATAAAGGTTTGTGGTTTTAAAAAAAGGATTTTTTCGTTGTTAATAATCTTTTTACCAAAAACAGTTAATTTATTTTTCTCTGAATACCTGAATTTTAGTTCATTAGATAAATAATCCAGAAAAATAAAACCGATATTGTGTCTGGTGTTATTATATTCTTTTCCTTTGTTACCAAGCCCTGCAATTAATTTCATTTAATTTCCAGAAATATATTACTTTTTTTCTTCTTTTTTCCCAGCCTCTTTCTTTGCTGTATCTTTCGCCGACGCTTGCTCTTCAACAACTTCTTCTTCTTTTCTTTCCTTTCTTATCAACTCAGGTTGTGCTATTTCAGGAGTTGCTGCTACACCTGCTTCAGCTGGTTTTACTTCTTCTTCTACCTTATGAGTTACAACAGCAAATAATACTCTGTTTTTATCATCCATTACTTCAACGCCATCTGGCAATTGAACGTCTCCAATTGTTAAGCTATGTCCAATTTTTAAAGAAGAAATGTCAACTTCTATCCTGGATGGTAAATCTTTGGGCAAACATCTTAAAGAAAGTTCTCGTAAACTATGCTCTAAAATGCCGCCCATTTTTACCCCTTCTGCAACTCCTTTTGCAAAAACAGGAACCCTGAAAATTGCTTTTTCATTTTCAGATATCTGATGAAAATCCGCATGGATTATCTCATCAGTCCTTGGGTCTCTCTGGACTTCCTTTATTACAACTGTTTTTTCTTCCTGTTTATCTTTTTCTTTTAATTTTAATGTGATAAGTAATGTGCCTTCTTCCAGTGTTTTGACTGTCTTTTCAATGTCTTTTATTTTTATTTCAATCGGCATTGATTTTGTCTGTTTGCCATAAACAATAGCTGGAATTTTTCCATCTTTTTTCAGTTTTCTTGCTGCAACTTTTCTTTCTCTTAAAGTTGCTTCTATTTCCACGCGATTCATTTATAAAACCTCCTGTTAATAATAAACTGATTTTTATTTAAATAACTGACTTATTGTTTTTTCTTTATGAATTCTTTTGATTGCCTCTCCAAACAACCATGCTACAGAAAGAACTGTTATCTTTTTTATCTGACTTCTATCATGCTGCGGAATTGTATCGGTTATAACTATTTCTTCAATCGGTGCATCCTGCATTTTTTGAATTGCATTACCTGAAAAAAGTCCGTGTGTCATACAGGCAAAAATTTTCGAAGCTCCCTGTGCTTTAATAAACTTTGCTGCCTGGGCAAGTGTGCCTCCTGTTGCAAGCATATCATCCGGAATTAAAATATTTTTTCCTTTTACATCACCTATTAAATGCATAGCATCAACAGATTCAGGCCCACGTCTTTTTTTATCAACAACAACCAGTGGTGTATTTAACTTTTCTGCAAAATACCATGCAAGCTTTATACCACCAATATCAGCTGTTGCTACAACAAGATTTTTGATTTTTTTCTTTTTAAAATAATCAATAAAAACAGGAGCTGCAAGAAGATGATCAACAGGTATATCAAAAAATCCCTGTATCTGTCCTGCATGTAAATCCATGGTTAAAATTCTATCTGCTCCTGCCTGAGTTAAAATATTTGCTACAAGTTTTGCAGTTATAGGAACCCTTGGCTGGTCTTTTCTATCCTGCCTTGCATATCCAAAAAAAGGAATAACAGCTGTTATCCTCTTTGCTGATGCCCTGCGCAATGCATCTATCATTATCAATAATTCCATTAAATTATCATTAACCGGCGGGCAGGTAGATTGTATAACAAATACATCCTTGCCACGAACATTATCATTTATTTTTACTCTTATCTCACCTTCTGGAAATTTATCAACAAGCGCATCTCCAAGTTTTATGCCTATGTTCTTTGCTATCTTTCTGGCAAGATCTATATTTGAGTTGCCGGAAAACAATATCATTTCTTATCTCTCCTTTTTAATACCCAGTTTTTTTTATTAATCTGTCTCTGTCTTGCTATTGCGAGTGAATTGGAAGGCACATCTTCAGTAATAACTGAACCCGCGCCTATTACAGCATTGTCTCCTATTTTAACAGGTGCAACAAAAACAACATTACTACCTACATAAACATTTTTACCTATAAAAGTTTTGTTCTTTTTTCTTCCATCATAATTTGCAGTAATCGTTCCAGCGCCAATATTTGTACCTTTTCCTATTTTTGTATCACCTATATAACTTAAATGAGCAATATGAACATTATCTCCAATATTTGACTTTTTAATTTCAACATAATTTCCAATCTTACAATTTTTTCCGATAATTGTACCAGGCCTGATGTGTGTAAAAGGTCCAATATTACAAAAAGGGCCTATCTTAGCAGGCCCTTTAATCACAGTAAATGGCTCAATAACAGTGTCTTTACCTATCCTGACATTATCTTCAATAAATACAGTGTTAAAGTCCTTTATAGTTATACCATTTTTTGTAAGCTTTTCAAGAATTTTTTTATTGTTAATTGCTTCCACCTCAGCAAGTTGCTTCCTATCATTAACTCCTTTTAACTCTATTTCATCTAAATAAAAAGGTTTTAAAATGCTACCTCTTTTATGCATTATATCTATTAAATCTGTTAAATAATACTCGCCTTTTTTTATATTTTTCCTTATTTTATTAGTATTTTCAATTAAATCACATTTTTTTAATAAATATAATCCGCCATTTATTATATCTATCTTTCTTTCTTGAAAATCAGCGTCTTTTTCTTCTATTATCTTAATAATATTGCCATTACTATTTAATTTTATTCTTCCGTATCCAGAGGGATTTTTAACTTTTGAAACAGCAATTATACCATCACATATATTTTTTGTAAACATATTTATTATCTGGGCTAATGTGGCAGGTTTAATTAAAGGCACATCACCGTTTAATATTAAAATATATGGGTTTAAAGATATTTTTGATTTAATTACTGATAACACTGCATGACCTGTTCCTAAAAGAGGTTTTTGCCTTATTATTTTAATATTTTTTTTATATTTATTTCTTAAAAAATTTTTTATTTCGCTATAATTATCACCTGCAACAACTACAATATCTCTTATCTTTGACTTTAAAACTGAATCCATTACATATGAAATCATTTCTTTACCGGAAATTTTATGCAGAACTTTTGTAATTGATGATTTCATTCTTGTGCCTTTTCCTGCTGCTAAAATTATTGCTGTTATTTTCATTTTCTCTCCCGCATAATTATGCATTCTATAAACATTCTTTAAAAATGTTCGCTATGAATGTTCATTAAGCATGTTCAAAAAACATTCTTACAAAACATCTCTGGAGAACATATTTTTCGAACAACTTTAACGAACACATTTTTATCTTACGTTCTTGCATTCATTAACTTTATTGCATCCTTCACATTGAGCTGGTATTGTTTCCGGCAAATTTTTCTGCCCGCCTGATTTCATAATAACACCTGCTGTGTTTGTTACCATCCTTCGTATACCGCTATCACCACATTTAGGACAAATTTTATACGGCTCATCATTTATTGATTGTTGTGTTTCAAATTCACCACACTTATCGCATTTATAAACATATGTAGGCATCTTAAATCCTCCTTTTTTATTTATGTTCATAATCCATGCATTCTTTTGCATTGGGCCGCTCAGGGTGCGGGCAGGTATTCGGGTGATTTAACCTGCAGGTATCACATAAAAAGCCGTTATCAAGTTTTATCAAGAGTTTTAGTATGTTATTTTTTATATTCTTAAAAAAATCCATATATCTTTCCTTTGTTAATTTTTATCAAGTATAATTATCTGGTCTGTTGTTTTTAAAATTATCTCTGTCCTGCCCTGATATTCTTTTATTCTCCCTTCTACTTTTATTTTTTTTCCAAGATAATATTTTTCTGGTTTATCAGGGAATTTTTTAAAATCAGACGCAAAAATTACAAGAGTTAAATATTTTTTGTAATCCTTATGAAAATTTAAAAAACAAACTCTGCCACTGTTATATGATGATACTATTTCTCCTTCTGTTTCAACATATTTTCCTGTGTATTTATCCGCATCCTTCCAGTTTATTGATATCTTTTGCTTTTCTACAAAATCAGTTTGTTCTGTCTGTGTTTGAATTTCCTGTTTATTATTTTTTAAATCTTTTAACTCATCTATGATAAGTCGCTTTACTGCAAATAATATAATTAAAACCGATATTATAATTGTAATTGTTTTTTTATAAAAATCTCTCATTATCTATCCTTCCATACACCTTTTTTAAACTGTCTTGCTACAGTTTCTAAAATTAAAAACTCTTTTGTCTTTGAACATTCCTTTTTTGTGTAAACATATGCATGTCCTGACTTTATCATTTCCGCGTTTATTAATTTATTATTTAAATAAATATATGCCAGCAATCTATTATATATATCATAAGGTTCTTCAATATTATACTCTATTTTTACCCTTTTGAACTCAATTCTCTGTCTTAAATACTTTTTTGCTTCCTGTGCGAATTTTTGTTCGGGATAATCAGGATGATTTGTCTCGGGTGCATCAATCCCCAGTAAACGAACTATTTTTTCATCCTTATCAATAACAATTGTATCTCCATCTATAACCTTAATAACCGTTGCTTCAAAGCTTTTCCATTTTGATTTCTCAATTACATATTTAATTAAAAAATGCCCTGCTATTAATATTGCTATTAAACTTATTACAACAAAAATAACTTTTAAATAAAAATTTATCCTTGCCATTTTAACCTCTAGGATGAAATTGTTTATGAATTTTTTTTAACCTTGACTTATCAACGTGTGTGTAAATCTGTGTTGTAGAAATATCAGAATGTCCAAGCATCTCCTGAACACTGCGAAGGTCTGCGCCACCTGATAAGAGATGTGTTGCAAAACTATGTCTGAAAATATGCGGATAAACATCCTTTGCAATGCCTTTTAGTTTCGCATAATTTTTTACAATTTTCCATATACCCATCCTTGTAAATTTAGTTCCGCGCCTTGTTAAAAATAAATACTGACTGAATCCTTTATTTGTAAAAGTATTTCTTATATCAAGATAATTTGATATTGCATCAATTAAATAATCCCCAACTGGAACTATTCTTTCTTTTGAACCTTTTCCAAAACAGCGTATAATTTTTTCATCAAGATTTATATCTGTTAATTCCAAATTGATCAGTTCAGAAACCCTCAATCCCGCATCATACAATAATTCCAGTATTGCCCTGTCCCGTATTCCTTCTTTTTTTGATAAATCAGGTGCATCAATTAATTTTTCAATATCATCTTTTGATAATACTTCCGGTATTTTTTTGTGAGTTTTAAATGTTTCCATATTTTCAAAAGGATTTTTTGAAATCTTTTTTTCCCGAACAAGAAATACAAAAAAATTCCGGACACTTACAAGAGCCCTTGCAATGGATAATTCCGAATACTTTTTTGCTTTCATATAAAAAATGAAATCAATTATTTCATCTTCTTTTATAGAAACTATCTTGTTTTTCTTTAAAAAATCTATAAATATATTCAAATCATTCTTATATGCAATAACTGTATTTTCTGCAAGCCCTTTTTCAAAAGTCAAAAAATTTAAATATTTTTTAATATTATTAATTAATTCAACAGACATTTTTCCACCATTAATTAAATAAATAATTTTTTCAAATATTTTTTTTTATTGATTTCTCCCTGCTTATCCATCCTGCTAAATCTGAATATTTTTTTACATTTTATTCCATTTACTGCAAAAAAACTCAATATCTCGCTTTCAGCAGGTTTAAAATATTTTCTTACAGCCGCTCCGGACGTCAAAATAATATATCCTTCCTTTTTTCTATTTTTCAATTTACCTTTAACATATTTTTCCCACTGTTGCTGATTTCTATCTATAAAAATTTTAAGTTGCCCTGGAACACCTGTAAAATAAACAGGAGAAGCAACAATTACTATTTTAGCTTTATTAAGCAAAATCAATATTTTTTTGAAGCTATCTTTTATTATACATTTAAAGGTTTTACTACAACCCAAACAGCCATTACATGGCTTTAAAAAAAAATTATTAATATTTATTATTTTATATTTTTTATTTATATTCTCAGCCAATTTTTTTGCGGCAAAAGTAGAATTTGAATTTTTTCTTGGACTTGATGCAATTATTAAAACATCACTCTTTTTCATTATGGGATAGGTAATCCTCAAAATATGAACGAATTATTTCAGCAACAGCAAGGGCATGGGATATCCTCCCCCTGGCGTTATACGGGGAATTACCATCGAACATTTCAGAAATAGTTCCAATTCCTGCTGTTTTAGTATGTTCAAAAAATGGTTCATAAACAGTTTCTATAAAAGAAAGATTTTCTTTTGTTTTTCCAAATGTCTTTAAATAAGCGGTTATAAAAGGACCGATTAACCATGCCCAGACAGTTCCCTGATGCATGGCTTCGTGTTGAGATTTTGGACTTCCAGAATAAGTAGCTTTATATGATGTTGATTTATAAGATAATGTTCTTAAACCAAAAGATGTATACAATTCCTTTATTATCGAATTCATTATCTTTTGTTTTTTTTCAAAATCATCAATTAACTCAAATGGTAAACTAATTGCAAAAATCTGATTGGGTCTTAATGAAATATCTTTTATATCTCCATCTATGAAATCATATAAATATCCTTCTTCTTCACACCAGAATTTTTCATTGAAACTCTTATAAATTCTGTCTGCGAAATTTTTATATTCTTTTGCTAAATCAATAGAATTATTTTTCTCACAAATATGCTGCATTATTCTTATTGCGTTATACCAGAGAGCATTGATTTCTACTGCTTTGCCTGTTCTGGGAGTGACAGGCACTCCATTTATTATAGAATCCATCCAGGTTAATGCCATACCGGGTAATCCTGCATAAAGTAAATCATCATTATCTCTATGTATATTTAAATCAGTCCCCTCAGAATATTTTTGTATAATAAATTTCAATCTTTCAAACATTTCACTGTTTTTTGATACCAATTTATAATCATCTGTATATGTAAGATATTTATATAAAGCATAAAAAAACCATAATGTGGTATCCACCGATGCATATTTAATATTTTTTTCATCTATAGTCATATTTAATGGAATTATGCCTTTATTCTCAAATTGAATAGCATATCTTAAAAATTTCCTGGCAGTGTCAAATTTTTTTGGAATAAGTAATAATCCAGGCAAAGATGCCAATGCATCCCTGAACCATACATAAAAATGCCATTGATAGCCCGCCAGTATTAATGGTTTGTCCTGCTTGTAATTAATAATAAATGAATCTGAAGTTTCAATTAATTGTCGTATATTTACTCTATAATCTTCGTTATCAATACATGCGCCTATATCAATACACGTACTTTTTATTTCCATAAATTGTTTATTAAATTCTTTTTCTAAATTATTAATATCAATATTTTTAAAATTTTCCGTAGAATACACAATTGTTTTTGGATTTTTATATTCAAGTTCAAATTTTATAGTTCCTATATTATACAGATCTTCCAATGAATCATAACCCCCCTGAAATTCACGTAAATAATAAAAATCTCTGTACCAGTAACCTTTTCTAATTATTTCAGCACCTTCTGATAGATAAATATATGCCGGGGGAAAATTCATAAATGCAAGTATTTCTATTCTGGAATTATCTTCTATTTTTAACGAGGGAGAAAAACCAGGGATCTCTTTTAACAAAGTATCTGCTTCTCTAAAAGCAATAAAAGGTTTTATTGATAAGGTTAAATAGCTATAAGGCGTTAAAAGTTCATATGAAACAACAACTGTATTTGAATCCTTCATTAGAAAAATTTTTTTTCTTAATCTTATATTATCTATAAGATATAATAATGTAATAATGTCATTTTTTAAAGTAAAATTTTCTATATATTTATATCCGTCAGGATTTATAATATTATTAACATAATTATGAGTTGATATATTATGAACTTTTCCTGTTATAATTACTTCTTCATCACAATTTGAAAATACAGATATTCTACTATCTATATCGTCAAATTTTGCCATTAAAAGTCCGTGATGTTTTCTTATATTGGTTAATATTATGGTGGAGCTTGAATAAGACCCTTTTTTATTAGTTAAAATCCACTCTTTTTCAATTGCAATATTAAAATCATTACAGATATGTCTACCAAAAGAAATCATTTTTTATTACTCCCATTCTATTGTTGCAGGAGGCTTATTTGATATATCATACACAACCCTGTTAACATGTTTTACTTCATTTATTACACGAGAAGCAATCCTGTTTAAAAGATCGTAAGGCAATCTAACCCACTCAGCAGTCATACCATCATTTGAATGAACAGCCCGTAATGCAATTACATTTTCATATGTCCTTTTATCGCCCATTACACCTACTGTTTTAATGGGCAATAAGACTCCAAATGTTTGCCATATTTTATGATATAAACCTGCTTTTTTAATTTCATCTATTATTATATTATCTGCTTTTTTTAAAATATTCAAGCGTTCTTTTGTAACCTCTCCTAAAATTCTCACAGCAAGCCCTGGTCCTGGAAAGGGTTGTCTTTTTACAACATCATCCGATAAACCAAGTTTTTTTCCTATAACTCTTACTTCATCTTTAAACAAATATTTTAAAGGTTCTATTAATTTTAATCTCATCTTTTGTGGAAGCCCGCCAACGTTATGATGTGATTTTATTGTTACTGAGGGACCCTTGACAGAAACACTTTCTATAAGGTCTGGGTATAAAGTTCCCTGGGCAAGAAAAATAAATTTTCCTTTTTTTCTTGCAAATTTCTCAAAGACTTCAATAAAATAGTGCCCTATTATTTTCCTTTTTTTCTCAGGGTCTGTTACTCCCTTTAATTTCTTCAAAAATCCCCTTTCTGCATTGATATAATTTATTTTAATACCGAGTTTGCCAAACATATTTAAAACCCTTTTTTCTTCGTTTAGCCTTAAAAGTCCATTATTCACAAATACCGGAACAAGTTTATCTCCTATCGCTTTATGTATTAAAATTGCAGTAACAGTGGAATCCACGCCCCCTGATACAGCACATAAAACTTTTTCTCCGCTAGTTTGCTTTTTTATATCAGTTATTGTTTTAAAAATATATGATTCTGGAGTCCAATCCTTTTTGCATTTACAGATATTTATCGCAAAATTTTCAAGAATCTTTTTGCCATTCCGTGTATGAACTACTTCAGGATGAAATTGAACTGCAAAAATTTTTTTATTCTTATTTTCAAGAACGGCATATGGAGATTTCTCTGTTGTTGCAAGTATTTTAAAACCTTCCGGTGGCTTTGAAAGTTTATCTCCATGGCTCATCCATACAACTTCTTTGTCTTTTAATCCTTTCAATAAACTTGTCTTATCTTTTATATTTAGTTCTGCAAATCCATATTCTCTATGAGATGAATGCTTATGGGAACCTTCCACTTTGCCACCAAAATATTTTGCAATTACCTGCATCCCATAACATATACCTAGTACAGGAATTCCTGAATTAAAAATTTCTTTTGAACATAAAGGGGGATCAGAATCATAAATAGATGCAGGACTGCCTGATAAAATTATACCTTTTGGTTCAATCTTTTTTAACTCAGCAAGAGGATAATTATAAGGATAAATTTCTGAATAAATATTCATATCCCTGATTCTTCTTGCTATGAGTTGTGTTACCTGAGACCCAAAATCAAGTACAACAATAATATTTTTCATAATAATTATCTTGTAATTCTATAATTGGGTGCTTCATTTGTAATAATTACGTCATGTGGATGGCTTTCCCTTAAACCTGCATTAGTTATTTTTATAAATTTTGTATTGAATTTTAATTCTTTAATATTTTTAACACCACAATAACCCATGCCAGCCCTTAAACCTCCGATTAACTGATAAACAGTGGATGATAAATTTCCTCTATACGGGACCCTGCCTTCTATTCCTTCCGGAACTAATTTTTCCTCTTCTTCTTCCCATTGAAAATAACGCTCTCTACCTCCGCGCTTTTTCATTGCAGCAAGAGAGCCCATACCACGATGAACTTTGAAGCTCCTTCCTTCCAATAAAATTGTATCACCCGGGCTTTCCTCTGTTCCTGCGAATAAACTTCCAATCATAACGCAATCAGCACCTGCTGCTATTGCCTTTGTAATATCGCCGGAATATTTTATACCACCATCTGCAATAAGCGGTATATTTTTTTTCATTGCAACTCTTGCAGCTTCCATAATTGCTGTTATTTGTGGAACTCCAACGCCAGCAATAATACGCGTTGTACAAATAGATCCGGGACCAATACCAACTTTTATTCCATCTGCACCTGCTTTTATTAAATCTTTTGCCCCCTGTTCTGTTGCAATATTACCGGCAATAATATCAATATTTTTAAAATTTTGTTTTAACTCCTTTACTGCTTTAATAACACTTTCAGAATGTCCATGTGCTGTATCAACTACTAAAGCATCAACGCCAGCATGTATTAAAGCCGCTGCTCTATCAAAAAGTTCTTCCGAAGGTCCCACAGCAGCAGCAACCATTAAACGCCCGTATTTATCTTTTGTGGCATTTGGATATTTATATTTTTTTTCTATATCCTTTATAGTGATTAAACCTTTTAATTCAAAATCTTTATTTACAACAGGAAGTTTTTCTATTCTGTTCTTATGCATTATTTCTTTTGCCTGTTCCAGAGTAACCCCGCTTTTTGCTGTAATTAATTTTTCCTGCGGTGTCATTAACTCTTTTACTTTTTGCTTTTTATTTTTTACAAATCTTAAATCCCTGTTTGTAAGAATACCGACTAATTTTTTTCCCTCACATATTGGAAACCCTGAAATATTATATTTTGTCATCATCTGCGCTGCCTGGGATACAGTTGCATCAGGAGTTAATGTTACTGGTTCTAAAATCATGCCACTTTCTGACCTTTTTACTTTGTCCACTTCCTTTGCCTGTTCCTGTATTGATAAATTTTTATGAATTACACCTATGCCACCTTCCTGGGCAATTGCTATGGCAAGGCGAGATTCTGTAACTGTATCCATAGCAGCAGAAACAATTGGTATATTTATATTAATATTTCTACTTAATTTTGTTCTTGTATCAACATCTCTTGGTATTACAGATGATTTTGCTGGCAATAATAAAACATCATCAAAAGTAAGTCCTTCATTTTTAACTTTTTTATTAATAGAAATAATCTTTTTAAACATTTATATTTTCCTCCTTTTTGTCAAGGTTATCATATTTGAAATTTTAAGTCAATTTTAAAAAGTTTTATAAAGGAAAAAGAAAAAAATTTTTCTTAATGTTTTTAGGGCTTAAATATATATGTGGCTTTTCGTGATTTCGTATGTATAAATTATACCATAAAAGCCACAGGCAGCTACAGGCAATGTTTCAATTTTCCATATAACAGGTTTAAAGTAGCGATTATTTGTCTTTGTAGGGGTAATTTATGAATTACCCTGTTTTTGTTGTTTCAACTGTTTAGGCGATTCGTGAATCGCCCATACAACTGAGACAAAAATGTCAAAAAGTTACCCACTCAAAACCAGAAAAAACCATATATGTTAATATTGTGAGTTTTGTGGAAAACTAATATTTTATTATTTACTTTAATGATATTTTAATGAATTATCCACAACAAATTCACAAAAAACACATCAAAAAACCCCTTTATTTTCAATATGTTTCTTGTTTAAACGTTATTTATGCACAAAAATTGTAAAACTAAGTTCATAAATAGTTCAAACTAAGTGCTAAAAGAGTTCAAAAGTAGTCTTTTGTATTTTCAAAACTTTACATCTTATCATTTTTAGATCTTTGTTTTTAATTTGAAAACCTATAAATCTGAAATTTGAAGATTGCCCCAGCGCATACCTCACATTATTTACAAATTACATTTAAATTATTTTGAACTTTTGTCTTCTTTAAATACCTCTGCGTCAAAAATATAGATTTCTGTTTCTTTATCAAGATATGCGTCTTTAGTCAGTCCTGCTTTTCCCATGCACAGTTGCTCTAAAAATGTCTTCTTATCCCATCCGGTTTCAATTGCAACCTGTGGTAAAAATACTCCGCTTCTCATACCTTTTCGGACAATAACCCCATGTTTTCCTAAAATAATTTCATCTATTGATTGTATCTTTTCAGGTGGAGTTAAAACAGAGATTTCAATGTCAATTTCATTTAATTCTTCTGGTGTGACAGGAGAAAAACGAGGATCATTTGTTGATGCTTCTATTGCCATTTCTATTATAGTTTTATATAATTCTTGAATTCCTTCTATCATTCCTATACAGCCACGTAACTTACCTTTATTATGTATTGTAACAAATGCGCCGCATTTTTCATTTAAAACAGGGTCTTTATTTTCATATTTTAAAATTATTCCCTGTGTTACATATTTTTCTATGGTATCTCTTGCAAGTTTTAATAGTATTTGTTTTTGTTCATTATTGAGCATTTTTTGACCTTATTTTTGAATTTTTTATTTTTACTTGACATTCCTTTATAAAAAAATATAATAATATTCGCTGCGTGGGCCCTTAGCTCAGTTGGTCAGAGCAGTAGACTCATAATCTATTGGCCGTAGGTTCAAGTCCTACAGGGCCCACCATTATAAATTTCAAATTTGAAATTTGAGATTTGAAATTTTTCTCAATTATTCTTCTTCTTTTAAAATTTCAACACTTACTTTACATTTATTCTTGAATTCTTCGGCGTCTTTTATAGAGCCGGCAACTTCACCATAATGCATTGGTATAGCAATCTGCGGCTTTATTATTTCTGCGGCTTTTGCAGCTTCTTCTGCATTCATTGTATATGTTCCGCCAACAGGAAGTAAAGCTACTGTAATATTTTTCAAATTTTTCATTTCTTCAATAAGGTCAGTATCGCCGGCATGATAAATTCTGTTACCAATTACATCAATAACATAACCTACCTTATTATCTGTTTTCCTGTGAAAATTTTTTCCTGTGTTATATGCAGGAATAACTTCTACTCTGATATTTCCCGTGCTGAAAACATCGCCCTGTTTTACTTTCTTTAAATTGTATTCTGATAATCCAGATGATATATTTTCAGGAATAACAATAGTTGTCTTTTCTGTTGCTATTTTCTCTATATCAGGCAATGAAAAATGATCATAGTGGTCATGCGTTACAAATATAAAATCTGCTTTCCGGGGATTCTTTATTTTCCATGGGTCAATGTAAATTATAATATTTCCAATTTCTATTCTGAAACATGCATGGTGTATCCAGTGAATTGATTTTAAAATGTCCATTCAGTCACCTCCCTGATCTTTAATAAAAAATTTATCTTACTTCCCGAATAAATTCTTTATCAATTCCTTACCTTTTTCTTCCAGATATTTCTTGCCTTCTTCTTCAACCTTTCTGGTTAAATTTCTTTTTATGTTTTCAACCATCCTTGGCTGAGAGAAGTCGTATTTTTTATTGATAAGCGTATTATAAATCCTGACATCAAAAGGCAGCCACCCATCCTTGTTATATGCGTATGAAATATCTTTTATGCTTAAATTTCTGGCAAAATATTCATCCAGCAATTTTGCCTGCCCTGGACTTATCTCTGTTTCCATCTTAAAATCAATTTCCTTATCAACAGTTATATAACCATTTCCCCTTATTCTGATATCACCATTTTCGCCATTCGGTCCATTATATATTTTGAAATTTTTTACATTTATCTTTCCACCAGCCATTTTAAAATCGCCATACATTACAGAAAAAGGTATATCCTGTTCCAGAAATTTTACTCCCAATTTTGATGAGAGGTCCTTTCCCATATCAGTTGCTGCTATTCTCCCATCTTTTGTCGTAAAATATCCTTCACCACTTATTGTGTGTCCGATATCATTAAATGTATTGCCTGAAAATTTAGATTCCATTGAAAATTTACCATACACTTTATTCTTTATATCGTCAAGTAATGTTTTTTTATTCGGGTCTTTTTTGGGTAAGACACTTATTGAATCATCAATTAATTTATTAACGTCAACAGAAGCAACATCTGCAGTAATGCTATATGTTTCTTTATTTACATCCACAATTAAATTATTATTTATTTTTCCATGATATGCGTTTATAGCGGTTTCTGCGTATAATTTACCATTAACAAATCTTATATTTGATATGGTCTTACCAATTGTCACTTCCTTATAAAATATTGAATCTGCCCGCAGCGTAAGATAAACTCCAGGAACGTTTTTTATCTCTGTTTTTTTCTTTTTTGATGCAGTTACAGTTGTTTTTGTTTCTTTAACAGGCTGTTTCTTATCATCTTTTTTTTCTTTTTTCGGAAACAGGGCAAGCAGATATTCAATTGCAAATTTAGGTGAATAAATATTTATATTATATATGCTGTCAGAAGGGCTGTTTATATGCGTTCCTTCGGTTGTTATTTTTACTTCGTTTCCTGCAAGTAAAAAATTAAAATTACCTTTATAATCATATTTGCTTGTCACTACTAATTTTGCCTTCAGATTTTCAATTACTTTTTTATTTTTATAACTCAACGTGCCGTTTTCCATTTTTAAAGAATCGTTAAATGTTAATAGCCCATTTATTAAGCTGAAATTCAAGTCATTATTTATGTCAATTGATACGTTAAGTTCCTGTATTTTTTTACTTAAATCCTGCGGCAATAATTCCAGCATCTTTTTTACATTTGTTGTAGAATTTATGGACCCGCTTATATCCTTAAAATTAATTATATCTATTTTTCCAGTTGTAATTATTCCGCCGCAAATAAAAGGATTAATTTCTAATTTTGCTTTTTTATTCATAATATCGGCAGTAAGCATGGATTTAAGCGAAACTGGAATGCTATATTTGTTATACCATACATTACAATCCATTTTAATTGCAACAGGTTTTACTGCTGATAAAATTACATCCTCCATGTCAAAATTAAATTTTTCAATTTTTAATGACATAACTTTTGGCTTTGAGTAATCAACATAAATAAAATTGCCGTTTTTTATAGATATGCTTGTAATTATAATATTTTTTATTGCACTACCTTTTGCCTTTTTTGTCTGTTCTGTTTTTTTAGGAGTTTTTGTTGTTTGTGTTTTAGTGGTTTGTTTTTCTAAAGATAAATTTTCAATAATATCAGAAAAATTATACCTGCCGTCTTTTTCTTTTATTATTTCAACATAAGGAGATATCATCTCAAATTTATTAATTACCAGTTCCCTTCCTATCAATGCAAGAAGGTTATATTTAAGTATTATACTTTCATCTTTTATAAAATCCCTGTTTCCGTATCTTTTTGATTCTTTAATTGAAAAGCCATTTAATTCTATGCCTTTAATAATATTAAATTTTACGTCTTTTATTATTACTTCCCTTCCTATTTTTTCACTTAATTCTTGGACAACAAAATCCTTTACCTTTTCAAATGGAAACCATAAAGGAATTGTGGCAAGAAAGATAAAAAATAAAATAAATAATGATACAATAGTTATTAAAATAATTTGTATTATTTTTTTCATTTTACACCTGCATTTGATTTATTGAACATTTACATAATTATTATATCAAAAAAACAATCATTAATGAATAAGAAATGCAACCCATCCGGAAATGGTGATAAGAGATAAAATGGTTGTAACCGTTATTATTGCAGCACAGAGTTCTGTATCGCCTTTGAACTTTTTTATCAGAACATAATTTGATAGAGCCGTAGGGAAAGTGACCGTCAAAACTGCAATATTAAAATATTCAGTATTATCTAATATAAATAAATATTTAAAAATAATATATGCAATCAATGGCATCAATATCAATTTAATTATTGTTACTACTGCTATTGCAATTTTATCAGTTTTTATTGTCTTTATCTTTAACCCGCTACCAACGGCAATTAACATAAGTGGCGAACCCATAGTGGAAAGCATATCTATGGTATTATTAAGAAATAAAGGCAATTTAAAATTAAAATATGAAAATAGCAAAGAGCCAATAGATGTTATTATTAAAGGATCTTTTAATGCAAAGGATAGGACGTTTTCCTTTTTAGTTGAACTGATAATATTCAAATAAATGACAGCTGTGCTTACAATAAAAACAGCCAAAAACCCTGTTAAAACACTTATTTTACCAAGGCCAGTAGCACCATATAAATTAAATACTATGGGAAAACCTATATATGCAATATTTGACCTGAAAGCACATGTTGTCATACAACCCTGTTTTGATTCTTTAAAAAATGAGAAAACAAATAAGGATAAAATAAAAGTTATTGCTGCTGTAATATATAAACCTGCAACAGCGTTTAAATTAAAAACTTCTTTGAAAGGCATTTTTATGATGCTTGTAAATATCATGCACGGCAAAATAAGATAATATGCAATACCATTAATAAAATTATCTGTTGCTTCTGTTATGAAACCCTTTTTTTTCAGAAAATATCCCAGTGCGATTATAATAAATGCCGGTAAAACACTGTTTATAATAGTAATCATTAATTCACCAGTTTTATTAAAGAAGTAATTTTTTTTCCTGTATAGTCAGGTTTAAATTTTTTTGTTTTTTCCTTATCTCCGTAGCCGTAGTTTAAATAAAAAAAATCAACTCCTGCACGATAAGCGCATTCAGCATCATACTGACTGTCACCAACAAGCAAAATATTTTTCTTGCTTATCATATATTTTTTTGAAATATAATTTATTGGATACGGGTCGGGTTTGTCCTTTTTTAAATCTCCTCTTCCGATTATTTCATCAAAAAATTTAAGTATACCAATATATTTACATGACTTTTTTATAAAATATGCAAGTTTATTAGAAAGAATTGTCATTTTTATTCTTTTATTTTTTAAAACTTTTAATGTTTTTAAAACATCCGGAAATAATCTAATTTTATATGTAAAATTTTTTTTATATAATTTTACATAATCTTTCCTGATTTTTTCAAGACTATATTTATTAATGACATCTTTAAATATTTTTTCTAAAAACACCCCAAGTCCTGCACCTACTGCTTGTTTTACCATTTTAATCGAAATTGATTTCATCCCATATCTTTTTGCCATTGTATTAGCAGTTTTATAAATACCGGGAACAGAATCAACAAGAGTCCCATCAAAATCAAATATAATAAGTTTATACTCTTTTTTATTTTTATTCTTCATTTTTTAATTTTAATTTTTGGGGTTTTCTATCTTTAAAAAAGGTTATTTCTTGTACACCCATTTCATCTAAAATTTCAAATGTTTCTCTTATTCCATAAAAAATATCTTTCATTGAATGCGCATCAGAACCTATTGTTATAATATCACCGCCGAGTTCTAAATATGCACGAACAATATCAAAATCAGGTACAGGTCCATTTGCAAAATATCTTTTACCGGATGTATTAATTTCCAGCCCTATTTTTTTTGATATCATAAGTTTTAATATATCATCTATTTCATTTTTGAAAGAATTATAATTAAAATCTTTAAAAAATTTTCCTCCTGTTCTGTGCATAAATGTAATATGTGCAGCAACATCAAAACCACCGTATTTTATTAATTTATATTCTTCCTCAAAATAGGCTTTATATGCATCTTTTGTATCTTTATATTGCTCAAAATATTCATCAAATACAGGGCTATAATCTCCAACTGTATGAATTGACCCTAAAATAAAATCAAAATCTTTACCATCCATAAACCTTTTAAATCGGTCGGTATAAATATGTATCTCCCCTACTTCAACGCCCTTGCTAATATTAACTATGTTGTCTTCCTTTGCCTTTTTAATAGTTTCTGTATAGCCATTATAATCAAATTTTAAGTAATTCTGTTTATGGTCATCCCAGAAATCAATATGTTCGGTTATTCCAATATATTTAATGTTATGTTTCCGTGCTTCCATAATAATTTCATCTATTGATAATTTTGCATCCCATGAAAATTTTGAATGCAGGTGAAGGTCACATAAATTATACAAGTTTGTCTCCGAATTATATCGATTTATAATTTATTTACAGGGGTGTTTCAAAATCTTTCGCTAAAACCTAATTTAAGTTACGAAAGATAGGTGAACTACCGCTGTTTTAATAATCTTAAAATAAAAAGGTCGTAGCAATGCTATAAGCCGGATTCTGTACCGTATAAAATCATACGGCGGTGGTAATCAGTCTTTGCGACCAACCCTGGGCATTTGACTGAAGCAATCAGAGAATGTAAAACATTCCACAGCCCTCTATTTGGTCTTGCTCCCGGCTGGGTTTGCCTTGCAGTTCTGGTTGCCCGGAACACGGTGGGCTCTTACCCCACCTTTTCACCCTCACCATGAACCATTCAAAATCTTATGCTTTTTCAGGTTCATGGCAGTTTGTTTTCTGTGGCACTTTCCGTCTGTTGCTTTTAAAACAACATCCCGGGTTTTCACCCGGAGCCGCGCTTCATGGAGTCCGGACTTTCCTCTGAAGATTACTCTTCAGTTACCACCCGCACTGCTACTACCTTCTAATTTATTTATTTTAAAAATATTATCTTTTTTGTATTCTTCCCTGTCATAATTAACTATCATAACCGTGCCTGTCTCAATTTCAGGCAATACTGTTAACTGTCTTTTAGTCGCAGCGCCTTTAAAAGGAAATTTTTTTACTTTTGAATTATATAATGCAACAGAATCTGCATATCTTACCTTATGTTCATTGTATTCATCAATATAAGGTCCTGTAATAATACCCCACTCAATATAACCAAAGCGCATATTTTTTAAATCAAATCTTGAATTATAATACTCAATAAGTTTATTCATTTTCTTTTCAAGGTCTGATAATATTCTGCCTTTATCTTCTAATTTATCCGCACCTATCAATCTCGCCCTGGCATCTAAAAGTTCATCAAATATAGAAGAATCATACGCAACTTTATCTTTGTGCATCATATTTTGAAGAACAATCGCCTGGTCAACTATCCTGTTTGAATAATACTGAACCTTAGCCCAGTCATTATCTATATATTTTCTTACAGTCAACATATATTCGCCAAAAAGCCAGTCAAAATAAAAATATCCAATAACAAGGCCAATAACAGTGCCAATACCCATAAAAATTAATATTTTAATACCTGTAAAACTGATTTCCTTTTTTTTAGCCACTGCGCCCTCCTTTTATATATTTTTGTAAATTATATCACAAGAAAATCTTATGTCAATATTTAATAGAGTAAATTATGAAACATTGTCTTTTTATTTGGAATTTAAAATATAATTTCTGCGTGCTACATTTCTTGTCAAATTTAATAAATACATTTATTTAAATGACTTTATGCTATATTAACAATTAACGCTTCATTCATTATATTTCATAGTAAAAACATAAATATTTTTTTACTTTATTTTTTTCAAAGTTATTCAATCTTTACTTAAAAAAGTATAAATTTACCAGTAATTAAAGGACAAATATTTTTGTTAAAAAAATTGCTTATAATTCCTGAAATAATAAAAAAACATTGGAAAATAAAGGGTTTTTTGATGTGGATAATTTGTGATTTTATGTGAATAACATGTGAATATTGCGAAAGAGATTGGATATACACTAATTAAATAACGATAATGAAATTTTCTATAACCAATTCTCAATTACGGTTTTTGTTTCCTTAAAATCGCAAATTCAGGGACTTTTGTTCTGGCATCTGTTTTAATGAAATATTCTGAGTCCTGCTTTGCGTAAATTTCTTCTATACCATCCTTATTTTTTATAGTTAAAACGTGCGTCTTGAACGAATCACCGCCAGGCAGGAATATTTCTATTTCATCATTAATCTTAAAAGTTCTTTTACATAAAATTTTTATTGTATTATCCATGCTTTCTTCCAGGACATGGCCGATATAATCAAAAGTTGAGATGTAATCAGAAGACGAGTAATTTTGCAGTATTTCTTTATCTTCTTTAAAATAAAAACCCTGTGTATATGGTCTGTGAGAAATCTTTTGAAGTTCTTCCACATATTTTTCATTAAACCTGTAATTGCAAGGATTTCTCAGGTATTCGTCCCTTGCCTTTTTATAAATAGAAGTCGTAACCGCTACATAATGCACGCTTTTCATCCTGCCTTCTATTTTAAGACTATCAATGCCTGCCTCAATAAATTTATGCAAATTTTCTATTGTACACAGGTCTTTTGAGTTCAGGATATAGGCACCTCTTTCATCCTCTATAACAGATAAATATTCACCGGGTCTTTTTTCTTCAACAAGATTATATTTCCATCTGCAGCTTTGAGCGCATTCGCCTCTGTTAGAATCCCTTTCTGTCAGATAGTTAGAAAGTAAACATCTTCCAGAATACGACATACATATAGCGCCATGTACAAAAACTTCAAGTTCTATATCCGGTATTTTTTCCCTTATTTCACATATATCATCATAAGATAATTCCCTTGCAAGTATAACGCGTTTTGCGCCTAATTTCTTCCACATATTTACTTCTTCATAATTCAAATTATTTGCCTGAACTGAAATATGAACAGAAATATCCGGGCAAAGTTCGCGTGCAATAGAAAAAACTCCAAGATCTGAAATTATCACTGCATCTATTTTTAATGAATCAAGAAATTTTAAATATTTTTTTATACCTTCAATATCCCTGTTATATGGAAAAATATTTAATGTAACATAAATCCTTTTATTGTTTTTGTGAACAAGTTCTGTTGCCTGTGCCATTTCTTCATCAGATAAATTTCCTGCATATGAACGCAAACTAAAATTTTTTCCTGCCACATAGACAGCATCAGCGCCATAGGCGAGAGCAAAATTTAATTTTTCAAGATTACCTGCCGGAGAGAGTATTTCAGGTTTTTTCATAATTCCCCATAAGTAAAACTTTAGATTTCCTTTCTTTCTAATATTGCCTGTCCTAATGTTATTTCATCTGCATATTTAATATCAGAACCGGTTGGCAGTCCCTTGGCAAGGCGTGAAATTTTAATATCATTAAAATTTTCCTTAATTGCTGATATTATATATAATGCAGTTGTATCTCCTTCCACTGTATGATTCATTGCAAGTATTATTTCTTTTATATTATTTTCTTCTTTTACCCTTTTCACAAGTTCTTTTATCCGCAAATTATCAGGTAAAATATTATTCAAAGGATCCACAAGACCATTTAAAATATGATAAAAACCTGAAAATTTACCGGTCTTTTCTATGCTTATAATATCAAGAGGGCTTTCAACAACACAAATAATGGAATTATTTCTGCTATTGTCCTTACAAATTTCACATAATTTATCTTCGCTTATGTTAAAACACCTTTCACAAAAATTAATAGTATGAATGTCATGAATAATTCTTGATAGATTTTCAACAAAAAATTTATCTTGTTTTAAAATATACATAGCAATACGTTCTGCCATTTTATTTCCAATACCTGGCAATTTAGATATTTCGTTTATGAGTCGCTGTACTTTTACAGGATGATTATACATTTTTAAAACATTCCCGGAAAATTGATCCCCAGCGAACCTGTTATCTTTTTTGTTTCTTCTTCTGCCATTTCCTGTGCTCTGTTTAATGCTTCATTTGCAGCAGCAACCACAAGGTCCTGTAGCATTTCAATATCATTGGGATCTATAAAATCTTTATTTATTTTTACTGAAACAATCTGTTTTGCGCAGTTAGCAACAACAGTAACCGCACCACCGCCGGAGGATGCTTCTACTGTTTTCTGTTTCAGTTCCTCCTGCAGTTTCATAAATTCCTCCTGCATCTGTTTTGCCTTTTTCATAATTTCCTGCATATCTCCAAAGCCTCTCATTTTCAAACCTCCAGTGCTATTTATTTTTCTTAATTTTTACTTCTTTTATTGGTAAAACCTTTTTAATTTCCTTTATTAAAGGATGATTCATTAATTCCTCTTCTTCAATATTTTTCTCCAGATTAAGTGCTTTTTTATATTCTTCCTTTTCCTGTATAACAAGGACAACTTCATTACCAAATTCCTCTTTTATTACTTCTTTTATTAATTCTGCATATTTATTTAAAATACTTGCCTGAAAGGGATTCTTGCCTAATATAAATAAATTAGGTTTTGTATAAGAAACAATAACAGCAGTTTCCACCGCGTGGATTATTTCAATTTCCTGGGTCTTACTATTTAATCTTTCCATGACATTTTGCCATCTCTTTTCTATAATTTCTTTTGTCAATTCTTTTACTGTTTCTTTTTCTTCTATTGATTCAATGATTACATTTGTAACTTTTTCAGGTTTCTTTTCCTGTTTAGGTTGCACTTTAATATTGTGCTCTGTAATAATTTTATCTTCGGTTTTTTCGTGTATTGACATAATTGAATCAATTATAAAAAGTTCAAATATAATATCCGGCTGGTGGGACTTTTCTATCAGAAATTCTGTATCAAGTGCTTTTTTTAACATATTCAATATTGCCTGCTTTGATAAATTTTTCACGCTATCTCTTAATTTAAGATATTCATCATCTGTAATGGATAAAAATTCTTTTGAATCAGTGGTTTTGATTATCAAACAATTTTTTAGTAGTTCAATAAAATTTTTCAGAAAATGTCCCAGATCATATCCTTTTTCAAATATGTTTTCAATAACTGCGATTGCACTCTTATAATCATTATTTACAATTAATACAAATAAATCATATAATTTTTCTTTTTCTATTTCGCCGAGCATTTCATTAACCATTGATGATGTTAATTTTTCTCCCTTTGCAAATGTGACAATCTGGTCAAAAATTCTCTGCCCGTCTCTTAATGCACCATCCGCTGCCTTTGCTATTGTATATAATGTTTCTTCCTCATAATCCACTTTTTCATTTTTAGCTATCATTTTTAGATTATCCACTATTAAATCTAGGGGCATTCTTCTGAATCTGAAATGCTGGCATCTCGAAAGAATTGTCTGAGGAATATTTTTAGGGTCTGTTGTTGCAAAAATAAAAATAACATGCCTTGGGGGTTCTTCCAGAGTCTTTAATAATGCATTAAAAGCTTCCTTTGTAAGCATATGAACTTCATCTATAATATATACTTTATATTTACCGCGTGCAGAACCCACCCATACATTTTCTCGTAGTTGCCTTATCTCGTCAATTCCCCTGTTGGACGCACCGTCTATTTCTATTACGTCCAGTGAGTTTCCTTCTATTATTTCTTTGCATACAGTACATTCATTACATGGATTTACAGTAGGGCCTTTGTCGCAATTCAATGCTTTGGCAAAAACCCTGGCTGTCGTTGTCTTGCCAATACCCCTTGGTCCGGAAAAAAGATATGCGTGCATAATTCTTCCTGTTTCTATAGCTCTCTTTAACGGAATAATTACCTGATCCTGTCCTATAATTTCATTAAAATTCTGTGGTCTCCATTTTCTGGCAAAAACTAAATATTTGTTTTCCATTATATCATCCTTTTTGTGCCATACCATCTTTTATCGAATATATTTTCAGGTCTGAAATAATACTCAGGCTCCGGTCAGGCACCCTGATAACACCTCCTGCAAAATTGCCTCTTACCGCTGCTTCCTTCCGGATCTGACGGGATTTGAGGAACAGGAGTGCACCAGACCCGACTTTCAACGCTTTTGTATCATTCAGATTTACTAAAAACATATCCTCAAAAAGATAACTCAGCCCGGCTAAAGCGGATTTCCGGTACAGGGCACCGCTAGTTCCCCGCCTAGGCATGGCACAATTTTCTATATTTTTAAATATCAAAAAAATTTTATCATATTTTTGTTATTATAACATTATTTTTTATTTTTGTAATAGCTCACAGGTTTTGTTCCTAGAACATAAACATTAACCTTTTTTCTTCCCCAGGCAAGAGCCTCTTTTGTTGTATTAAAACAAAGGTCTATTCTCTTGCCTTTTATTGCACCGCCTGTATCACCTGTCCAGGCAAAACCATAACCATCAACAAAAATAAGTCTTCGTAAAGGAATTACTTTTGGGTCAATAGCAGCAATTCCATATCGTGCCCTCCATCCTAAATAAGTTTTTCCTGCCCAGTTAATCTGATTTATATCCGGATACGGGTCATAGCCTGTTGCTTCCATTTTATGAATCTCATGAACATAGGTATCTTTCGGAACTGTTATCGGATTATTTTTTTCACTTTCTCCTCTTATCACCAATGCATCCACTGGTTCTTTTATTATTTTTGATATATAAACTGGCTTACTTAAATAGAGTTTATTAAATAATAATAACCTTTTATTAACTGTATTTTTCCAGCCGTTTTCTCCTTCACTGAGCCAGATATTCCAGCCTTTTTGAATTTTATTACTATATTTTTCTACTGTTTTAAAAGAAATATTTTTTTTTCCAGTTCTGTATTCATTTTTTGAAAAAACCACAAGTAATGAAATAATTATCCAGAAAAATAAAATAAAATAACCAGAAATATATAAAAATTTTTCTTTCATTTTATTCTCTTTAAACTATCATCTTTCTTGTTTTAACAGAATATATATTGTATTTACCGGTTTTTCCTTTTATTTCAACCGGCTCCAGTATATCAACAACAAGTAAATTTTCTATTGTTTTATATATATCATCACTAATTATAATTTCTCCATCCTTTGCAATAGAGCATAATCTGTTTGCAAAATTAACAGTATCACCAATCACAGTATACTCCATTCTATTTTCTGAACCAATATTTCCAACGACAAATTGCCCTCTGGAAAGCCCTATGCCAAGCCCTATTTTTAATAATGGATTTATTTTTTCCTTCCATTTTTTTAGTAATAGTTGAAATTGTACCTGCATATCAAGTGAAGCTAAAATTGCTTTATCCTGGTCCATATAATCAGCATATTTTGGCGCCTCTTCAAAAACAGCTAAAATTGCATCACCTATATATTTATTTACCCTGCCATGATATTTATTAATAATTTTAGTTGATTCGGATAAATATTCATTTAAAATCATAACAACTTCATCCGGTGAATAAAATTCCGAAACATAGGTAAAACCTCTCAAATCAGAAAAAAGTATTGTTCCTGTCTTTGTCTTATTTCCTATATAAATTTCATTTATATCTCTTTCATCTATTTCTTTTTTTACATTAGGGTCAAGATGCATTTCCAGAACTTTTGAAAATTTATCTTTATCCTGTTTGATTTCAAAAAATAACCGGATAAAAATATTAAATATTTTTATAATATCATCATATATATTTATAAAAAATATTTTCTTTTTTGTATTAAAATTAGCCGGTAAAATCTGTTTCTTTCTCATCTCTTTAACAAGATAATCAAAAATTTCACGGGCAAAACCTGATAAAATGAAAGAAACGAAAAAATAAACTAATAAACCGATGTATATTGCTCCAGTAAAAATTATTATTAATAATTCATTGAAATTTTTATTTAAATCTATGTAATCATTAATAAAATCAGAAATGGTATTATAGACAAATTCATAGCCTGAGGCAAGCAGGATTCCAAAAATTATACATAAAATAAATATTATTAAATTCAAAAAATTCCTGTTCATTTTATTATCTTTCAAAAAGATATTTTATCTTTTTATAATTTATTTCAGAAAAATCTTTTATTAAAATATCGGCATTTTTTAATTTGTTTTTGTTTCTTATTATTCCCACACATCTCATGCCTGCCTTTTTCGCTGCATCTATACCTGCCTGTGCATCCTCAAACACAACGCAATTTCCTGGCTGTAACTTTAACATCTTGGCTGCCTTTAAAAAAATATCGGGGAATGGTTTCCCTCTTTTGATTTCGGAACCTTTTGCATCAATATCAAATAAAGAATAAAAACCAACTTTGATTAAATTTCTTTTTGCATTTTTACTTGAAGATGCAATTGCAATTTTTATATTTTTCCGTTTTAAAGAAATAAGGAATTTTTTTGCGCCTTTTATTTTTTTTATTTTGTTTTTATTTAAAAATTTAACAAAAAATTTTTGCTTATGCAGCGCTATTTTTTTTAATTCCTTTTTTGATATATCAGGTAATATTTTTAATATTCCTTTTTCCCTTGGCAAACCATCAATTTTTTCTTTAAAATCTTTGAAAGTAAAATCAATACCATAATTTTTAAATACTTCTCTCCATGATAAAAAATGTATATATGCAGTATCAATTAAAACACCGTCAACATCAAAAATTGCTCCTCTAAAAGGCATTATATTATTTTCCTTTCTGATTTTCGAATTAAATGCTAATTTCTTTTAATTTTTCCTTGTCAATAATAATAATTTTCCTGCTCTTTGTTTCAATTATTTTTTCATCAGCAAGACTATTCAATATTCTCGTTGTTGTTTCTCTTGTAATACCTGCAATATCCGCTATTTCCTGATGAGTTAATCTGATTATATTATTTTCGTCTTTAAAATCAAGAAGAACACAGGATATCCTGACTTTTGCATTGCCTGCAATAAAATTCTTTAAATCCCTGTCTGCTTTGGCAAGGCGATGGCATAATGTTTTTATTATCTGTAAAGATATAGATGGCTCTGTTTGTAAAATTTCCCTGAATTCTGTTTTTGCTATAGAAAGTGTAGTGACTTTATCTAATGTTTCAACAGTTGCAGACCTTGCATCTTCTGTTAAAAGAGCCATTTCTCCGAAACAGTCTTTTTCATTCAGTATTGCAAGTATTTTTATCTTTCCATGCTGGGTATATTTTGTTATTTTTACACGTCCTTTTACTATAATATGCAAAGTATCGCCTTTTTCTCCTTCGCTAAAAATAATCTGTCCTTTTTCATATAAATTTTCTTTTACAAAAGTAGATATTTTTTTAAGACCATTCTCAGTTACCTCTGCAAATAGATGGGTCTGTTTTAAAAATAATATTATTTCTTCTTTTGTCATAATAATTAACCTTTTTAAATATCAAGATTTTTTACTTCCAATGCATGCGTTTCAATAAATTCTTTTCTTGGAGCAACTTCATCTCCCATTAAAATTGTAAAGATATTATCTGCCTTCACAGCGTCTTCAAGAGTAACCTGAAGTAAAGTTCTTGCTTCTGGATTCATTGTTGTTTCCCATAATTGCTCTGGATTCATTTCTCCTAACCCTTTGTAACGCTGTATTGAGAGTCCTTCCTTACCCCTCTTCTTTATATATTCCAGAAGTTCCTTAATAGAAAATATTATTAATTCCTTGCCATCTAATTCTTTTACCTTAAACATTGGTGTCAGTTTCTTTTTATTATCTTTTTTTTCTTCCTGGTCAATAATTTCTGCTTCTTCCTGAAAAATTTCATCTGCTTCCAGACCTTTTGCTTCAAGTCCTTTTAAAATATTTTCCACAGTCCGAAGTTCTGTTAAATCGTCCAAATCTACAATTTTTATATCTTTCTTTTGTTTTTCTATTTCATTTAATATCTCATTCAATGTTGACTTTTTTGTTATTTTTGAAACAACTTTTGAAACTAATTTAAAAAGTTCATTTTCATTTTCCGCATATGTTGTTTTGCCCTTTATTATAACCTGATACATCGGAATTTTATCCCATTTTTGTCTGACATCAAGATACGTCATTATATCAACCCCTGCTTTTTTTATCTTTGATATCAGGTTTTCCAGTTCTATTATGTCATTTAATATTTCCCTTATATATTCCCCTTTTACTTCCTTGCCTTTTGTGGATTTTTTGCTCAATTGAAAAAGTTTCAGTCCCTTTGTTCCTTCTTCATTTAAAAATAAATCCATTTCTCTTTCATCTTTTATATATTTTTCTAATTTACCTTTCTTAACTTTAAATAACGGCGGCTGCGCTATGTAAACATAACCTGATTCAATTAATTCCCTTGCCTGCCTGAAAAGAAAAGTCAGTAAAAGTGTCCTGATATGCGCACCATCAACATCTGCATCTGTCATCAAAATTATCTTATGGTATCTTGCTTTTGAAATGTCAAAATTATCCTTACCCACACCGGCACCAATTGCAGTTATGATCGTCTTTATTTCGTCATTTGAAAGAACCTTGTCAATTCGTGCTTTTTCTACATTTAAAATTTTTCCTTTTAACGGCAGTATTGCCTGATATCTCCTGTCTCTTGCCTGTTTTGCAGAACCTCCGGCTGAATCTCCCTCTACAAGGTATAATTCACACATTGCAGGATCGTTTTCGGAACAATCTGCCAGCTTTCCAGGCAACCCCCCGGTATCAAGGGCGTTTTTCCTGCGAGCGAGATCTCTTGCTTTTCTTGCTGCTTCTCTTGCTTCTGCTGCGCCAATTGATTTTGAAATAATTCTTTTTGCTTCTGTGGGATTTTCTTCAAAATAATTTACAAGATTTTCATATACAAAAGAATTGACTATTCCCTCCACTTCTGAATTTCCAAGTTTTGACTTTGTCTGACCTTCAAATTGTGGGTCAGGAATCCTTATACTTATTATTGCACACAATCCCTCTCTTACATCATCTCCCTGTAAAACTATATTGTCATTTTTTATTAAATTATTCTTTTTTGCAAAAAAATTACATGCTTTTGTTAAAGCTGTTTTAAAACCAGATAAATGAGAGCCCCCTTCTATTGTTTTTATATTATTTACAAAACTTAATATGTTGTCAGAATAACTTGTATTATACTGTATTGCAACTTCAACCTGAACTTTATCTTTTTCTCCTGCAATATATATAGGTTTTTTATTTAATGTCTCTTTATTTTCATTCATACTCTTTACAAATTCAACTATACCTCCATTAAACTGAAAGACTTCTTCTTTTGGTTGTTTGCCCCTTTCATCCCTTATTTTTATTTTTATCCCTTTATTTAAAAATGCTAATTCCTTCATTCTGTTAGCCAGTATGTCATATTTAAAATCTATTGTTTCAAATATTTTTGCATCTGGTTTGAAAACAACTTTTGTCCCTGTTTTCTTTGCTTCGCCTATTACTTTTACGTCTTTTTGTGGAACACCCCTTAAATATTTCTGAAAATATATTTTCCCATTTCTTCTGACTTCAACTTCAAGCCATTCAGATAGAGCATTTACGACTGAAACACCAACTCCGTGTAAACCGCCGGATACTTTATATGCTTTATGGTCAAATTTGCCACCTGCATGCAGAACTGTCATAACAACTTCCAGTGCTGATTTTTTCTTCTGTTTATGTATTTCTGTTGGTATTCCTCTTCCATTATCTATTACTGTGACGCTGTTATCTGTATGAATTACAACAGATATTTCATCACAATAACCAGCCATAGCTTCATCTATTGAATTATCCACCACTTCATAAACTAAATGATGAAGTCCGGCGGAAGAAGTACTTCCAATATACATCGCAGGTCTTTTCCTTACTGCTTCTAAACCTTCAAGAACTGTAATTTTATCTGCTGTGTAATCACTGGATTTTTCAGCCTGTATTTCTTCCTTTATAAGTTTCTCGTTTTCACTAAACAAATCCATTGTTTCTTTTAATTCTGTCTTTTCCTTTTTATCGCGATTTTGTTCAAGTTTTTTTGATTTTTTTCTGGCCATCTTTAGTCCTCCGGATTTATATCATTCACTTTTATAGATATTTTATCATACTTAAATTTTAAAAATTATATTTTTTATCTTATTTTCTTTAAAAACAGAATTTATTTTTTCAATCAACTCTTTTTTCCGGTAAACCATTTCTTCCATTATAACACTATTTTTAACGCTAATAAATAATTTATCTTTATATAACCTGATGGGCGAAATTACCTGTGAAATATCCTTTCCTACAATTTTTTCCCAGTTTTCTAAAATAAAATTTGATTCAGCCATTTCTTTAATTTTTGTTTTTTTAATAAAACTATTTATTATATCCTTTATATGCTTCATTTTTACCTGTTCAAAATAAATGGAGTATTAAAATAAATATTACCGAAAATTTTTATATCAGGAAAAGAAATATTACCTTTTGAATAAAAAATATAATGATAAAGAGTTTCCAGTTTAAAAGAAAGAAATTTCAAAAAAAACCATTCCACTCCAATACCTCCTGCCAGGCAATAACATATTTCATTGTATTTTAAAGTATTTTTCCCATCAAAAATCATGTCTTTCGAAAAATATGTTTCACTTAACAAACAGATTCCGTTTCCCAGTCTTGCATAAGGCACAAAAACTATATTTTTGTTATACCCAAAATATCCATAAACATTCAATAAAAATTCCGAAAGAGATAAATTATAATTGTAAATAGTTTTATTTTTGTTATCCATGCCGAAAAAATTCGTTTCAATACCTAACATAATGGGTCCGAAAGAATTAAAGGTAAATGTAGCAAAATATCCTGTTCCAATATTATTTTCATTGTTCAATGTATCGGGTGTCACAGGAAAAAAACTAGATATACCACCACCAAATGAAAATCTATAAACATCTTCTTGTGGTTTTTTTTTATTTAAATATGTTTTCACAAGAGAAATATAAGATGGAGGAGGTTCAATTAATTTAAATTTATCTTTTGAATATGGTTTGTAAATAACTTCGCCGATTTTTGGATTTATTCTTTTATCTATTATTGTTTTAGCAATCTTTTTTTCATCGTTTGTCCCCCAGAAGTTGTCTCTGCAATTAACCTGTTCAATAGAAAAATTTGTTATATTATTTTTATTATCTATAAAATTGTTTCTTTTTATTATTTCATTTTTCCCATAATATTTCATAATATATATTCCATACCTGTTGTTACTGAACGTATTTTCAAAAATATTTAAATTAATACTGTTCCCTTCTATATGAATTCCGTATGTATTATTAAGAAAATAATTATTTTTTATTACAACATCAGAAAAACTTTTTAAAATAATACCGGTAGAATTTAAAATATAATTATTATTTAATTCAACTCTGGTTGCATTCACAGTAATTGCACCACGCATCATAATTGAAAACTCAATTATTGATTTATATGCAGAATCAAAATAAACACCTTCATAAAAACTCTCGCCGTCCACTGGAATAAATCTTACGGGATTATCTGTATTGCCTCTGGCATATAACGTACCGCAAACCAATAATTTGGCTCCTTTTTTAAACTTAACTTCGGTTCCGGGATGAATAGTTATAAAACCTTTTTTTTCTATTATTACCAGTTCATCAATAATATACGGGGAAAATTCTGGCGTCCAGTTTTCCGTTCTATCAATCTGCCCTGAAATATATGTTTCAGAAAAAATAAAATTATTTGTAAAAATTAATACAAATAAAAAAACAAATTTTTTCAAAAAAATTCACCTGACTTTATTATAATATATCAGAGCCTTTATCATCTTCTAATTCAGGCAAAGGTGGGAGTTCCTCTGGCAATGGCTGTGAAGATGCTTTATTTTTATCTACAGATTCTTTTTTATTAATCAAATTTTCTGGAACTTTTATATCTTTCCCGGGTATTTCTAGTTTTTTTTCCATAAAGGGAACATCAAAAGACAAAAGTTCAGTTACTGTAGGGACTTCTGATTTGGTCTCTTTTTTTACAGCATCTTTTTCTGGAGATATTTCCTGTATTGGAGTTACATTTCTTTGTATCAATGGTTTCTCTGCTGTTTCTGTTCTGGCAGGAATATCTGTTACTGGAGAAGAAACAGCAAATTTTATTTCTGCTTTGCCAGGGATAGTTACTTCTGTAGTTTGTTTGGGAAGAGAGATAACAAAAGTTTTTCCCTTTCCAATTTCGGACTCCACCCAGATATCACCGTTTAAATTATTTAAAACTGCTTTAATAATAGGAAAACGCAATCCTGTATTTGCAAATTCCGGACCTGCTATTGATTCACTGCCATGAAAATTAATAAATAATAAATTTGCCTTTGATTGAGGCATACTCATTCCAAAATCAGTTATTCGAATAATAACATCCTTTGGCGTATCTTTTGTTTCTATAATAATTTTAGCTCCTCTTGGCGATACTTTTATTGCCTGATTTAAAAGTAAACTTATTATATTTGAAATTCGCGCTTTATCATTTGATATTGTTGGAAGAGTAGGAGCAAAATTGATCTTAATATCTATCTTTTTTACGTCTGCCTGCGGTTGTATTGCAAACAAAATATCTTGAATAATATTATTAATATCCACTGTTTGTTTTACCGGTTTTATATCTCCCTTTTCAAGAAGAGATAATTCTGTCAAATCATTGATGAGTCGTTCCAGTCTTGCAGATTTGTTAATAACAACTCCTAAAAATTGCTGCTGGGTATCTGTTATTTTTCCCTCGCCACCCAAAACAGTTGAAATATATGTTTTTATAACGGATAAAACACCTTTTAATTCGTTATTCATCGTTAAAATAGCTTGGATGCGCATATTTTCTTTTTCCAGAGGAATTTTTGCAACCTGTATTTTTTTGATTTCCTGTTTTAATTTATCAAATTCAATCTGCAATTCTGTATATTTCTGTGAAATTTCATTTTTCTCATCTTCAAGTTTCTTTTTCAATAATGATTTTTCTTTTTCATATTCTTCTTTTTGTTTCAATAACTTTTCTTCAAATGTAAGTTTTTCATTTTCTGCTATTTTTACTGCATCACGCAGCTGTGATAATTCCGCATCATATCTTGATGCCTCTTTTGATAATTCTTCCTCCAGTTCTTTTGACATCTGTGATAGTTTTTGTGCTTTATCTTCTGCCGCTGTAATCCTGCCCTTTAAAATTAAGACTGAATCAATTAATTTCCTGTAATCACCGGATTTGATTTTAGGTAATATTTCCTGAAAACTTTCATCATCTATTTTGGTCATTGCCTTTACAATGCGACGTAAAGGTGAATTTACCTGACTTATAATAATATTTATTAATAAAACGGATATAACAAAAATTATTATTATATAAACATAAGCAGGTAAAATAAAAGTTGTATCAAATAAACTTAATTCATATTGTTCCGTTCTTTTTTTCATAAATGAATAATCTGCATAAGGAGTGAAAATACAAATAATATTTTCTATTTCATTTAGTTTTTTATATCCCAGTAAACCTTTCAAATTATTATATTCTGCCTCTTTAACTCCATAATCTGAATCATCATATAAAATTGCTTTTACATCAGGATACGAAAGAATATTTTCTGTATTTTCTTTTGCAATATCTGTATTCAACAACATCTTTCCTGCAGAATTAATAATAAAATTGTATCCATGCGCAGATTGTTTCTCATTTCTTATCTTTTGTAATATATCTTTAATATTTTCCTTTATATAAAGAATTGATACCAATCGGTTCTTTTCATCAAATACCGGTATAAAAAATTCTGCTACACCTGTTGTAAAATTAATATTGCCTGAAATTTTTTCCGATGATGTTGCCTGGAGAAAATTTGAATTACTTTTAAATGATAATTTTGATAATTCCGGATTATTTGCAATCAAAATATTCCCATTTTTAAATAAAAGAACTATTTCTTCACTTTTACCACGACTTAATTTTAAAAATTGAGTCCTGATTGCATCCAGCGCTTCCTTTTTTGAATAACTATAATTTTTTATAATCCTGTCATCCAGAAAAGCAGAATATTTTTTCATAATATTTGAAAAAGACAGGTTATTTATTTGCAGATATATTTCATCAAGTTTTTTTGTTATCTGTGCTTTTATTATATCAAGTTCTTTTTGATTTTCCGCCCAGATTAATTTTGATTTAAGATTATTTAATTGTGTTGTTTTTAAATTATCATAATAATAAAACAAACCGGTAGGGACGGCAGTTAAAAGAATTAATATAAAAATAACCTGAAATAACATTATTGTATTTTTCATTGTTTCCTCCTATTTTTCCCTGTCATCATCTTCTTCTGCAATTCTTGCTACCGCGCTCACCTTTTCGCCTTCTTTTAATTTAATTAAACGAACCCCCTGGGTGTTCCTGCCTATTGTTTTAATATCTTTTATCTTTGTCCTTATAAGAGTTCCTTTGGTTGTTATTATCATTAATTCATCCTGATCGGAAACAAGCTTTATAGATATCACTGAGCCTGTTTTTTCTGTCACTTTTAAATTTATTATTCCTTTTCCACCTCTTGACTGTAATCTGTATTCTGATACCTTTGTTCTTTTGCCAAAACCATTTTCAGAAACTGAAAGAAGAGTCTGGTCTTTATTATCTGAATGTAATATGGTCATACTTACTACTTTATCATTTTTACCTAATTTTATACCTCTAACTCCCATGCCTGTTCTACCAATTTCTCTGAAATCCTTAACTTTAGAGCGTATTGCCATGCCCTCTGATGTTGCTATAAAAATCTCGTCTTTTTCTTCTGCAACTTTTGTTTCAATTAAATTATCTCCCTGACTTAAATTTATTGCTATTATTCCGCCTGACCTTGGCTTTGAAAAAAGAGATAAATTGCTTCTTTTAACGGTTCCATTTTCTGTTACCATAATTAAAAATTTATCTTCGCTAAAATCCTTAACAGAAACATAAGAAGAAATGCGTTCACCTTCTTCAAATTTTATTAAATTTACTATTGCTTTCCCTTTATTCTGTCTGCCTGCTTCTGGAATTTCATAAACTTTTAACCAGTAACACCTACCTTTGTTGGTAAAAAACATAAGGTAATCGTGTGTGTTAGATACAAAAAGGTCTTCAACAAAATCTTCCTCTTTGGTTGTTACTGCAATAATACCTCTGCCACCCCTGCGTTGTGCCTTATAGACAGATACAGGAGTTCTTTTGATATAACCGGAATGAGTAATTGTAACCACCATATCCTCTTCTTTTATTAAATCTTCTATTGAAATTTCTTTTTCTCTGCTTATTATTTCTGTTCTTCTTGCATCCGCATATTTATTTTTTATTTCCTGTAATTCTTCTTTCATTAAATTATAAATTTTTCTTTCACTGGCAAGAAGAGACTTTAATTCTTCTATAAGTTTTATCAAATCCTGATATTCTTTGTTTATCTTTTCTATTTCAAGGGCTGTTAATTGCTGTAATTTCATATCAAGAATTGCTTGAGCCTGAATTTCTGTAAGTTTAAAATTTTGCATTAAACCAATTTTCGCATCTTCAACTGATTTTGAACTCCTGATAAGTTTAATAACTCTGTCTAAGTATTTTAAAGCAATCTTCAAACCTTCCAGAATATGAGCTCTTTTTTCGGCTTTATCCAGATCAAAATTTGCCCTTCTTATAATAACTTCTTTTCTATAACTGATAAAATTATCGATTATTTCAAGAAGGCTTAAAACCTTTGGTTTTCCATTTACTAAAGCCAGAAAAATTATTCCAAAACTGGTTCTAAGAGAGGTGTGTTTATATAACTGGTTTAAAATTATTTCTGGATTATCATTTCTGCTGATTTCAATTACTGCCCTTATTCCATCTTTGTCTGATTCGTCCCTTATATCTGTAATGCCTTCTATTTTTTTATTTCTTACCAGTTCAGCAATATTTTCAAGTAATTGTGCTTTATTTACCATATAAGGTAATTCTGTAATTACTATCTGTTGCTTTCCTTTCTGGGTTTCTTCTATCTTTGCTTTTGCCTGTATTGTAATTGAACCTCTACCGGTTGAATATGCTTCTTTTATCCCTGTTTTACCAATTATATATGCTCCGGTAGGAAAATCCGGACCTTTTATTATATTCATTAAATTTTCTGTAGTAATTTTTTCATCCATATTATCAATTCTGTATATTACGGCATCTATTACTTCTCCTAAATTATGCGGTGGTATATTTGTTGCCATACCAACAGCAATTCCAGAAGAGCCATTTATTAATAAGTGCGGAAATGAAACGGGAAACACTACAGGTTCTTTTGTTGATTCATCGTAATTAGGAACAAAATCAACTGTATCTTTTTCAATATCTGTTATTAATTCATCTGCTATTTTACTGAGTCTTGCTTCTGTATAACGCATTGCTGCTGGTGGATCCCCGTCAACAGAACCAAAATTGCCCTGTCCTTGTATAAGTGGCATCCTGAATGTGAAATCCTGAGCCATTCTGACCATCGTATCATATATGGCAGTATCTCCATGGGGATGGAAATTTCCCATTACTTCACCAACTATTTTTGCAGATTTTCTATAAGGCTTATTATGATATAATCCCATCAGATTCATTGTATAAATTATTCTCCGCTGTACGGGTTTTAATCCGTCGCGCACATCAGGCAAAGCCCTGCCAACGATTACGCTCATTGAATAATCAAGATATGATGTTTTCATCTCTTCTTCTATTGGGGTTTGTATTATCTTTTCTGTTTTTATCTTTTCATTGTTATTTTCTGGCATAATTAACCTCTAAAAATTTATTTTCTTATTGGCATAATTACATAGATAAAATTGCTGCTACCTGCATGAGAAATTACTCCTGGTTCTGTTGAACTATTTAATTTAATTTCAATTTCTTCTGTTTCCATAACTTTTAAAACATCAAGTAAATATGTTGAATTAAAAGTAATATCTATAGGAGTATCATTATATTTAATTTCCATTTCTTCATATGCTTCTCCTTCATCCTGTGCCTGTGCATTTATAAACATTTTGTTTTTATCAAATTTCAGAGTAACAATTTTTGTTTTATCACTCGATATCATTGATACTCTTTTTAATGCTCCTTCAAAATCATTTCTTTTTACAATAGCATTTATTTTAAATTCTTTTGGAATAACCTGATTATAGTTTGGATAATTTTCATCTATTATTCTGGTTATTACATCAATATTATCAAGTTTAAACTCTATAAGTTTTTCATATAAATTTAATTCAATTTCTTTGTCCTCTTTATCTTCTATAATTTTTGAAATTTCATTTATAGTTTTCAATGGTAAAATATATTCAAATTTTGTTTTAATATCCAGTTTTGTTTCTATCTTATAATAGGACAATCTGTGCGCATCTGTTGCAACTGCCTCTATTATATTGTTTTCAATTTTTAAGAAAATTCCATTTAAATTTCTTTTTGTAGAGTCTTTTAATGAAGCAAACGAAGTATATCGGATTATTTCTTTTAATAATTTTTGTGATAATTTAATTTTTGATAATTTATTATTTTCCACTTTTAATAACGGAAAATCTTCTGCTGGAAGGCCTAAAACTTTGCAATATCCACCTTTCCACTGAAATTTAATATTGTCATTTTTATCTGAATCTATTTTTATTTCTGAATCAGGAACTTCTTTTAAAAGTGAAATTACTTTTTTCGGAATTGTTGTTTTTCCAGTTTCATCAACTTTTTCTACATTTGATTTTATTCGTACACTCATATCCATATCTGTTGCAGAAATGTATATTCCATCTTCTTCAACTTCAAATAAAATATTTGATAATAAAGGCAAAGTAGAAGTTGGTGAAATAAAATACTGTGCTACCAAAAGCGGACCTAAAATTTCATTTTTATTTGTTTTGATTTTCATAAAAATACCTCCTGAAAGTTTTTTAAATACTTTTAGATTTATGCACATTACAATAAAAACATAATTTATAAATAATTATTGCTGTTATTGTTGTTGTGATGTTAATATGTTAAAAATATAAAAAAATTATTAAAATAATAAATAAAATATATCTTTTTAATGTTAATAATTATCATATTTATGTTTAAAAGTCTTATTTTATCCACATATAAAATATCATTTATAATATTAAACTTTATAAACACATAATATTCAGATATTATCAACACTTTTCAAAGAACAAAATTTCAATTTTATTTTTTTATTCTTACCATTAATTCTTCAATTGTTTTTTTAAATTTTTCATCGCTATTAATTATTTTTTCAACTTTATTAATGGCATGCATAACTGTCGTATGATCTTTCCCACCAAAATATTGACCGATCTGGACAAGAGAATAATCAGTTAATTGCCTTGTAATGTACATTGCTATTTGTCTTGCTTTTGAAATATTATCTGGTCTTTTTTTTGAAGTCAGGTCCTGTACTTTAATTCCAAAATACTCAGAAACACTTTGTTGTATCAGGTCAATTCCAATTTTTTTAGTCGTCTCAAATGATGGATTTGTAGTTTTTATTGCTTGACGAGCTGTTTCAATATTTATTTCATCATTATTTTGTGATGCAATGGCAAACATCGTTAAAAGCGTTGAACCAAGATAACGTATATTATTTTCTACATGTTCAGCAATATACCCTATAACATTATCTGGGACGAATTTATTAAGTTCTTTTGCTTTTTGTTTAAGTATTGCAACACGCATTTCAAAGTTAGGTGGCAGTATATCAACAATAATTCCTGCGCCAAACCTTGATTTTAATCTTTCTTCAAGTTTTAATTCCTGCGGTGGAGAATCTGATGTTGCAACTATTTGTTTATTGAGATTATAAAGTTCATTAAACGTATGAAAAAATTCTTCTTTAGCTGCTTCTCCTTTCTGCAGGAACTCAATATCGTCCACAAGTAAAAGGTCTGCGCTGCGGTATTTTTCTTTGAATTCATCCATCTTACTTTCTCTTATTTTCTGGACAACTTCATAAAGGAATTTTTCTGCTGTTGTTATTATTATTTTAAACGACGGATAATGGTCATAAACATAATTGCCTATTGCATGCAGTAGATGCGTCTTTCCAAGACCTACCCCTCCATAAATAAAAAGAGGGTTATATGTCTGACCAGGAGCCTCAGCTACAGATCTACAGGCCGCATGTGCGAATTTATTAGAGTCGCCTACAATAAAATTTTCAAATCTAAATCTGGTATTAAGAGAAGGTATATAATCTATTTTTGGTTCCAGAGGAAGTGGTATTTGCTGTTCCTTTACAGTAATTTTAGGTGAAAAATTTTTAATTACATTAATTTCTTTATTAATTTCTATATTTAATGAAACAGGATAACCTAAATGTTTTTTTACTATTTTTGAAATTTCGTTGTTATATTTGGAAGATAAAGTTTTTTTATGAAGAGAATCCGGAACTTTTATTGTTAATACTTTATCCTCATCATTAAATAAAATAGTAGCCTTATCAAGCCATAAAGAAAGTCCTGTACTTTCTTTTTTTAAAATATTTAAAATTTCGTTTGATACAAATTCATTATTATTCAATTCTTAATTTCTCCTTAAACTTTTGAAATTATCCACAAAATTTTCAAAAAATATATTAATTTAATCCTATTAAAAAAATATAATAAATAAAATAGTTTTTTAATTTATCAACATTTTACGAACAAAATTATTAACATGTTATCAACATAAATGTTAGTAAATCGTATTAATTAATATATAATTATATCATAAAATAATAAAAATGCAATATAAAAATATGCTCAATTTGTATATTATTTATCGTAAATTTGTATAAACTAATTTTGAACTATTTACGAACAATTTTTTAACTCGTTTTGAACTTTGTATATATATTATCAATTGTTTCATTTTTTAATATTTTTTGTTTCAAAATTTAACAGAATAATAAATTTTAAATGAAAAATTATATGTTTTTTTATGGCATAAATTATGCTAAACAAAAAGTAAAACTGTAAAAAGGAGGTGGTTAATATGAAACTGATGAGAAGACATTCTGTACCGTCAAGAAGGGATCTTTTTGCCGACTTTTTTGATTCTTTCTTTAATACTGATCTTTTGCCTGCAACTGAAAAATTGTCACCTGCTGTTGATATTGAGGAAGAAAAAGATAAATATTTATTAAAAGCAGATATACCCGGAATGAAGCAGGATGACATAAAAGTTGAAGTTGATGATGGAGTTTTAAAAATATCAGGCGAAAGAAAGTATGAAAAGAAAGAAGAAGACAAAGATAAGAAATATCACTATTATGAAAGAAGCTATGGCGCTTTTGAACGTAGATTTGTGCTCCCTTCTGACGTTGACACAGAAAAAATTGATGCAAAGTATGAAAACGGAGTGCTTGAAATTGTAATTCCTAAGACAGAAAGTAAAAGGCCAAAAGAAATAAAAGTAAAATAAAAGGCGACAACTAATTATTTTTCGCAGAGACAGGTTTAAAACCTGTCTCTAATTTTTTATTTACTTTATGGAATTATGTGATAAAATAACTTAAATAAAATTTTTTAAAGGAAATTTAGTCGGAACTTCTAAAATAATTAATATGTAATGATGTAAAAACAGGGCAATTCATGGATTGCCCCTGCAATAAATTTATCTATAAAAAATATAACGGAGGGATGATATGGACAAACTATTAAAAATATTATTATCAGGAGTTGTTGCTGGGATAATACTTTTTGTTGTTTCAAGCATTGTATATAATTATACAGGTCACATTTCAGATCCGTCGTTAAGCCATATTTTCAGGGAAAAAATTTCAATGAAATGGTTTTACAAACTTTTAATAATCACAGCAGGGACCGGTATTATAATGGCATTTTTTTATTCTATTATTTATTCAGGATTACCCGGGGGCAATATATTTAAAGGAATATTCTGGGGTTTTATTGTATGGGCTTTGATGGTTCATCAGCCACTTATTACTTTACTTGTTGTCGGGAAATTTACAATGGATTTATTGTTGTCATGGGTAATTCAAGGGCTTATAAGTTATGTTGCGGCAGGAACCTCCATAGCTCTTATTTATAAAGATTAAATTTTATTTATAGCATCTTTTAATTCTTTTATCGCGCAAAGTTCACCACACATAGAACAAACATCTTTATTCTTTGGCGGGCAGGTTTCCCTTAATTTTTTTGCCTTTTCAGGATTTATTGCAAGAGATATCTGCTTTTCCCAGTCAAGGTTTTTTCTTGCAAGAGCCATCTGGTTATCCCAGTTCTTTGCTCCAGGATAACCTCTTGCAATATCTGCGGCGTGCGCTGCTATACGACTTACTATAACTCCTTCTTTTACTTCTTCTATGTCAGGAAGTTTTAAATGTTCTGCAGATGTAACATAACATAAAAAATCAGCACCAAAATACGCTGCCAGAGCTCCGCCTATTGCAGATGTTATATGGTCATAACCTGGTGCTATATCTGTGACAATTGGACCCAGTACATAAAAAGGTGCATTATTACATATAGATTTTTGTAGTTTTATATTTGTTTCAATTTCATTTAAAGGTATATGTCCGGGTCCTTCTATCATAACCTGGACATTTTTTTCATACGCTCTTTTTGCAAGTTCTCCCAATGTTATTAATTCCTGTATCTGCGCCCTATCTGTTGCATCAGCAAGACATCCAGGCCTCATTCCATCACCTAAAGATAATGTCAGGTCATAATCATATGCGATTTTTAATAAACGGTCAAAATCAGAATAAAGCGGATTTTCTTTGTTATTTTTAACCATCCACACAGCGAGCATGGAACCGCCCCTGCTCACAATATCAAGCAACCTGCCCTGCGATATCAGGGCAGACAAAGATTTCTGGTTTAAACCACAGTGGACAGTTATGAAATCAACACCCTGCATTGCCTGTTCTTCTACTGTTTTAAAAATTTCATCAGCAGTAATTTTATCAATAGGTTTTTTATTATTAAGTGCGTTTACAGCTGTTTCGTATATAGGTACTGTGCCAACGGGTACTGATGAATTATTAAGAATTGCTTTTCTTATTTCTTTTATGTCTCCGCCTGTTGATAAATCCATTACGGTATCTGTGCCGGCATCAATAGATGCTTTTAATTTTTTTAATTCGTTTTCAATATCAGGAACATCCTGGGATGAACCTATATTTGCATTTACTTTTACCCGTGTTTTACTTCCTATGCCTATTATTTTTTTAAACGAGCGGTTTTTATTTTTTGTTATTACCACCTCTCCTTTTGCAACAAGCTCGCAGAGTTCTTTTACATTCAGGTTTTCATCTGCTGCAACTTTTTTCATTTCCTCTGTTATAATTCCCTTTTTCGCTGCTTCTAACTGCGTCATAAAACGCTCCTGTGGTAAATTTAATGCAAATATATTATACGCATATATTTTTTAATTTCAAGAAGTAATAAAACTGGAGTTTCCCCAAAATTTTGTTATATATCTTATAAATAATTTATATAAAGGATTGATTGCATTTTTGAGAAA
>FWPV01002093.1_pt1 | contig 50610 bp, 49 predicted proteins | sample 2228371 | NCBI WGS metagenome assembly FWPV01 (sample SAMEA103939776, study PRJEB20133) | metagenome
CCGACCGGTGTCCAAGAACCGAACAAAGTCCGCCAGGCCGTTCGGATAGCGGAAGACATCCTCGGTGCCGGTCCGCTCATCGCGCAGCACGATTTTCAGGTTCTTGTTCAGATAGGCCAGCTCGCGCATCCGCGACTGGATTATCTCGTACTTGTACTCGAGTTTCTTGAAGATGGTCTTGTCGGGTTTGAAGGTTATCCTCGTGCCTCGGGCTTTGGTCTTGCCCGTCACCCTCAGGTCGCCCTTCGGTTTGCCCCGCTCGAACTCCATCCGGTAGGCCTTGCCGTCCCGGAACACCTCAGCCACGAGCGACTCGGACAAAGCATTGACAACCGACACACCAACGCCGTGCAGTCCGCCGGAGATCTGGTACACCTTATGCTCGAACTTGGCTCCGGAATGCAGCACGGTCAGCACGACCTCCAGCGCCGACTTCTTCTCGGTCGGGTGCATGTCCACCGGGATGCCTCGGCCGTTATCCTCGACCGACACGACATCATCGGCGTGAATCGTCACCTTCACCTCGTCGCAGTAGCCGGCCAGCGCTTCGTCCACTGCATTATCAACCACCTCGTAGATGAGATGGTGCATCCCCCGAATCCCGGTGTCGCCGATGTACATTGCCGGACGGTGACGGACCGCCTCAAGTCCTTTCAGGACGTGGATTTGTGCTGCGTTGTAGGTTTCTGCCATCGCCCCCAATGATACCGGCTTTTCTTCGAGATTCAAGGAGAAGCCGGCCGGCTGCGCCCGGGCACGAACCGCAGGTCTTCAACCAAGCCCGCGCCGAGCCGTTCCTCCAGCCGCGCGAGAATCTGCGGCCGGAGAAATGCCAGCTCTGTCATCCAGGCCGGGCTGTCCACGCTAATGACCAGCGATTTCCGCTCGACGTACAAGGCTTGAGCATGCTCCGCCACCCTCGCACCCACACACTCCGGCCAAGCCGCGACCACCTGCTGCTCGACAACCGCATCCTGTAGCTTCAGCCCCTTGACGACTCGCGGCAGAACACTGCCGAGGCGCTGAAACCTACGTGATGGCTTCCGGCCGGCACGGCCCCGACGCCGACTGTCCGGTGAGCTCTTGGGGTTCATGCCTCACTCTAGACAAACCTTCGACCTCAGTCAAGCCGCTGGCCCGCCGCGCCGACAGACTTGACTTCCCCGGCGCGCGGCCTAGCATCTTTCCATCATGTTCAGGACTCGTTGCCTGATTCTGTCTGGAATGACCCTATTGCTCGTTGCCGGTTGCGCCCGGAACCGCAATCCAAACACGCCGCCCCCACCGTCGGGCCCGAGCTTGGGTCGGGTCGGCACGCCGTGTCGGTTCAAGGTGACTGCCACTGACCCTGACTTCGACCCGGTGTCGGTCCGGGTGGACTGGGATGACGGCGACACCGCAGACTGGACCAATCCGTTCCGTTCCGGCGACACCGTCATGCTCGAACACGCTTGGGCAACCGCGGGCCTCTACAGAATCTCGGCCTGGGCTCGAGACGTGAAGGACGCGCTCTCGCTCTGGTCCAACTGGCACGAAATCACCATCGAAGACACGGTCAACCTTCCACCCGGAACCCCGAGCCCACTCACCGGCCCGGATTCCGGTCTAGTTGACTCGCTCTACAGCTTCACAACCGTTACCAGCGACCCGAACCGCGACCGGGTCCGCTACCGAATCGCCTGGGGCGACGGTGACACTACCGCCTGGTCCGACTTGATACCCGAAAACCTCGAGGTGACCTTCACCCATGCCTGGGCTCAGTCCGGCGAATACTCCATTCAAGCCCAGGCCCAGGACGAAAAGGGTCTGGAATCCGGTTGGACCATGCCGCACATCATCGTCATCGCCGATTCGCTCCGCTAGGCTCCGGCCGCTTTTCTCTTTCTGAACAACCGGGGCGCCCGCAAAGGGGCGCCCCGACAAACTGCAGTCGGAAACGGTCTACTCGACGAGCAGTACCTTGGTTAGGCTTTCACTGTCCGGTGTCCTGACGTTGAGGAAGTATATCCCCGCAACCAGAGCACCCGGCTGCCAGACATAGCGTCCAGCTCCGGGCCGTACCGCCAGCGTGCGCTGGTCAACCAGCCGGCCGGCGGCATCGTAGGCCTCGACTCGCAGTTCGCCTGCGGTCCGGCAGACGTAGTCAATGAAGGTCCCTTGGCGGAACAGACTCGGCCCGACCTTGACCACAGTGCTGGGCTTCGCTGGTGCAACGTTCTCGGCCAGCCCAACCGGCATACCGCGGTCGTACCACGACTGGACGCTGTCGGCGTTGGCCCGGCAGTCGGCCTCACTCGTGCCGCCGCAGAACGCCACGGCAAACCGATAGGTCTCCCCTACGTCGAGGTCAAACGGCCCGACCGAGGTCACCGTTGACCAGTCGAACGCCCGGTTCGAGTTACGGTTGACTATCGCGCCGCTTAAGAACCGGTACTTCTGGTTGTCGGTGACGCAGGAGTCAGGGTAGACCCAGATGTTGTGGTCAATCGAAGTCAGGTTGCGCCACGACTGTGGCTCGAGAATCTTGACCCCGATGGACGGATTGGCCGTGGTTGATTGCCGCATCACGACAATCCGCCGCACCGTGTCCGCCACCGTCGTCGTCTGATTGCTCGTGCCCATGTCGAAGTCGGTGAACGTCCCGGCATACAGACCGGTCACCGGCGATGTACCCTGGTTCTCGATGTCGAAGACCATCACGACCGAGTTCCGGTACCAAGGCATGCCGGTCGCGTAGCTGTTTTGGGTAACCTTGATGCCCTTGGGCGTCGGATGCAGAGCGTCGGAGTAACTGGCCCGGAAGTGCTGGTCGGCGTGCACCGGCGGTACTACCGGCGTGACGCTGTCCACCGGCCGGAAGTCGTTGTTCGGCGGGTTGGTCGGCGGGTTTGAGTAGTAGTGGTCAACGACGTAGTCTGGCGCGTTGCCGATTGCCAGCGAGCCGAAGTAAAGCCAGTCGGCGCTCGTCTTGGGCCACTTGAACCCACTGCCCGCGTCCGACGGCACGTCATGGCCAATCGCGCCGAAGCAGGTCACGGTCAGCCGGCAGTTGCCGGTATCATGGTCGGCAAAGGGCAGGACCGCAACGGTATTTGTCACTTGGATGGTCGTATCATTCGCCGGATTCGGGTCGCCGCCCAGACTCGTGAACATCCGGATCGTATAGCTATTGCGTGCCGGCCCGGTGGTCCAGTTCGGAAAGGTCACCTCAGCCCGGTTGCCCGGTTGCAGCGGACCCGCGAAGTTCGTGCTCTGGCTATAAATCTGTTGGCCGGCCGAGTCAATCAAGCAAGTCACCGGAATGTTGCTTACCGGCGTAGTGCCGAAGTTGACAATCCGCGCCTTGGGCTGATACGTTCCGGGCGGCACCGATACCGCCGGACTCATCACCCGGGTTACGCCGACGTCGTTCGCCTGTCCGGGTACGCTGGCGACAATCGCCCGCACGTTCCAGTTGTAGTTCAGGCCCGCGCTGAGCAGAGTCCGCCAGCCCGCGCCGGTTGAGATGAAACCGCCCCGGTTCGGCACCATCGGCCCGGAATCGGTGCCCAGCGGGAACGCGCCCGAGTCATGGGTGACGCGCACACAAGCCCAGAAGTCGCTGCCCGCCGTCACAACCGGCCGGCTCGGCAGGTTGACGCGCTTCCACTGCATCCCGCCACTGCCCGTGTACGGCGCAGAATCAAGGATGCCGCCCGGGTTGGTGTCATTGTCCTCGGCAAACGCAAAGACGTAGTCGTTGTGGGACGCATCGCGTTGGTAGAACAGAATCGCCTTGACCGTACACGTCGCGGTCGGCGTGAAGCGCACTGCTCCGCGATAGGTTCCGCCGCGGGTCAGACCGATGCCGTTGTAGTTGCCGCCGTCGTAGCGCAGCGTTTCGTCCGGATTGTCCACCGGCACAAGACCGCCGCCCCACGGCTCAAGCACGACCTCGCTCCGGCTCAACGACAGCTCAGGGCCGCCCGGGGTTTCCGGACTTGCAAGTGACGCCGGGCTGCGGGCGGCCAAAGCCAGCCCGACGACAAGCATCAGGGCAATCACCATGATGCGCTTTTTCATAAGTTGCCTCCTCCGTGGCACTTTTGTTACTTCTCTGACTGTGCGCCCAGCCGACAGAGCCGCTGCCAGGCACACCTCAGATACAAGCTTAATCAGCTGTCCGCGTTTGTCAATCTTACTGGTGTCGGCCTTGACTTTGCTCGGGCGCCGCCTATCCTTAGCAAGCCATTGGGGGATCGTCTAACTGGCAGGACGGCTGGCTCTGGACCAGCTAGTTGGGGTTCGAATCCCTATCCCCCAGTACCGGCCCGGGTCGTCAGCGCTGGCTGTCGGCCCGGGCCTCGGCCAAACCGAGCGCCACCTGCTCCAGCGTCGCCATGAAAACGGCCAGATTCTTCTCCGGTATCCGGCGCATCATCCGGGCTAGCCCCCGACGCTGAATCGCCACCAGACGCCGGGCTGCGCGTCCGCCCGACCGACTCAGCCGGACCCGCACCACCCGCCGGTCAAGAACACCCCGTTCCCGCTCAACCAGCCCCCGCTTCACCAGCCGCTCAACTAGGCCGGTCGCATTTGCCTTCGACAGCCCAAGAAACCGGGCCAGGTCATTCATTCGCATCTCTCGGTGAATCAAGAGTGCCTGCAACACCATCGTCTGGGAAAACGAGTAATCCTCCCCCATTGCCTCGACCGAGCCGAGCAGCCGAAGCCCGCGCACCAGTATCGGGCCGAGCCACTCCAGCCGGCCGAGATACAGTTTCTCATTCGCACGCGCGCGCACGCTCGATTGTCGCCGGCTCCCGCTTCGTGTCAAGCCGCGCAGTCACCGGGCTAACCGGGCTACCGACCGTCCGGTCAGGGCAGAAGCCGGCGCCTGACTTAGCGAGGTGACAGGTTGACGATGATGGCAGGCGACCAGGTCTCGCCCTGCCAGGTGGCAAAGACCCGGCCGTAGTCTTTGACCCCGACGAGCTTGACCCGGAACGGAAACGGCAGAGTGTCTTCCGGGATAAAGACGTAGACCGGCCGTGTGAATGAGTAGCGCTGTCCGGGTTTGAGCATGACGGTGTCAGTGGGTTTCAGCCAGGTAGCGGTGTTGACCCGGCCCGGCCACTCGACCATGAAGCTGTCGAGCGGGTTGAGGTGGTAGAAGACAAGCTGTTCGCGCCAGTCGCGGCGCAGCAGCAGGGGCCGGTCGCCGGTATTGGTCGCGGTAACAGTGATGCGGAAGGTGTCGCCCGGATGGTACCTCGCCCGGTCCGGCCTAACGTGAAGCGCCAGGGGCGAGTCGTGATAGACCCCGTGCCACTGGGCCTCGGCCGCAGCATACAAAATACAGCACAGAACATACAGCGTGACTCCGATTCCGGTCCCGGCGCGTCGGCGGCTTTCTGCCGTCATTCGATCTCGATGCTCTCGATTGTCAATTCCTGACCCGAGACGACTTCTGCCCCGGCGTTGCAGGAACAGAGGTCATCAAATCCTGCAAACTCCGCGCCGCACTTCGGGCAGCGCAGTCGTAGCTCGACAGTGCGGAATCTGAGCCAAGCCTCGGCCGCACAGGTACCCTGTTTCAGCTGGTCGAAATGGAACCGGACGCAGTCGGGCACAACCCCGGCCGATGAGCCGACTGCCAGTCTGATGCCAGTCACCCGGGACGCACCGTGCGCCCGGGCCGCAGCCAGAACCTGGTCGAGCATGCTCCGGGTAATCGTCAGTTCATGCACAACGCCTCACTCGCCTCCAGCCTGCGTCTCAATGATATCTCATTGAGCATCTGTTGGGCAGTCGGGTCAGCCGGATTGCGTCGCAGCCAGTCTTCTATCAGGGTGCGCGCCCGGTTCGTATCGCGCAGGTCTTCAAGGTAAAGCCGAAACAGGGCGTTGACCGGCTCGAACCTTGACCCGTCCAGGGCCATCGCAGCCCGGTAGGCCTTCTCGGCCTTGTCGAGTTCGCCTTTGCCGTGTAGGGCGATGCCCCGACGGATTGAGAGCTCCGCATCCCGGAACCCGCGTGCCTCAACCGAATCGAGGCAAGCAAGCGCCACGTCGTAGTCGCTGGCGAGCGTCGCGAATATCGAGGTATGATAGAAGAGCGGCACCTTCCGGTCCGCGTCTAGGTCGAACCTCAAGGCGGTCATCAGAACCTCTTGAGCTTCGCGGTTGCGGCCCATCTTCTGATACTCGCCGGCCAGAGCCAAATAGGTGGCGGCGTAGTTAATGAGCAGGCCCCGAGTGTTATCGTCTTTCTCGACGCGCGGGTCCATCATCGAGCTCATCTGATACACGCTATCCACTAGATACCGGGTACGCTCGACGTCCACCTGATTCAACCCCTCCTCACCGACCACCCGGTTCACCAGCCCTTCGAGCCGCAGGAACGGCTCGACGTCGCGCAGGTTGTCGCGCGAGACCGTGGTCGCAAAGTAGACCGGGCTTGATGGTGTGTACCGTCCGCTACGGAAGACTTTGTTCATGAAATCCTCGGCGGTTGAGCCGTAGTCGTCCGGCCATTTCAGCTTGATACCAGCGCTCGTCGCAATGATGTCCCGAATCATCACGTCCTTGAGCAGGAAAGTCCGGCCGCCACGCCCCTGAAACCCCTGGGGCAGTCGCTCAATCTCCGACTCGGAAAAGGAGATTGGCGCACCCCAGCGTTTCATCTGCTTGCAGTACCAAGCCGTGTTCAGCAAGGAGAGATTGGCGACCGAGACGTTTTTGCCGAACGTCGTGTCATAGCCGGCAATACGCGACGGCACGGTCTGCATGAACCAGAGGGGAAACGTGTCGTTGTCGCCGTTGGTGAAAATGACCGCCTTCTCCCCGGGACACGAAACGAGCATGTTGTAGCCGTACTCGGCCGGTATCCAGTTATGGCGCCGGGTGACGGTCTTGTAGTTCAGCACCATCGGCACGAACCCGAAAACCACCAGCACGGACCCGGCCAGTTGCATCGGCAGTCGACGCGAACGCACCAGTTCCTGGAGCCGACGCAGCAAAGCATACGCACCCACCCCGACAAAGATAGTGAAAAACACAAACGAGAATGCGAAGAAGTAGTCTCGCTCGCGGACCTCAAGAAACCCGAGCTTACCCTGGGCCGGGTCCCCACGCCGTGGGTCAGAAGGCGAGTACTTCAAGTTCAGATAGGTGACGAGCCCGATCGAGGCGACTAGGAATGCGACGAGGATGAGCACAAACGACCGCTTCTCGTTCTTGAACTGATGCCACATACCCCAAACTCCAAGCAGTGGCGGAATCAGCCCGAGTAGTGCCGGCCACTTGATGCCGAGAAAGATATCGAAGAACCGTTCGTTGCCCCATTGCCAGAAGAAGTAGCGCAGATAGAACTTCACCTGTTCGAAGTAGGCAACCGCCAGACTGAACCGGGCGTTCTCGTTCATCCGCCAGTCCTGCTCGGTGAGGAACTGGGTCTTACGTGGGAATAGCTTCATCGGGTCGTACTGCTCCCGCTTCAGCACCGACACGAAGTCACGCCAGTTGGAGGGGTCAACCTCATTGATGCTCGGCCCAAGCCGGGCCCGGATCAGCATGATGAACTGAACCGTGCCGGCAACGAGTACGAGACCGAGCATCAACAGGACGTACCGCGGGCTGAGCCGTCCCTGCCGATGGAGCCAGTAGAGGTAGCCACCATAGCCCAGGGCGAAGAGCACGACGAGTGGCCACGACTGCACCCACCGCTCGATGAACGCGACAGTCGGTGACGCGAGGAACAAGACCGTATCGTCCATGATGCGGTTGCCGGCCGCCGCATAGCCGATGACAAATACCATCCCGAGCAGTCCGAGCCCGAGCATCTCCTTCCACCACCGGTCCGACTCCTCGATAACCTTGATGCCGTACCACATCGCCGCCAGCATCGCGAGCACCGTGACAAACGTGCCCAGCTTGAGCCCCATCTCACCAGCGGTCAAGATAATGAGGTAACCGCATATCAACTCGAACAGCCGGAGTTGAAGGACCGACTGACGGTCAACTACCAGGGCGAAGACAAGCACCGCGAACACGGTCATCATCGGCGTAAAGTGAATCCCGGTCGAAAGGAAAAGCAGGAAGATAGCTGCAAGAATCAGCCGGTTGTCACTACCGGCCGCCGCCTGCTCCCGCCAGACCAACGCCATATACAGCACCGACAAAGCAACCACGACACACGGACCGTAGACCTCAGCCTCGACGCAGTTGTCCCAGTACGAGTAGGCGAACCCGCACGCCAGCGCAGCAAAGACCCCGGACACGTGCGACAGCCAGCGGAACCGCTCGCGGTCCGCGCCGCCGTACAGCGCGATGAGCTTCAGAACCAGCAGATAGATGATGCCGCAAGAAAGCGCGCCGAAAACGACCGGAATGAAATTGACGCGGAAGGCATACTCCGGGCTCAAAGGCAGCATCGAAAAGATGCGGCCGATGGTAACGAACAGCGGCGTTCCCGGCGGATGGGGCACGCCCATGATGTACGAGACCGCTATCAGCTCGCCGCAGTCCCAGAACGAGGCGGTAGGTGCAACGCTGTAGAGATACACCGCGCCGACCACCGCCACCACTGCGACAAAAACAACCAGACGCACTCTGCGGTCTTTCATCAAGTCGGCCTCCTGGCTGGATTGGGAACGATCATCCGGACAAAGCCGCGAACATCATTAGTGCAGATAGCTGACATCAACCGGTGATATTATCGCTCGCCTGCTGCCCAGTCAAATCCGCCCGGCGACCGGCGGAATCCCCCTGCGCTTCAGGAGCCCGCCTCAATTGGCCTACGCCGGCTGAAGTACGCCGGCACGATGCCCAGGCCGTGAAGCCGGTCTTGAACTGCAGAAAGACCCTTTCCCAAGTCCTCGGGCCGGTGCGCATCCGAGCCGACGGTGAAGACGCTGACCCCGGCCGCCACCGCCTGCCGCAGGAGTTTACCCGAAGGGTAAGGCTCGCTTTCGCCGCGGCGCAGCGCCGAGCAGTTGACTTCAATCCCAGTCTTCGATATCGCCACATGCCTGAGGACTTCGGGCATGCACTCATCAATCGCACGGCCGAACCCATCGTCCCCAAGGCCCTGAATGTACTTGCGGTAGATGTCGATATGGGCAAGGCAGTCGAATAGTTGGGAGCCGGCGGCCGCAGCGAGGTGCCGGCAGTAACGCCGGGCAATTGAATCTCCCCCACGTGCCGAGTATTCAAGCTTGAACTGCTCCAGCTCGTCCCCGGCGGTAATCGCCACGTGGTCTAGGCTGTGAATCGCACCGAGCACGAGGTCAAACTCGTATCGCGACAGAAAGTCATAGATGATACCCTCGAGTCCGGGCTCATACCCGACTTCAACCCCGACTCCGATGAACAACGCCGGGAACGCGGCCCGGGCTTTCTCAATCGCTGCGAAGTAGGCATCGGGCCAATCTGAAGCCACCGGGCGAGACTGCCCGGAAACTATCACCCATTCGCGGTCCGAGCGTGCCGGGTCAGGCTCAAAGTGAGTCGTGAAGCAGAGGCCGTCAAGCCCAATACGCTCTGCCTGCGCGCAGTACTCTTCAACCGAGCCTTGCGCATCAGACGAAAAGTCAGGGTGGACGTGGCAGTCAATCACCTCTTGCCGCCAATTCCAGTTGTGCAGCTACATCCAAGTTCAGGCTCGCACCCCAGGTGCATCCGACCTTCAGTCCGAACCGACCAGACTCGGCGAAACCAACTCCCGCACTCGTAGCCGCGCGCCAGCCTGAGCGGGCGGTGTGGAACGAACCACCGGCACGCATCACCCCAGGCTCGACAGTACTCATCGTGATGCCCGAGCCGGTGACAACGAAGCGCGCCGCAGACAGACCTCCGGAAAGCCAGCGCCCACGCGCGGTCGCCATCAAGCCAAACACCAGACCCCGTCCGGGCATCAATTCTGGCCTCTCGTCTGCCATGATGACAACAACCCGGCTGGCTCGGCCCGGTTCCACCTCAAATCTCAACTGACTGCTGCGATATCGTCCCTGCCCGGCCCGAAACAGCCGGCCCATTTCCAATCTTGCCTCGACGCAGCCAATCCACTGCCCAACACCCACTGTCAGACGAGCCGGAAGAGAATCGAGCTCAAAGTCACGATAGCTGTTGCCTCTCAGGCTAGCTGTGAACCCACGGGTTCGGTACCCGAACCGGACCGAACCATCGAGTCGTTCGCGGCTGGCGGTCATGCTCGACCAGCGGCCGTGCGGAGAGAAGAACCCAGAGCCCCGCCAGCGCAGATTCAGTCCGGTCGTGACCTCACGCCAACGGCCTGAGACTTCAACTGCCCCGGCCGCTCCTCGACTGCTCGACGCTGCCAGTTCAGCACCAACCGCATAGCCGCGCGTCAGCCATTCAGCACATAGTCCGCCGACCGACAATGTCCGGCCAAAAAAAGCATAGACAGAATCCTGGGACGCAATCGGGCGACTGTATCTAACGTGCACCATGGACGCACCGAGCATGACTTTCTGCCAGCGACCCTGAACGACACCGCCCAACGAGTACTCGGTCAGTGTTCCCTTCTCAGCCCGTGCTGCGGAGTCAAGGTGCCGGCCATCTGTTCCAATACGCTCAACTGCCCCGTCGGCATCAAGTTGCGCATCCCGGGCCGAAGCTGCAGCCCAGCCCGAGCCGCTCAGTATTGGCGACCCGAATTCCAGACCGAGCCCGCGCAGTCCCGAACCCTCGTTCGCCGAAACCGGCAGCCCCAGCATGCCTTTGGTCCATGCCCTTTCGCTCAGCCAACTGCCGCTACGCCGGCCCGGCGAGCTCAGCACCAGCCCGCGGCCCGCTCCCAGCATCAGGTCACCAAGTACGACCTTCAGTCTGCTCAAGCGAAACTGCAGTCCACCTCCAACGAAATCAAGCCAGTCCGGCTCATGCTGGTCTTTCTCAATCGTCCCGGCTGCCTGCCAAGGCCCGCGGCTCACCGAGAGAGCCGAGAACAGCGCCGGCCGGTGCGCCGGCCCGGCAAGAGAGTCCACGACCGAACGGAACACCAGCGACGATGTCCAGGTCCGGCTTCTCGTCCGGACCGTCACAACGTCGGCCAGCGACCGGACCACATCATCGGTTACGCCCGGGACAACGCGGAGACCGTCAAGGTCGGCGAAGTTACCCAGCGAATCGCGGGTACGGACGATAGCATGAGCAAGAAATGGGTCCAACCAGGGAATCGCCAGCAGTTCTTCGACCGATGCCCGGTTCAGCTCAATCGGCCGGGCCAGCAACCGCTCTACCTCCTCCTGCAAGGCGATATCGGCTTCGGTCCACGGGTTCGCCGGGAATAGGTCGGACTCTTCTGGGAGCGCGAGCAGCAGAATGATCAGCGCCACGTCAGTGACAGCCCAATAACATGAGTGCCCTTGAGTTGCGGGTGAAACTGCCAGGCGTAGTCGAAATCCAACACGCCGACCCTAACGCCGAGGCCACCGGCGTACCGCAACGGACTAGTCAGCATTCCGACCCGCAGGCAGAGCGGCGGCGCAAGTCTGAACTCGACACCGGTGGCAACTGCCTCGCTCCCCGCCTGCCGGATGACGTCCGCCGCGATAAGCAGCTCGTCAACTAACAACCAGGCAACCGACAACGTCAGCCGTGTCGGCTGTTCTTCGCCGTCGCGCCAGCGCGGCTGGTTCAGCCTTACTGCAGCTGCGCTGAGCGCGAATCGGCCCAAAGCATACCAACCCCCAGCGTCAAAACTGACGGCAAAATCTGGATTGACTCCGTCGGAATTGAGCATCAGAACGTGAGACCCGACCCCGAGCCAGGTTCGTGCCGCGGGCGAACCGGCGAGGACAACTTGCATGTCGGACTCCCGAAAGCGGCCCAGCGCCATGCTGCCCGCTCCGAACGAAGCACCCCACTGCCGAAGCTGGAAATGGAGCGCCAGCGCCGCCCAGGTCAGCCCCTCCAGACCATATGGTCGGCAGCCGGCCGCAGCCGCACCCGGTCCCGGGAGCGTGTCCACCAGCGCCGGATTATGCCAGAGACCGTGCCGCCAGTCAGCCACCGCCCCGCCCGCCAGCATTGCGCCGGCTGGCCCGCTGCCGCAAGAAAACTCAAACGCCGAGAGGACGACAGATAACCAGGCCACGCGCCTCCCCTCCTAGTTGGAAATCCTGGAACAGTCCCAGTCCGTCAGGGCACTCACCGAGCAGAGAACAGTCCCGGGTTTCCCCATTCCTGCCACAGACTCGGGGTGTGTCCCGAGCAGTCTCGGCCTGCTACTTCACGTAGTACAGGAACCTGCCGCAGTTCGGACAGATGACCAGTTCGGTTCGGCACCGCGCCACCAGTTCCGAGGGAAGCTTGACATAGCAGCCGCCGCAGAACTCCCGAATAACCTGAACCACAACCCGACCGCCGTAGCGCTTCATAATCCGCTCGTACTGTGCCAAGAGCCTCGGTTCGACTTTCTTGGTCAGCTTCTGGCGCTCGCGTTCCGCGGTCTTGATGAACTCGTCTGAAGCCTTCAGTCCCCCGAAACCGACCGCCTTGTAGTCATCGCTTTCAATATCGCGCAGGATATGGTCAAACTCTTCTAGCGACCGCAGCGTCTCAATTCGGTCCGAGTTCATCGGATCTTCTCCTCGAGCTTCCGAATCAACTCGATGAACTCCTCGGGGGTCTGCGGTTCGAAGACACGCTTCTTCTTGGCCAGCTCCTGGCAGACCATTGCCACTCGACCGAGCGTAATAAGATACTGATTACCCGGGTCCTGGGGCGGCGCCATAATGAGGAAGAACATGTGTGCCGGCTTCTTGTCAATCGAATCGAAGTCAACGCCCTTAGTTGACCTGCCGACCGCCACCTCCAGCTTATCAATCAGCAACGACCGACCATGCGGTATCGCAATCCCTTTGCCGATACCGGTCGAACCCAGCTCCTCGCGCTTCAGTAACGTTTGCAGCAGCAGCTCGGCATCGTCGCCCTGACGGACAAGCGAAACTAGGTCACGGAGCACCTCGGTTTTCTTCTTGGCTTTCAGGTCGAGATCAATGCGGTCAACACGCAGCAGGGATGTTAGATTCAAGTAAGCCTCCTATCAGGCGCGCACGCGCCCGGCTCGGCGGTCATCATCGGTACGCTCGGGAAACACTCGCTGGGGTGCGTCTCCCCACAGCCGTTCCAAACCATAGAACTGGCGGGTTTCACCTAACAAAATATGCACAACAACGCTGAAATAGTCAAGAAGTACCCACGTGCCGTTCTCCTCGCCTTCGACGTGATGGACCGGTTCACCTTCCCGTTTGAGCCGCTCGCGTAGTTCTTCGGCAATCGCCCGACTGTGGATTACGGAGCTAGCCGTAGCCAAGACAAAATAGTCAGCCAACGGCGAATGGCGACGAAGGTCCATGATGACAATATCGTCGCCCTGTCGGTCGTAAATCACCTCCGCCGCACGGCGGGCGAGTCGCTCCGGTGTCATCGCCCCAAGAATCCGAACCGACAAGGCAAAGGGGAAAGGAAAGCAGTCAATATCGGAACTTGAACCATCAATGCAATGGGACTGCCGCGGGAAAGTACCGCCGGAAATCGTCGCCGACGATCAGTCGGACTTCAAGGAATCGGAGCGAATCGAGGGCGACCGCGGTGTCGGGCATCACCCATCCACGCAGCGGTATCCGCCACCAGCGTTTCCGGACTGCTAGTGAACGGGCAATCTGACCGGCGTGGCTTCCTTTGGGGTCGCGCAGGTCAACGACCCTGGTGCGGGCATAGTGCTCAATACAGTTGCCGACGCCGTAGACATTGTAGCCGCGGCTCAGCAGTTCATCGGCAACCGCCCGACCGACCCGCGGCAGGCCGCAGCCGTTGATAACCTCCAGCCGGACCGACTTCCGGTCGAACCGGAACTCGTCGTTCGTCATGATGAACCGTGCCGCGACCGATACGACTGCCGCCGCCAACACAACAATCAGGATGACCAGCAAGACCTTCATCGGCGCACTGCAGCCCGGGCCGCGTGTACTCGGGCAATCGCTGCCAGTTGCTCGGGTGTGTTGGCCCCGAGCATCTCGTCTGGGTCATCCATCAGCACCGCAACCACTTTCCCGCCCTCCGCCCGCAGTTGAGCCACGGCGTCGGTGAAGTACAGCTCACCCGAGACCGGACTCGGTCTGACTCGCTCCAGTGCCGGCAGCATCCGGCCCCAGACAAAGGCATAGAAGCCCGAATTGACCTCTTTGACCTGACGCACCTGCTCGTCGGCATCGCGTTCCTCGACAATCCGCTCAACCGTATCGCCGATGCCGCGCAGCACCCGGCCGTAGTTCTCGGGATTGTCGAGTATCGCAGTCAATACCGCCACGTCCGCCCCTCTTTGGCGCCGGGTGTCAACCATCCGGCGGATAGTCGGACCGGTCATCAGCGGCACGTCGCCGTATACCACAACACATTCCTCCTCGGGGTCGAGCATACCCCGGCAGGCAAGTACCGCATCGGCCGTGCCCCTCGGTTCGGACTGCACGGCGAACTCCAACCCTTGGCCAGCGAACTGGGTCTCGATTGCTTTCCGAGCTTCTCCGACCACGACAATGATCCGCGACGCTCCGGCCTCACGGCATGAATCAATTACGTAAGCGAGCAGCGGCCGGCCCGCAATCTGCTTCAGCACTTTGGACACACCTCCTCCCATCCGCCGACTCGCTCCAGCCGCCAGGACAATCGCCGTCATGCCCTAGTCGCACCGGCCCCGCGGGCTGATGCCGCGGCCGTCGTTCCATGCCGCGACTGCGCCCTGTTCACTGACGGGCTTCTACTTGTCCGCCTTGTCTACCCCGGGCTTCCGCCCACCCTTTTCGCGGGCCGCCTTCTCCTTCTGCCGCTCCTCGCGGACAACCAGCTCTAGAATCGCCATTTCGGCACCGTCGCTGTCACGCGGCCCGAGTCGGTAGATTCTCGTCCAGCCACCAGCCCGGTCCTTGAATCGCGGGGCGATGGTATCAAACAGCCTCTTCACCAGCGCCTTATCGGTAATGAACTTCACCACCTCGCGCCGGCTCGCCACGGTATTCCGGCTGGCAAACCGAATCATCCGCTCGGCGTACTGACGGGCGACCCGCGCCTTGGGCAGCGTTGTCTTGATGCGTTCGTAGGTGAACAACGCCCGCACCAAATTGCGCATCAACGCCATCCGGTGCGACCGGGTTCGCCCCAGCTTCTTGACCTTGTCTCCGTGGCGCAAGTCTACTCCTCTCTCGGCTCCGGCTCCCGCTGGGGCAGAGGCAGACCGGACACGTCCATTCCGAGTGAAAGCCCCATGTCCTCGAGCACCTTTCTCAGCTCCTCGAGCGACTTCCGACCAAAGTTCTCGATGTCGAGCATGTCTTTCTCGGTCCGCTGTACCAAGTCGCCAATCGTATTGATCGCCACCCGCTCGCCCGTCGACTTAGAATGACCCTTCTTCAGGCAATTGAGCGCGCGGTTCGACAGCTCGAGCTCCTCGATGTCCATCGCCAGCAACTCCGACAGCTTCTCGCGGTCACGGAACAACTGCTCTTCTTCAATGAACTCCGGTTCCTTCTCTGCGGGGACAAGCGCTGCCATATGGTTCTTCAGAATCGTCCCCGACTGAATCAGTGCCTCTTCGGGTCGCACCGTCCCGTCGGTCCAGACCTCAAGCACCAGCCGCTCGAAGTCGGTCCGGTCGAGCACGCGCATCGTCTCGACCCAGAAGTTGACCTTCTTCACTGGCGAGAAGAAGGCGTCGAGGAAAATCGTACCCTCGGGCGCCGTCCGGTTCTTCTTAATCCGCTCGGCCTTGACATAGCCGCGGCCGTTCTCGACCAGCATCTCAATGTTCACCGTCCGCTTGGCATCGGAGATGGTCAGCAACTTCTGGTCTGGGTTGGCGATTTGGATTTCGGGCGGCACGGTCAGGTCCCGGGCCAAAAACTCGCGCCGGCCCTGGGCGTGGAGATGGCACATCTTCGGCGTCTCGGACCAGAGCCGCATCCGCAGCCGCTTCAGATTGAGAATAATCTCGGGCACGTCTTCGACGACGTCGTCAATCGTGAAGAACTCGTGGGGTACGCCGTCAATCCGGACCTCGGTGATTGCCGCCCCCTGAACCGAAGACAGCAGGGCGCGGCGAAGCGAGTTGCCCATCGTCTGACCCCAGCCCTTCTCAAGCGGGGCGATTGTGAAACGGGTGTAAGTGTCGGTCGCCGACTCGGCGTCGTGCTCGACCTTTTCGGGCAGGACAAAAGGCTTAAGCTTCATTTCGAGTACAGCTCCACAATCAACTGCGTATTGCAGGGTATGTCCTTGACGTCTTCGGGCGTCGGCACGCGCACCACCGTACCGCTTCCCCGTTCCGGATTCACCGACAGCCAGGTCATGGTCGGCGCTTCCTTGGTAGCAAGAATCGGGCCGATGAGCTTCAGACTGTCTGGACCGTTGATGCCGATCGTCTGGCCGGCCTTGACCGGATACGACGGAATGTTGACGCGGCGACCGTTGACGGTGATGTGGCCATGACGCACAAACTGTCGCGCCTGAGTACGCGAATTGGCGAAGCCAAGTCGGAACACGACGTTGTCCAGCCGCCGCTCGAGTGCGATAACCAGACTCGCCGCCGTGTTCTTGGTCTTGGCCGCCTTCAGAAAGTAGTTATGAAACTGCGTTTCGAGAATTCCGTACATCATCCGCAGCTTCTGCTTCTCACGCAACTGAATCGAATAGGCCGACATCCGGCGCCGGCCCCGCACTTCCGGCTCCTCACCACGTTTCATCAACACGCACTTGTCCGAGAGACACTTGTCGCCCCGCAAGAAGAGTTTCTCCCGGGCCTTGCGGCAGCGCTTGCACTTTGGTCCGATGTATCTTGCCATGATTAAGTCCCGATTATAGACGACCTGAACGGATAGTCAAATCCCCGGGCCCTAGACCCGACGCTGCTTCGGCGGCCGGCAGCCGTTGTGCGGTATCGGAGTGACATCGCGGATTGACTTGATATCAAGGCCGGCGTTCTGAAGTGAACGGATGGCGGCTTCGCGACCCGGGCCCGGTCCACTTATGCGAACGTCCACGGTCCGAACTCCAAGGGCACTCGCTTCTTTGGCCGCGGCCTCGGCACACTGCCCGGCCGCAAACGGTGTACCCTTCTTCGCGCCTTTAAACCCGACCCGTCCGGCGGACGACCAAGCGATGACCGCCCCGGTCGGGTCGGCAATCGTCACAATCGTGTTATTGAAGGTGGTAGACACGTGGGCGATACAGGCTGGCGGAACCCGACGTTTGGTAGACTTGCGTGCCATGGTTACTTCTTCCCTGGAGGCCCGGCGACCTTCACCTTGACCACACCCGACGTCTTGCGCGGTCCCTTGCGCGTTCGCGCGTTCGTGCGCGTGCGCTGACCGCGCACCGGCAGCCGACGGCGGTGCCGGTCTCCGCGGTAGCTGCCGATTTCAATATACCGCTTGATGTTTGCCGAAATCTCGGCCCGGAGCTCACCCTCGACTTTGTATCCGCCTTCAATCTCCTTACGAATTCGAGCGACCTCTTCCTCGCTCAAGTCCTTGACGTAGCGGTTTGCGTCAATACCGGCTGCGGCAAGAATCCGGCGGGCGGAAAACAACCCGATGCCGTAGATATGCGGCAGGGCGTAGAGGATTTTCTTGTTGTCGGGCAGGTCAATACCCGAGATACGAGCCACTAAGCCTCCTGTTCAGCTTAATCAGATGCAAGGAAACCTGAAAAGTGTCTAGTGTAAAGGGTAATATATAGCGGATTCAGTCCGGAAGTCAAGCGCCGCCAGCCGTCCAACCGTGACCGACGCAGTCCTTGCTCAGCCAACCCGCTGCACCTGCCAGTCCTCGCCGACCCAGAGCAACTCGACGCTCACGTCCAAACCCCACGTCCCGACCGCTGCGCCAGCCTGCGCCAACTGGCCCAACTGCGTCTCCTTGTCCAGTGGGTTACCAGCGCAGTCATGGTGCGCAACAATCGCGACATGCATCGAGCCATGCCTCCGCACCGATATGCTCAGCCGCCGCCTTATCCCCTCAACCGCACCCCAGTCATCCTGCTGAGCAAGAATCCGCACCGGCCCCGGCTCGGTGATTGTGTCAACGAAATCAGCCCGAAACGTCCTCCGCAACCACTCATTGACCGGCAACTGGGTCCGGCCGTCCATGCAGTTAATCGCGGTTACGAATCGGCCGCGGCTCATGCCTGGCTCCTGCGGGCAGTGGTTTGCGTCCGGCGAACAATGCTGTCAGCCACGCCCAATCCTAGCCGGTGTCAGCGTTCAGTCAAGCTCAGACGCCGACGCTGAACCCGAGATGAACCACAGAAGACACCGCGAGAAAGTCAGCTACGGATTCTTGGCCGCGCCAACTCTTCGGCTCTCTGTGACCCCATGCCGGCTCCAGAGCTGTCGTCACAACTTGCAGCCGACAGGAACGACGCTAGAATAAGACGATGGCTAGCATAGTTGGAGCACGACCTTGACCTCAGACGACTTCGTCTTCTTCGACCCTGAGGGACGGCGGGTCCGGATTAGTATGCGGCCGGTGACGAAAGAGGACCTGGACCGCTACGTCAATGACCTCCTCAACACCGACTGGGAGAGCGAAAACGCACCGATCGTCCTCCGACCAGACCAGCCGCTTGCGGATGTCGGCCAGACGCGGATGTTCGACGCGACGCGGACGTTTCTGCGCTATCTTGAAGGAATCGGCGCTGCACCCCTGACCGGACTGGGCTGGATGAAGCGCAAGGTCGTGGCCGGGCTGCTGGAACGGATACGCTGGGCCGAGGAATACATCGAACCGATACGCCCCATCTTGAAGCACGTGAATGAGTACGACGCCAAACCCATCGAAATCGTCCGGGTAGTCTGCGAGGTCGGCGGGTTGGTGCGCAAGAAACGGAACAGCATCCTGGTCACGCGCAAGGGGCTGGAGCTCTGCTCCGACAGCAAGGCCGGCCTGCTCTACCGCCACCTCTTCATCACCCTGTTCCACCGGGTGAACCTGGACTTTCTCTACGGCGGTTTGCCGACGCCTCAGCTCCAGTGGTCGGTGCCGGTCATTCTCTGGCGTCTGTCACTGAAGGCCAAGGACTGGCTCGACATGCCCCGCCTGATGGACGAGACCCTGCTCACTCAGGTGCGACGCGAGCTTGCCGCTGAGCAGGCGTTCCCGAACCACGACCAGCATCTCCTCGTTGCCCGCGTACTCAAGCCGCTGCTCTGGTTCGGCCTGCTCGAAACTGAAGGTGACCCTGAACACTGGCGGCGGCTCCGGCACAGCGCCCGGTTCCGAAAGACGCCGCTCTTCGACCGATTCCTGCAGTTCTGGTGGCGGGCGACCGCAGACCCGATTCCGACCCCGCCCGACCCGCGCTTCAACTGACGCGCTCTCATTCGGCCCGAAGCCGAAGCGGATTGCGCCTGCGGCTCGGAGGTCGCGCTAACGCCGGTCAAACTGACCGGGCCAGCCGACCCGCAACGACCGGTTGATGCTGTCGAGCAGCAGGGTCCGCGGGTCAAACGTCGCGCCCAGCCGGATGACCGCCTCTTTGTGACCGGGATGGTTCGGGTTAGCCAGCGCCTTCTGCAGTTCGTAGTATCCGCGCACGCCGCCGCAGTTCTCAGGCGGACACGCACTCGCGCCGGCCAGGCAGAGCGGATGGCCGGGGTAGCGCTCATCATTGTCCGCCATTCTCTCGACTTCGACGGTGTGGAGCCAGCGGTCGCGCAGGTCGTACTCATAGACAAATGCCTGCCCGACCTTGGGCGCTGCCTTCCTGAGCTGGACCTTGCCTTCGTCCCTGGTGTTCTTGACCTTCATTTCCGGGACAGAGTATGCCCTATCCCCGACCTGAAACACGTGCAACTGACTGTTAGTCCAACCCATTGCGGTCTGCAATACCCAATGGAGATTCCCAAGCGTCGCCTCGCCCGGCACCAGCACCCTGCGCCAGACCTCAGGTCCCGAATCCTGCAGAGCAACTCTCAGTCGATACGTCAGACTGTCACACCTTCCATTGAAAGTAATGCACTATGTGCTTAGAATGAGGGACGGCCGGCTGGAGTCAAGCAGCGCCCGGCTGCCCCAGTTCCGAGCCTGACCGTCTCAGTCTTCTTCACCCTCACCCTTACCCTCTCCAATCAAGAAAGAGAGGCGGTTCTTTAGTTTCCTGCTTGTTCTTGCGCTTCGTGGCCCAATGTCGGATTCAGGGCGGCTGCCTCTTTGACGCCGCCTGAACCGAAGCTATGATTGTCCTGTGAACACCCGTCTGGTCTGGGTCATCCTCTTCGCGGTCGCGGTCGGGCTGCTCGTGCTGTTCTCGCTGCGGTCGGTTCAGTCAGGCACTACTGTCAGCCGGCTCGTGGCTCAAACGGCCGCGGCTCAAGAGTCACTTGCCCGTAAGTACCCGGAAAGCAGCTTATCGCTATTGCGGACTATCCAGCCGGCCCCGGGCGTTACCAACCTGGTCGTTGACGTTCGGCCGCCGAAAACCGACTCTACCCCAATAGCCACCTTCCTCGCAGATGTAGAACTGGTTGTTCGACAGAACCTTGACCTGAACCAATTCGACACGCTCCTGCTCTGCGTGGCCGGCCAAGTCGTGCGCATCATGCCGGCCAGAGCAGGCCCTGCCCGCTAGAACGAGTTATTGATGGACAGCTCGAACACCCGGTTCAGTCTGGTCTCGACACGGTTGCCGAGCACGTCGCGCAGGCCGGCGCAGAGCCGCATCTTCTCGCCAAAAGTCCAGGCCAACCCGAAGTTCAGAAACCCGCGCTTCTTCACCCCAGCCGTCTTGTCGTTGAAGGCCGGGTCATACTCGACGATGAGTTCGACGTTGCCGGGCAGGAGCTGGTTGACCGCGGCGAATCCGTTGAACCCCTGCCAGTAGTTGGCACCCAGTACGCAGTAAGTCCGACTGACGTCAATCGTCTTGCCCACGCACAGGTACCCGCCCTTCTCGCGCACCTGAAATGCTGAATCGTCGTAGTCGTCATACCCCTGACTGTCAAACCCGAGCAGCAGATTCGGCACATAGCCCATTTCCTCAAGGATTGCGAGCCGGGCCTGGATTTCCGGCCGGTGCCGGCCGAAGAAGGCCGGCTTGGCCGTACCGATAATCCAATTCCCGCCGTAGGAGAGGCCCAGCGTCAACCGGTTGAACAGACCGACGCCCAGCCGCGCCATCACCCCGCCCGAGCCCCAGAGCCTGACGCTGGCATAGTACTCACCGTGTGCCAGCGAGACCGGAACCGGCTGGTCAACGTTGTACAGGATTGCAAATCCGGAAGCACTCGACACGAGCAGCGCGATGAAGAGTCTCATCGGCAATCAGCATAGGTCATCATCGCTTCAGTGTCAAGTGACGAAGGCCGTCCGGCGGTTGTTGCTACCGGCCGCAAATCGTGGTATCATTAGCTGTGGTCCGGGTTACACCCGACCCGCGGCGCAGGCCGCGGAGTCTGATTCTGCCGAGTCCGGCGCTGCTGGGCCGGGACTCGACCACATCCCGACACTACCCATCGCTCAATCAAACAACCAAAGAAACTAGGCCGGCTGCTCGCGCCGGTTCTTGTCCGGAGGTGTAGTTATGCCCAACTTGGGAATGCGCGGCCCTTATGACCTGAACGCCCGAAAGATTGACGAAGTCGTGAAGCCCTGTGTCCCCGGCGTCTTCGCGACCGGGTATACCAGAGAGAACGGTGCGTTCGTCGTGCGCTACATCGGCCGGTCCGACAGCGACGTCCGGGCCGAACTGAAGGCCCGGGGCTACGATGAGACCGCCCGGTTCAAGTGGATTGAAGCGCCGTCACAGCGCGCGGCGTTCGAGATGCAGTGCCGACTCTACCACGACTTCGGCGGCACTGCCGTACTGGAAAACGAAGACCACCCTGACCGGCCCAAAGGCACCAACTGGCGCTGCCCGGTCTGTGACATCTTCGACCGCTAGTCGCCTTCTTCCGGCTCGGCTTCGGTCGGCTCGGGCGCGACCGGACCGGTGATAACGAGCAACGCCCCGACCACGTTGCCCGACTTGTCGCGCAGCGCCTCAATACAGACGACCGCACCCGGCAGCGAAGGCACCAACTCGCATTCGCGGTGGCCGGTCGCACCGGCCAAAGTGTGCTCAATCGTCTCGCGCAGCGGGCCGAGACTGGGAAACTCGGCCAGCGCGTGACCGGTCGCTTCGTCGGGCGGACGGCCGAGCAGTGACGCGGCCGCCGCGTTGACAAAAACGACCCGCGGCGTTCGGTCAATCACCATCACGCCTTCGGCGATGTCGTTGGCCAAGAGCCGGAACCGGCGCTCGAGGGCAAAGATGCGCTGAGTCTTCAGCTCGTCGAACTCGCGCAGCCGGGCAAAGACCCGGTTCAACTGCCGCGCCAGCCGCCCCAGTTCGTCATTCGTCGTCAGCGGGATGTGAACGTCAAGGTCGCCCTGCTCGGCCCGAACCAAAGCGTTGGCGATGCGCTTGACCGGAATCACCAGCCGATTGGGCAGCGTGACCACGAGCCAGACCAGCGAAATCACCACCAGCAGCAGCACGGTAACGATGTTGCGCTGTCCCCAGGCCGAGAGCTGACGGGCGCGGCGCTGATTCTCACGGGTGCGTTCGACTGCGTGCTGCACGACGCTGTCGGTTCGGGCCCGAATTCGTTCCTCAATTCGGAGAATCCGCTCGTTCAGCAACCGGCCGAGCAGACCGTCGGTCGGGCCCGACATCCGGGCAATCAGTTCGTCGGCCGCCCGCAGGAGCGAATCACGGACCGTCGAGTCCTCGCTGACGTCAACCATGTCGAGCAACAACTGATGCTGGGTGCGGAGCCGGGCAAAGTCACGCAGGGCCGCGTCGCTGAACTCGGTCCGGGACCGGGCGATGAGCGTGTCGAGCTGCGCCTGATAGACCACCGCATCGCTGACAATCGCCCGGAACAGCGGGGCGAAGTCCGGCGCCAACCGCACGCCCCGACCGCAGAGCAGGGCAACCTGCGCCAGGCTGGCCCGCGAGCCGGCGAGATAGGCCGAGTCGCGGTAGAGCAAGAAGTTCTTCTCGTTGCGGCGGGCCTGGACAAAGGTCAGCGTAATCCGGTCGCCCAGCCTAACCAACTCAAGGTCCGAATCAACAATCTGCTGAACCACCGCATTCATCCGACCGAGGTAGACAAGAGCAACGATGACCGCGGGCAAGACCAAGAGTGCCGCCAGAAACATCCCGGCGGCAATCCGGCCGCGGATTGTTCCTCCGGCCTTGGTCCTGTCCCGGCGCTCGCCCATCGCCGACTACTTGCCTTGAGCCAGCCGCTCGATGTCCTCGTCCGGGCCGACCACGACCAGAATATCGTCCTGCTCAATCCGGTCGTCCGGGCCGGGCACGTCGTTGATGCGCTCCTGAAACTCGGTCTCGCCCGACTCGCCGACCACCGGCACGCGCTTCTTGATGGCGACAACGTTCACCTGATACCGCCGCCGGATGTCAATCTCCTTCAGCTTCTTGCCGAGCATCTCGCGCCGGGGCTTCATCTCGACCAAGCTGTGGCCGCTCGACAGGGCAATCTGCTCAATCATGTTCGGCGCGACCAGGCTCTTGGCGACCTGGTCGGCCATCTGTTCCTCGATAAGCACGGTCCGGTCCGCGCCGACCTGACGGAGAATCTGCCCGTACAGCTCGGACGCGGCCCGGGCGACGATGTAGCCGGCATTCAGCCGCTTGAGAATCGCGGTGCAGAGAATCGCCTCCTCCATGTGCTCGCCCATCGCGACAACGACCGCGTCAACGTCGAGCACGCCCGAATGGGCCAGTGCCTCCTCGTCGGTTGCGTCGAGGCAAATCGCCCGACTGACGTCCTCGGTCAGCGCCTCGACCTTCGCCGCGTCCTTATCAATCGCAATCACCTCGCCTCCCTTGGCCATCAAGGTCCGGCAGACGCGCTGCCCGAAAGTTCCAAGCCCGATAACCGCAAAGTGCTTCACTCGCTTCCTCCTCTAGCCGACAATGACCCGCGCCTCGGGATAGCTGACCGGCACCTGTGCGCGCCGGGCCCGCATCGTGAACGCGAGGGTCAAAGGGCCGATACGACCGACGTACATCAGGACGATAATAGCAGCCTTGCTCGGCAGACTCAAGCCCGAGGTGATGCCGGTTGACAGCCCGACCGTGCCGAACGCCGACACCGCCTCGAACAGCAATTGCTCGAACCGCGCCGTCTCGCAGACAAGCAGCACCGCAAACCCAAGCCCGACCACCGCGGCCGCGCCGAGGCCGATCGCTGCCGCGCGATAGACCGTATCGCGCGCAACCCGCCGCCCGTGCACCTCAACCTCTCCCCGCCCGACAATCAGGTTGCGGAACGTAAGAACCAGCACCGCAAACGTCGTCGTCTTGATGCCGCCGCCGGTTCCGCCCGGCGATGCGCCGATGAGCATCAGCACGACCACGGCCAAAAGCGTCACCGGCCGCAGCCCGTCGAACGGCACGGTGTTGAACCCGGCGGTGCGGGGCGTGACCGCTTGAAACAAGGCGGCCAGCAGCTTGGTTCCGAGCGGCAGCCCGGCCAGACAGTTGTCGAACTCGAAAAAGACGAAGAGCAGAAACCCGGCGAGCAACAGGGCCGCGGTCGTCCCGAGCACAAGGTAAGCGTGCGTGCTCAGCCGCAGACCGGGCCGCTCAACTCTCGGTCGGAACAGCCGCTGCCCCAGCGTCCGCAGCGTTGCCCGGTTGATGACCTCATGAACCACGGCGAACCCGAGCCCGCCGACAAGTATCAGGCCGATGAACACCAGATTGACGAGCGGGTCGCTCTGGAACCGCACCAGCGAGTCGGCAAAGGTCGAGAACCCGGCATTGCAGAACGCCGAGACCGAGTGAAACGCCGCTTGGTAAAGAGCCTCGAGCGGATGGCTGAACCGTCCCAGCCAGCGGACGAAAAGCACCGCGGCGCCGCCGGCCTCGGCCAGCAGCGTGAACAGCAGGATGTAGCGCAACGAATGGGCCAAGTCAACGTCACGGGAATCCTCGACCACCCGCGACATCGTCTCGCGGCCGACCGCCCCGAGCTTCCGGCCGAGCAGCACCATAATGCTCGCCGAGAAAGTCATGATGCCGAGCCCGCCGAGCTGAACGAGCGACAAAATGACCCACTGCCCGAAGCGGCTGAAGTAAGTCCCGGTGTCGCGCACCACCAGCCCGGTAACACAGGTTGCCGATGTGGCCGTAAACAACGCATCCACGAAAGCGGCGCCCCGTCCGTCCGCGGTCGCCGCCGGAAACGTCAGCAGCAGTGACCCGACCGCAATCAGCCCGAGAAAACTGAGCGCCAGCAACTGGGTCGGCTGACGCCGCAGGTTCTCAACCAGCCGAACCCAGCGCCGGGAACGGCCGAACATCCGGAACGTAATCACCGCCTGACGGGCGATCGCGGCCAGCGACGGCCCGGCTCCGGCCAAAGTCACGGCAACAACCAGCGGCAGGAGAATAAGGTCAATCCAGCGACGGCGCAGAAAGTCTCTCTTCGGCCGAGCGACCCAAAACCCCATGACAATGTCAACCGCGAACAGTACCGCAACCAGCGATTCAAACAGGTACAGCGCCAGGTCAACCGCCGCCGGCAGCCGAATCTCGTAGCCGAACCTGATGACCAGCTCAATTAGGCCAATCGTGGACGACGTCGCGACCAGCGGCAGCAGCCGGTCTCCCGGTTCACGCCGAACCGTGCCGGTGCGGACGACTCGCAACAGTCGGACTAGCCGCATGGCTGTGCTGCTGCCCGACCTGCCCGGCCGACGAAGACAGAGCAGCGGAAACTCACAAACCGAAGCAATAGCATGTTGCGGGGAAGACCCTATTCAGCGACAAAAAGTGGCATGTCGTCTTACCGATATTATACTCTTCACAATCAGGTTGGCAAGAACGCCGGCCTAAAGCACGAGCGCCATTCCGACCGCGGCAGCCAGCCCAAGCACGCCGCCGAACCAGAACGGCGCGGTCGGGCCGGCAAGACTCCAGAGCAGCCCGGCCAAAAGCGACGCGGGCAGCAGCCCGACTCCGACGAGCGTTGCATGCAGACCGATGAACGTCGCCCGCTCCTTTTCGGGTGCGAGGTCGGCCACCAGCGCCTTCTCCAGCCCCTCATTCAACGCGCTGAAGATACCGTACCCTGCGAACAGCACCCAGACCGCCCACTGCTGCCGGGCCAAAGCAAACCCGAGATAAACAAGGCCATAGAAAACGTATCCGACGACCAGCATCGGCTTGCGTCGCGCCCGGTCTGACAGCCGACCGAAAGGATACGACAGCAACCCGTAGACGACGTTGTACAGCAAGTAGGCGGCCAGCACGGCCAGCACCGAAAGCCCCAAGTTCTTCGCCCTGAGCACGAGAAACTGGTTCGACGAGTTGCCCAAGGCGAACAAACTGACAACAAAGAAGAACCATTTGAGTCTCTTCGGCAGACCGCGAAACGACAGCCGGGGCAGCGCCCGCATTTCCGAGCCGCAGCCGGTCTCACGCACCAAAAACAGCACGGCGACCCCGAGCGCCGCCGGAATCAGCGAGCAAAGAAAGATGCGCTGATAATCCGAGCGGCCGAGCTCACGGCCGAGCGTGCCGACGAGCCAAATGGCAACCGCAACCCCGGCCGCCGCGCCGAGCGTATCGAGCGCCCGGTGCAGACCGAATGCGGCACCGCGTCGGCCCTCGGCAGTGCAGTCGGCAATCAGCGCGTCACGCGGCGCCACCCGCACCCCCTTGCCGATACGGTCAACCATCCGGCCGGCAAAGACCAGCCCCCAGCCGTTGGAGAAATAGAGTATCAGCCGCCCCAGCACCGAACCCGCATAGCCGGCTACCGCCAGCGGCTTCCGGCGCCGGAGCCGGTCCGATACCCGGCCCGAAAAGACCTTGAGCAGAGAAGCCGTGCTTTCGGCAAAGCCCTCAATGACGCCGAGCACCGCCGGCGGCGCGCCCAGTGCTGCCAGATAGAGCGGAACCAGCGGATAGACCATCTCGGTCGCCAGATCAGTCAGGAAGCTGGTGATGCCGGTGACAACGACGTTGAACATGACTCTGTCGGGAAAAGACCCTCCGTCAGTTTAGCGCTCACATCCGACAAATCAAACCCGGCAAGGCCGATGACCACCCAGAGCCGGCCATTGCTTTAGTGTCCCGGTCAGCGGTATAATAGCCGTCGTGAGACCCATCCCGCTCTACGACGTGAAAGCCGACAACGCCCGCTGGCCCGACGAGTTGCGGCACGCGTTCGAGCGCGTCCTCGCCCGCGGCCGGTTCGTCGCCGGACCGGAGACCGCCGCGTTCGAGCAAGAACTGGCCGATTACGTCGGCACCGAACATGCGGTAGCCGTGCGCAGCGGTACCGATGCACTCCTGCTCGCACTAAAAGCTCTCGGCATCGGCCCGGGCGACGAAGTCATCACGACCGCATTCACCTTCTTCGCCACGGTCGAGGCGATTCTGCTCGCCGACGCGACACCGGTCTTTGCCGACATCGAACCGGAAACGCTCTGCCTGTCGCCCGATGCCTGCGAGTCCAAAATCACCGACCGCACCAAGGCCCTGCTCCTCGTCCACGTATTCGGACACTGCGCCGACATGGCCCGGTTCCGCGCCCTCTGCGCCAAACACCGACTCGCGCTGATGGAAGACGCGGCTCAGACTGTCGGCTCGCAATGGCAAAACCAGAAACTCGGCAGCCTCGGACTGGTCGGAACCTTCAGCTTCTACCCGACCAAGAATCTGGGTGCGCTCGGCAACGCGGGCGCGGTGACGACGTCGGCGGCGCAACTCGCTGATGCGGTGAGGAGTCTGCAGAACCACGGGTGCTCGGGGGAAACGATCCCGATTCGCAGAACCGAATCGGGTCATGTCCCCGTGCATACGCGGATTGGCTGGAACTCGCGGATGGATGAACTCCAGGCCGCATTCCTGCGGGTCAAGCTGGCCGGACTGGACAGCGAGAACGAGCGGCGCCGGCAGATTGCGGCACGGTACGACGCCGAGTTGCCCCAAGAGCTGCGCCGGGTTCGGGGCGCGCCGGGGTGCGTGTCGAACTTTCACCAGTACGCGGTGCGGACCGAGGCGAGGGACGAACTGCGGGCGTTTCTTGCCGAGCAGGGAATCGGGACGGGAGACTACTACCGGATACCGGTGTACCGCGAGCCGGCGTTCTTGAAGGCCTCAAGCCTCAAGCTTCAAGCCTCAAGCATGCTGCAGACTGAGGCGGCGTGCCGCGAAGTGCTCACCCTGCCGGTCCGGCCGAACCTCACCGACGACGAACAGACCCTGGTGATTGAGACCGTGCGCCGATTCTTCGGCCCGTCCAAGACGCACTAGCGCGACGCGCAGCCGCGCCCCAAGTCAAAACCTCTCGTCATCACTCAACTCAAAACCCAACACAAAACTCAAACCATCACAGACTGAACAAGGCCGAAAACCGCTCAAACACCTGCCCGGCCAAACACTTCGCCACCTACTCCTAAAGCCGCATCGTCCAACGCTCCGGCAACTGCTTCAGCCATCACCCCAAGCATTGCTCCAAATCACGCACCTACAAGCAGTTACGCAAAAGCTCCGCTCAAAGCCCGGTCAAAAACCCTTACTGACGGGTGCTTGAAGACCGTCTCCCATACGGCCCCTCCCCCATCCAAGTATACGGAAATCGTAGAAAAACCGGCAAAACCGACCTTCAGAGCCGTATAACATATGAAGGAAATCCGGGACTGTCCCTCAGCCCGGTGCGCCCGGCGCACTGGGACTGTCCCAGGATTTCCAAAACAACCATAACCTAGAAAGGAATGACCAATGGACGTACTAACCCAGCCTCTGGACCTGAACCATGAAACCGTCGCAGTCCTTGAGGAAATCCGCAATGCTGCCGAGCCCTACTCTGCCTATGGCGAAGAGCCGGCCAAACTCGAAGCCGAATTCCGGGCGATTGTCGAGCCCCTGCTTGTCGGCGCAGGTTTGGACAGACTCACAGTCATGCAATACCTCTGGTACGTGCGCGAACTCTCAAGAGTCTTCCGCACCCGCACCGGCCGGGACCTTGCCTTTCAGGCCGAGCTCGTCATGCGCAAATGGCTCACCTTCGGCCTCGAACCCAACACCATGCAGTTCATCTTCCGCGAAATCCACCTGCGACTCAAAGCGAAGACGGTGGCATGACCCGAACCTGGGGACATGACCCGAATTCGTTCTCGCGGGGACATGACCCGAATTCGTTCTCGCGGGGACATGACCCGAATTCGTTCTCGAATTCGGGATCGTGTCCCCGGACCCAAAGAGAACCAAAGGAGTCAACCATGAACAACAAAGACAAACCGCTGCTCTCCCCCGCAGCCGAACGCGCGGCCCGCCGCTACGCTCTCAAGCTAAAGGCCGGTGCGCTCAGACCCCGCGCCGACGGCAACATCGAAGACCAGATTGAGCGCTTTCGCGCTGCGGCCGAGCGAGCCGACCTAAGGACCGCTCAATTGCGCCGGCTGCTGGACGAACTCAACGTCCCCTTCTCGCTCTACGTCACCTACCGCGCCTTCACCCTGCACCTGGACAAACTCATCCGCCAATACAGCCACGAAACCCTGCGTCAACTCGCCAGCCACGCCCTTAGCCGCTGGACCGCGCACGGCTGCGACCCGGCAGTACTCAAAGCCATCTGCGAACGGGTATTCGGACTCACCTGAGCCGCCGACTGGCCGCTGCTCCCTACTCGGTTTGACTCAAGCTCGATAACCTCTACGACAGAACCATGCTCGCACGCTATCTGGTAGAGCTGGAAAAGAACGAGGACGGCGGCTACACGGTGACGGTGCCGGCTTTGCCCGGCTGCATCACCGAAGGAGCCACGTGGGATGAGGCCATCGCCAACGCCCAGGAGGCGATTGCCGGCTTCGTCCAGACTCTACGCGACCTTGGCAAACCCATCCCGGTCGAGGTTCCGGTCGAGATAGAACCAGCCTCGCTGTGAGCCGGCTTCCGCGTCCCGCAGTTCCCTGGCCAGGTCAAACAGCTTCAGAATCAACTCGCCCGGGCACTTGATGGAGCAAAAGAGGGCAAGCATGGGCGCGACCAGCAACTGGACATTGCCGATAGCCATGCAGTCTTGTCCAGCAGCACCGACTGCTGCGGTCGCTGGCGGCTCTGACTTGTGCGCCACCGGCGGCATATGAAGGTTCGGGCAGCCCGGACCGGCCTAGTCGTTCTGTCCGCCGCCCGGCGCGTCGCGGGCAACTGGTGGGCCCGGCTGCCGCCGGTGCGCGGCACAGATGGCGCACGTACACGTTGGCTTGGTGAAGTGCCTGACGCCCACCACGACGTCGTCCTTCCGGTCTGCGCGCTGGAAGATGAGGTCGAACAGCGCCGTTTCTGCGTTCTCCAAATACCTGCGCAGCGCGTAGGCACAGACGTCCGCCACCTGCACCATGCTCGTGAGCTGGCTGTCAACAAACAACGGAGTCTCGATGATGCAGTTGATACCGGTCCAGAATGTACCACCAGCATGGTACTTCTTCATCAGCTCCGTGTGGCGTTTGGCAACCGTCGGGTTGTTGTCGTGAATCAGCAGCCCGCTTGCCCCTCCCTGCGGGGTGCTCACGTTCCTCAGATAGAGCTCGAACCTAGACACGACTTGCTCGAAAGCCTGCTCGTCGGCCGGCTTCTGGCAGCGTACCGGGTCGAAGTACACCTTGTCGATGCACTCCGCAAACAGCCTCGCGAAGCCCCAACGCGATACACTCCGGGCGACATCGCGCACAAGCTCTCTGCGCTCTTCCAGCGTCAAATGGATGTAAGGAGCCGTCTTCCGGTACGTCTTGCGGACCTGCCGGTATCGCGCCGCGTCGTTGACTCGCTGAAGCCTCAATAACTCCGCTTTACGGTATGAATCCACCTGCTGCCGGCGTTGGCGCCAATCAAGCTTGTCAAACCCGGCGACCTTGGTCTGCTCGAGGTAGGACCGGAGAAGCCACGCCACGTGGACCTCTCCGCCTGGCAGGCCGTACCTGCCCTTAATTCGCTCAATCTCGGCGTCGCACGTTCTCCAATGCCAGATTGGTACCGACAGACCCGCAAGTATGTAGTGTGAGGTGTTGCCCGGTATGTCTGGCGTCCCCGACTCGTCAACATAGCATAGATACACTAGGCCCCCTGGAAAGAAAAAGGCGACTGGGTTCGGGGCTGAAAGCCCCGAGACAAGACGCTAGGCGACTCATCCCAGACGCAACTAATGATAGCCCGAAACGGGGCACTGTCAAGGACTTTCGGAATCTTTCCCCGCCCCGCGGCCCATGCGGTACTTGATGTCGTAGTTGATGATGAAGTCCAGCTCCTCAACCGTGAACCCGTAGTACTTCGCCAGCACCTGGTCAATCCTGTCGAATCGGCATGATGTAGAATCTGTATCCCGTCCGCGGCCAGTCCGGCTCCACGACCATTGGTCCGAGCTGACCGGTGGGGTGCAGGTTAACTACCTGGTTTGGAAGGTGCTCAAGGAGCGCCATGAGCCTCTCGATGGCGAACAGCACCTTCATCGGCTCGCCGACGTAGTCGGCGGGCTCAATGGGTTCGTCGGCGTCAACACCCACGGGCCCAGTCAGCCGGGCTGACGGAGCGGTATCGTTGACCTCTATCAGCACGAAGCCAAGACGGAGATTGTCCTTCGTCATCGGGACGTGCCGATACGGCCGCTTGAGAAGAACGAGCATGACCTCCCGGTCAACACGTAGGCGATTGCCGCCAGGCTCCGGCAGAACGCGGCGGTAGTCCGGGTACGGACCCTCGACCTCCCGACTCCAAGCCGTCATGCGTGGAGTCCGAAGGCACATCCAGGTTCCGTCGCAACTTGCCGACACCTCCAGCCTCCCTCTTTCCTGCTCACGCAACATGAGCAATCGTGGCGTTACAATGTACCCGCCGGTGGGCACGAAGTTCGGTCGGGATTGGTAAGAGCGAGGCTCTGTCCATCAGTGGCAACGAGCCGGTAGTCATCGCGTCGTGCAGGTTTCGCCAATGCGAACGCAGAGCCAGTCTCGAGCTTTATGCCGCACATCGCTAGTCTGTCGTAGTCTCGTGATACCGCCCAGCCAACGGCCTTGAAGTCCGCCAGCAGGTCCTCGACCAGCATCTCACCCAACTGCTCGCCCGTCCCGCACGACCACGGCGACGCCATCGCCCGGAGAGCAATACCGGCTACTTTGGCAGCGCGCACCCCATTGGCCCCAAGAAAGCTCCCTCTCCCTTGACGGGAGAGGGCAAGGGTGAGGGTGAATTAGAGCGACAAAAGCACAGACCGCCTCGCCGCCGCCATAATGACTACCATGGGTAGTCAGATGACTAATCGCAGTAGTCGCCGGGGCTCAGCGGTTCTGCGACCGCTGCTCGGCTCGGCGCGACCGACACAATACCGGGTAACGAGTGGGCGGCAGTCTCGGCATTTATGGTCGAAAGGCAGGCTACGCTTTGCCCGACCAGCCATCGGCCGGTTTCTTAATTCGAATCCTGCCGGCCAGCGAATCACCCCGTTCCCCTTTGAGATAGACGGTGTAAACGCCGGGGCGCAGGTTGGTAATCTCCTGTGTCCCGCTGGGACCCGCGACTCGCTGAACCCAGATACGTCGTCCATTGGCATCGTGGACCTCGAGCACGAAGTTACCCGAGGACAATCCGAACCACCTGAGCACTGCCGACCCTGACAGGTAAGACACGCGCAGACTCGACGGCCCACGGGGTACCGCCGGTGTCTGCAGAAGTCTGTAAGAAGGCTGGCCTTTCTGGATTGGTTGTTCGGTAGTTGTGCGCGGCGGAACGTGGGTATCCGGCCCGAATCTAGCGCACTGACGGATGTACCTTATCCAGTCCGAGTCCTCGGCGTCCCGAGGTTTCTCTGACGGTCGGGGCCGCCGCCGATGCGGCCGTAACCCGAGCTTGTCGGCAAAGACGACCGACTCAACGACGGCTGCGCGCATCCCCCGCGCATGGTCCCTCAACTCAACATCAGAGGTGACGATTCGGCACTCCTGCGGTTTGTCGGACTCACTCAGCATTCGCTTGATGTATCTATCAGCAGCCTGCGGTCCGCCCCTCACGAACACCACCGTCAACTTTCCCTTGCCCCTGCCTCGTTTGATGGAATCCTCCTGCCCATCAAAGACAGCGACCACGTCCACTGTGGGGTGGCGGGCGGCGTACTCCCTTAAATCCGCTATCGCCTCATTGCGCACCTGCTCAAGTTCGTGTCCGACAAGCTCGTCCTTGTCATAGTAGCAGAAAATCAAATTGTAGCCGTCAACGATTAGCTTGCGCATTCCATCACCCGGTTCTGCCGCTCATTCACAACTCTCTCCTGCCTCGGCTCCGGCAGGTGTGCCGTGTCCTGTCGCGGTTGAACGGCATCCACTTAACCGGGCTGTGTTGCACCATGACCATCACAATTCGCGCGCCACAATACCGGCAAGTCTTGCGGTACTTCTGCGCGTCGTCCCACTCGAAATCTTCGTAGGCCGCGGACCTGGGCCACCAACCTTCGACCTCCTCGACCCATGTCGGGTCTTTCTCGGTAAACCGCCGCAGATGCCGGCGCCCGTCGAGTGGACCATTAACGTTATCATCGAACCGCACTACTCCTCCCTAAATCCAAGCAAGTAAATCCCGGCCAAGGCGGAAGATGTCACCCCCATTGCCTCACAATGCCGAATCCTACTCCTTCTCGAACTCGTGGCTGTCGAAGTTGAGGGTGCGGCAGTTTTCGGTGACGATACGGACAGTCTTGTCCGGAACGCCTGAGGGAACATCGGCGCGGATTTCGAGCGTCACCTCGACCTCGGCGCCTTCAATCGTCGTAATGTGCTGAAGCACCTCTTGGACGATTTGGCCAACGTCCCGCACCATCCGGGTCGGGTCAAGCCTGACCGTGGCGTGGAACCGCTTCGGCTTCTCCTCCACCTCTACTGGCTTTGGCTCGCCTTTCTTACGGCCGGCAGCCGGTGCTTCGCCCGCGCCGGTCGGCGCGGTGGTAGACGTCTCGCCCTGCTTCCTTGCTTCCTCGTCCAGTTGCGCCCGGGCGACCTCCGGCTTAACTACGACGCTCGACTCGCTCAGCAGCACGCGGCAAGACGTTCCGGCAGCCAGCCCTGAGTAGCGCCTCGCCTTCTCGTCCCAGCCTTGCGCGTAGGCGAACGTGTCGCTCTGCCACGTTATCTGAGAAACGCCCTCGGCAATGGCCTCGATTAGCACTTCCGAATCCCGCAGCCGGGGCAGATACAGGTACTTGGCGAAGTCGTCGGCGAGCTGCTTGACGCTTACGTGGTTGCCGCGCCAGAGCGGAATTCGGTCGAGCTCGATGCGCAGCCGAGTCCCGCCCATCTGGGTCAGCAGTAGTTCATCCCGAATCAGGCGCTTCGACGCCCGGGGCGCGAGCGCATCCTGCGCCTGCAGACGGACTTCCTGCCATTCCAATGCGTCACTCGGTTCGTGCTGGGTCGGAACCAGCAGCCACTGAAAGGTTTCCGGCAGCCGCACCTTCACCGTGTCCCGGGCTCGTTCGAGCTTGGTCTCGACCTGCCGAATCTGGTACTGGTCAAGGTTCAGCTCTTGCCGGTCGCGGCTGATTGACTCCCATGCAAGGACATTGCGCACCGCGGACTCCAAGTCCTTGAGCTTGAGCGCGTCGGGCGCGAGGAACACGAGCGTGTTCTTGAAGTCCCGTGGGCTGTTGCCACGGGCGTCCAAAATCGCCTCGGCCTCCCTGCGTGCCGGGCTGTCCGCAACCTTGGCCGAGTGCGTGAACTTCGGCCCAAGGATGACCAACCGGACCCCTTCTTCGTCCGGCACGTCGGCGCTTGAGACGCAGGCATGAACCCTGACAAAGTCCACGCGCTGCCGCGCATCGAGCTTCAGAAGTTTCTCAATCTCCGCATAGATGTCCTCCGGCTTCTGCTGGCTTGCCCGGTCCTCGTCCAGACGCGCAACGGTCGGCTGCACCGAAAACCAATACCGGCTGCCGTCAACATAGAGATACGTCGCCCGGTCGGTCAGCCTCCGCAGGGCGTCGCCGAACGTCGCCGTGCTCTCGCCCGGCTGGACGCAACCGAGCTTCACGCGCCGGTCGTCAATACCTTTGGTCGGTGCCTGTGACAACGGCGCCGTGCCGAGGAAAATGGTGCGGGCAACACGGCGGCAGGCCGAGTAGCGGCCGAAGTTCGGGTTCTCCCGGTCAAGGGCCACGGGCTGGGAGTGCGAGCCGTCCACATCGTTGTCAATGACCGGGTCCCAATACTGCTCGAGGTAGCGGGTCAGCTCCGACTTCACGACCGGGTCGTCAATCGGCACACTCGCCGGCATAATGAGCAGGTTCGGGTCCTGCCTTTCCCAAAGGGAGTGAATCACCGATGCCATCAACCGCAGAACGCCGCGGGTGCATTGAAACCGGTCAAGCGTAGACCAGTCATTGTAAAGCCGGTCGAACAACTCGGGATGTATCGGGTAGGCCGCAATCATGTCCCGCTCGTAGTCGGCCTCGCGGCACCGTGACGGGAACTCCTGAGCCTGAGCCTGATACATCTCGGAGAAGGCCCGGGCGACCCTATCGCGCGCCACCGCCTGCTCCCGGCCGGTAATCGGCTGGAACAGTCGGCGCCGGACAATCTCGAACCCCTCAACCTGGCTGGCCGGCTGCCACGGTTCTTCCACTCTGTGCAGGGCGTTCTGCAGCCCTGCGAGAGCTTGGAGTCCCCGCTCACCACCAATTTCATTATCCGAAGCGGGCACACTGATGACGAGCATCGTCTTGTCCACGACCTTTGCTGCCTCGCTCAACGCCTGAGCAAATGTGAACTGCACATCAAACGTGCCTGCCGGCAGGTCAGCGTCATCGTGCAACTGCCGGGCATAGGCAATCCACTCGTCAATCAGGATGATGCAGGGCGCGTACTTGGCAAAGAGCTTGTGCAGCGCGTCGCCGGGATTGGTGGCGGTCTTGTCTGCGTCTGCGACAAGCTTGTACCCTTCTTTGCCGCCCAATTGCCATGCAATCTCGCCCCAAAGCGTACGCACGATGGTTCCGTCCTGCTTCACGTGCTCGGTGCCGGGTGCAATCTGGGTCCCGACGATTACCGCCCGCCTCACGTTCTTCGGCAGAGTCAAACCCTGCTCGCTCAGCAATGCGTCAATCCCGAGCAGCGCGGATGCGGCCACGCCGGAAAACAGATGGTAGAGGGCAAGCAAAGAGTGGGTCTTGCCGCCGCCGAAGTTGGTCTTCAGCCTGACGACCGGGATACCGGTGCCGCCGCTCAGCCGCTTCACTGCCGGAACCAAAAGCCCGGTCAGCCCCTGTGTCAGAAACGTCCTGCGGAAAAACTCGGTCGGGTCTTGGTACTCGGCCGATGCTTTCTTCTCGTAAACCTGCCACAGGTCAGCAGCAAACTCGGCCTTCTGGTAGTTGCCCGAGGCAACGTCCGGGTGCGGCGTGACCACGGCTCGCCACGGCTGCAGCCCGGCAGCAGGTGTGCCGCCAATGGCGATTTCGGTTTGGCGTCGGGTCGCACTCCGCCGCTGCTCGTCAAACTTCACCCGCAGAACCTTTTCGCGCTGCCTCTCAACCTCGGCCGCCTGCTCGGCCGAAACGGCCTGCAGCAGCCGGACGATGCTGTCGAGTGCGCGGTAAGTGTCGTCGTAGGAAAAAGCGTCTTGGTGCGCCCATTTGATTCTCACGTCGCGCAGCTCACTAACCAGCGACCGCTCGGCGCGGCCGAGCACCCGCTTGAACACGCTGCCCCACTGGTCCCACATCACGGCCAACAGCGCCTGAGCGTCCCACTTCACGCCCTTGCCCTTCTTCGGGTACTGGTCCTCGTGAAGCGAAGACTTCACGACCTCGACCCACGAATCGCCCAAAGCCGCTTTCAGCTCGCGCTCAACAAACGGCTTCAGTCCCACAACCAACAAATCCAACGCCTCACCGACTCGCTGCTGATTACTCAAAGCCATACGCTACTCCTCTCAGAACTGCAACTCGCCGGTTTCCGCCGGCCGCTTCGATTGAGCCAGCTTCAGTATTTCGGGCCAGGCGATGACGAGGCTGTTGTACGCCAGCGCCTCTTTGGCCCAGTTCTTCCGTTCACAGATAGAATACAGCCGGTAAGCCAGTGCCCGCGCTTCCTCGCTCTTGCCCGCGCCCAGCCTGGCGACCAATGCCGCCGCATCCTTCTCTCCGCCCTTCTCCAGCGCCCGAATCAAATGCTGGGTGCACTCCCACACGGTCAGGCGCTCGTCCTCGGCCGGGTCCCAGTCCTTGGGCAGCTCGTCACGCGAAAGCAACCTCACCTTGCCGGCCCGCGCATGCAAGACCCCGGCCTCAACCAACCCGTCCACCGCGGTATTCATCGCCCGCGCCAGCACGTCAGCCTGACCAAACTCGCCCTCCTTTATACCATACTGCCCGAACCACGCAACGCAGAACCGTGTATCCTTGTCCAGCTCGCCCTCCTGCTCCGCAAGGTAGGCATCAAGCTCCTGATTGATAATCTGCAAGGCCGTGCGAACCGGCATCGCACTACCATCGGCCTCGACCACCTTTGAGTACCGCGAGAACACCGCCATCCCCGGCCCGATAGCGGCCTGCGCCAAGTCCACTGGCGCGATGTTTCCCTGCTGCAACTTTGCCAGCGCGTCCGGCAGCTCCTTCTTCAAGCGCGATGCGAACTCCTTGCGTGTGGCTATGGGCGCATTGGCCGCGCGTCTGCGGCAGACAAGCACGATGCTGGAGGCGAGAGCATTCGAGCTGGTAGCGACCATTCGCCCAGCGCCCTCAGTTCGTATCGGCCAAGTGCCCGTGACTGCGAAACCGGCGCGTAGCGTGGCCGCGAGGAAAGTATCCCATCCCGTGCTCGCAACTCCTTCCTCCCCTTCGCCCTCGGACTGCTTGAAAGCGTAGTAGATTGTGGTTGGGAATCTGGGGTGCGACTGCTCAGCGAGCCGACGCATTGCTTCGGTCATCCCTTCGAGGAAAAAGCTCTCGGCCTTCTCTTTGCTGCCGTGCCGATATGGAGTGGCTACCAATTCCTCAGCTTTGGGTACCGCGACCGTTGCGAAGAGGTCGGGGAAAACGTCGTGCAGTGAACGACGCAGCCAGACGTAGAAGAAGTCGCTCAGGTCGGCGTAGCCGATGTTGTCAAAGTAGGGAGGGTCGGTACAAACGAACTTGTCAGCCGACATCACCTGCGAAGCCGCGTCACGCTGCTCGGCCACGGCGCCAACGGCGGCCGGAAACGCCTCAACAACCATCGCTCCTTTGTCGATGGCCGCGCCAAGACTCCCGCCTCCTTCAGCGAGTGGATTTGCCTCAGCGTAGTCCCAAACCATCGGAATCGCCTGACGAGCAAAGGTCTCTCGAAAGGCTCCCCGGTCGTTCATCCAAGAGGCGACCGTGGAACCAATGTTGGCGACTTTGGACAAGGCAAATGCTAGGTAGACCGCTACCGCGTCCGCATACGCCTTCGCGCCGGTGCCGCCGTCGTTCAGGGGCTTGCCTTCAGGCAGGCCGGCGGCGAGGGCGTCGCGCTTCACGCGCTCGCGGGCCTCCTGCACAAGGTCGCTGAACGTCGTCAGGGCAACAAGCTGGCGGGGAGTGAAGTAGTCTCCGAAAGTCCGAAAGCCATAGCGTCTGCCTTGCGCGTTGCTCGCCCAGGTCCCTCTGCTGGGAACGTCCGGCTTCCATGTTGGTCGCGCCGAACGTGCGACCTTCTCCATCTCGTCCGTCGGAGGCAAGTACACCCGCCCATGAGCACCTTCGGCGACAATCGCCATCATGTGTTCGCCCATCCGACCTGCATTTGCCTCGTCGTCAATGTACGCGTAGGGAATCGGGATACTTGAGAGCAGACATCGGAAACTGCCGCGGGAGAGCTTGGTTCCGTTCTTTGCCGCTTCTGCGTCCTTCGGCTTTCCGACTTTGACCGTGAAGCGGTAGCTTTTGCCCTCGACGACCGGTTCCGCGTAGGCTTCTTTGCCTTGTTTGGTCGAGAGCATGAAGGTGGAGACGAGGGGCACGTCCACGTCCCGGAACGCCGGGTTCGGGCTCTTGACCGTACGCGCCCAGAGCCACGCGATAACTGTGAGTTCTTTGCCTATGTACGGCTTGAGGTCGGGGCGTCCCTTTGCCATCTCGGCCGTGACTTTGACCTTCGGATACAGGTGGCCAATGCGCTTCTCGGCCTCGTCGCGCATCCACTTGCCGTAGTAGCGCACGTCCTCGGCAAGGCCCTGCGCGCCCTGCCAGCGCGAGGTGTGGCCGAGGTTTCTGCGTGCTTCCGGGTTCACCGGCGGCTTGCCGGCGAACTTGGGCGGAATCTCAATCATCGCCTTGCAGATAAGGACTGCGACCGGGTTCAGGTCGCTGGCATAGGCCTCAAGCCCGAGCCGCTGCGCCTCAAGCGGCAACGCACCGCCGCCGGCAAACGGGTCGTGGAATGCGGGCAGCTTGTTCCGGTCGAAGAGCTCTCTTGCACGCGGGTGGTCTTTGTTGTCTTCACAGGTCCTGCGCCAGCACTTGCGGATTTCCTCGCGCGCCCGCTCAAGCACCGTCTCGTTGGTGGTATTCTCCCATAGGACAAGGTCTTCGATGATGCGGAAGAGCCGCCGGCGTTCCTTCTCTTGCGCCTCCTTGGTTGGAAATAGCTCGGGCCACGACGACGGGTCGTCCACCATTTGGGCGAATATGACCGCCCGGGCCGCGGCCAGCGGCCGCCGCGCCCACCAGAGGTGAAGCGTGCTAGGGTGTCCGTGGCGGATGGACTTCTCGCGGGCCGAGGCATTGTTGATTGCCTCCAGCGGCAGGGCAACTTCGATGAGCTTCTTGCGATAGGTCACGGTATACGGAAGCTGCACTTGGCGGCTATGTTGTAGGCCAGCTTGCGGAAGTCGTCGTAGCAGTCCCTCACTGCCCCAGTGTGAGCGCCAATGGCTCCATCTGCAGGCTTCAAGAAGAACATCGGTTTGCGCGCCTCCATTGCCATTGGCATCAGGCTGCGGTAGTGCTTGACCAATTGCAGGCACTGGTCGTCGCGCTCCCACTCTGGTACGCGCCGGGACAATTCCTGGCCGAGCACCGACCTTCGGTACTCCACAGGTATGCGAGCGGTCCATTTCTCATAGGCCTTTGCCGGGCGTCCGGCACGGACCGCGTGCTGCATGATTACGTACCCTATCGGTACCATGCCCCCCTCAGGCAGTTCCAGCTTTGCGGCCGGCTTGCGTCCAAGCCGGTCGTGCCACTCGCCGCGCCACTCACGCAACGCCGGGCCCAGGTTCCTGAGCCCCTGAAGTGAAAATAGGTCAGAGGCGAGGGGTATGACGACATGCTGCGCGGCAATCATGGCGGCCCGGTTGATAGCGCCGAGGTTTGGGCCGACGTCCATCAGCACTACGTCCGCCCCGCACCGCGATGCCGCGCTCAGCAGAAGACGATGGAAGGCGGACAACTGTCTGAACGCCGGTTCCTGACCGCTCATGCTATTCGGCCAGGCGAGCGCCAGCATTCCCTCTAGACGCGACATGGCCAAATCTCCAACAACCAGCCCCAGCCGCTCGCTTATTTGCTCGACGTGCGGGTCTGCAAGGTCACCGGTTCCACTTAGGATTGGCTGAAACGCCCCGACGATGCTGTCGCCGTGCGGAGAGTCGTCGGGCCAGAGCTGTTCGAGTCGTTCTTCGCTCAGGAACATTGCGCTGAGATTTGCCTGGGGGTCGAGGTCGGCGGCCAGGACCTTCACCCCCAAATCCGCGTACATCCAAGCCAGATGGTAGACAAGCGAGGTCTTACCTACACCGCCTTTGTTGTTGAAGAAAACGACAGTGGTCATTCGGCCCTCCTGATTGTCGCAAGGAAGTAGTGCGGCTCGAAGGTGAACTCGGCCTGCGGGTTGCCGTTTGCGGCTAGGGCTTCCTGGGCCAACATCACCCCGCGCCCGAACTTGTTCACATAGCCGAGCACTTTCATGGCCTCAGCCAGCACTGGGTTCCGGTAGGAGTTCTGGCGCGGGAAGTTCTGCGGCGTCGCCTCGCCGTACAGCCCGCCGGGATTCTGAATCTCGAGCCGGTCGCTGAACCAGTAGAACCGGACCGGCGACGTCGTCTCATACGAGCGATGAACGATGGCGTTCATCAGCAGTTCCCTAATAGCCCTGAGCGGGTAGTCTTCCTGGTTGCGCTCGCGCATCGCGAAGCCGTCCGTTGGTCGGGACTGAAGCTGCGTCGGCACAAAGGCGTCGAGTTCGCGCAGCATTGTCAGCAGGTCCCCGTTGAAGGAACGCTCGTTCAGAACCGGGTCGGTGAGCTTGGCCCCGTCGTAGCGAACGAACTGCACGAACGCACCGGGAAGCCAGTTGAGCGGGTCCTTACCGAAGAGCAGAACCCCGGCGTTGGTAGGGCAGTCTGCGTTCAGGTCGTAGAACCGCAGGGACGCCATCTGCGTCTTCAAATCGCGGCGGTTCTCTCGCAGGATATCCTCGGCAATCGCATTGCCGCGGTAGGTGACAAGAAACAAGTCGAGGCTCAGGTCGTGTAGCCCGCTGCCGACGCAGGGTCTGGCATCGAACGTGCGCAGGCGTGCGGTACGTCGTTCGCTGAGGATTCTCTCGTCGGCCTCGCTCGCCACCGCCCGCCGCGGGCCGACCCGTATCCAGACTCGACCTTTATAGCGCACCGGTGGTAGTTCCGACGGCATCACGGCCACTAAAGCCAGGTCACCGCCGGGAAGCGTTCGCCTCTCCACCACCATTGACGGAATCGGTTGGATGTTCCCATCGGAACGCAACCCGCTCAAGTCGCGCAGCAGTTCGTCCGTGACGGTGAGACCCGCGAGGCTCCCGTCGTCATTGGCCCCGATTATCAGGTAGCCGGGTTGACGATGGTTGGGGAAGTCGTTGCTGAAGGCACAAATGGCCTCGCAGAACTTGCCGGTATCCGTCGTTGAGGTTGTTCGTTCAACCCGGTCCGACTCCAAGTCGCCGAGTAGGGCTAGGATTTCGTCGTCGCTTAGCACGGTTCAACTCCTCTCGCAAGCAATCCGCTCAGAGCATAGTTCACGCTGGCCGCGCCAAAGTCCGGCTCGCGCTGGAACGGCGCCCGGATGTAAACCGGCTCGCCCGCGGTCTTGCCAACGACCGGCACGATGGCCAAGATGTATTCGTCGGGTTTGTTCAGGCCGGTCAGTATCTCGTTCCGGGTGACGGTCACGATGTCCGCGTCCTCGGCCCGGCCTTTCACTTCGATGAACAGCAGTCTGCCGGTACCGGGTATTGCCGACTCGATGTCGTAGCCCACGTTCTGGTCCGACACATCCCTGGGCACGCGTCCAAGCCGGCGCTCGGCCGCCATCACCGCGTCCAACGCCAGCCGCTCGACCGCCTTGCGGTCAACTGACGCCTTGTCCTTCGCGGCCGCGTCTCCGCCCCGCAGCCGGGCAAGAAGCCCCTGCGGAACGATGAGCGCACCGCCGACCACGAGCGGCGGCAGCGGTGATATGCTGCGCTCTTGTTCAAGTTCGGCAAGACGCTTCTTCATCCGTGCCGCCAGTTCGTCGGCGCGCTGGCGTGCCTTGGCCGAGTTCATCCGGGCGTTGGGCCGGCCGGCAAGTTCCTGCTCACTAAGCTGGTTGGCGCGGTTGTCCCAATAGTTGATTTCCTTGGACAGCCGCTCTTTGACCGCCTGCGCGGTCCGCGCGATGAGGTCGAGCTTTCTGCTCCTGACTTCCTCCAGATGAGCGGGTATCAGATGCTCGGCCGCATACTGCAGGATTCTCGACTCGACGTCGCGCCCAAGCCAGTCCGCCGCCAGTTCGCCGGCAATGAGCTGCCGGTCTTCATCGCTAATCGGCTCGTAGTCAAGGTACGGAGCAGCACCGGCACTCCTGATGTTGCCGTCGCGGTCCATCTCCATGAACTGCAGCCGCTTGGAGATGACGCGCCGGGAACCGTCGCGGTTCAGCCGGCCGTCCTGCAAGGCGTGTTCGAGGTAGAATAGCATCCGCACCCGGTCTGAGGTGTCGTTTGGGTCAACGAGCACCGCCCCGCGTTTGAGCACGTCGCGGCTTCGCTCAAGCAATAGGTCAATCACCGCGTCCAGCAGCGGATGACCCGGGGTGATGAACTCGGCCAGCGGTTTGCCCAAGAGGTTCATCAGTTCTTTGTCGAAACAGACCCGCTCGTACCGCGTCAAGAGCGGCCCACCGGTCCCGGTTAGGCGGTCGCGCTGGCGCAAGGCAGCCGGGACGTGCCGAATCTCGAATCGTCGCGGCTCGCGCTCGTGAATCGTTCCGCCGAGGTAACGAAAGGCCTCGATGAAGAACGCCCGGATGTAGTGCGGCTGCATCCGACGTGCCTCGGCCCGCTCCATCTCTTCGCGCACCCGGCGGACTTTGGCCGCGTCCATCGCGTCGTGGGCCAGGGCGTGTTCTTCCAGGAGGTTGCGCAGGTGCTCGCGGTCGAGCTTGTCGTCCAACACCCGGCTCTGCCGGGCTTTGACCTCGGGCTGGTCGCCGTAGCGAATCGCTTCGATTATCAGCTTACGCAGTTCGTTGCCTTCGAAGACCTTGCCCAGGACGTCGAACACGCCGCCGCCCAGCGCCTGACTCTCGGCGATGAGTTTCTGTAGCAGCCGATAGTAGACTTCACCTTCGCGAGTTTCGTGGGCGACCAAACTCCACATGTGACAGACCTCGGTCTGGCCGATGCGGTGAATGCGGCCGAACCGCTGTTCGAGGCGGTTGGGGTTCCACGGCAAATCGTAGTTGACCAGCAGGTGCGCCCGCTGGAGGTTGATGCCTTCGCCGGCAGCGTCGGTCGCAACGAGGATGTGGACGTCTTTGTCCTGTGTGAACAGCTCCTGGACCTTCTGGCGCTCGTCGCGGCCCAGGCCGCCGTGAATGACCACGACTTCCTCGGGGCGGCCGAGCAAGGGTTGTATCCGGTTGACAAGGTAGTTGATGGTATCCAGGTGCTCGCTGAAGATGATGAGCTTGCGGCGCAGGCCCGCTCCGTCGAACATCTCGGCGCGGTTCTGGATGAGCCGGGACAGCTCTTCCCACTTTCGGTCCGTGCCCTGCTGCCAGACCTGTCGGGCCTCGGCCTCGAGCGTCTTCAGGGTGGCAATCTCAGCTTCAAGTTCGGTGATGGTGCGGGCCGCCGACGCCTGCTCGACAATCATGTCTTCGGTCCGCTCGACTTCCTCGTTCGGCGCGTCCTCCAGCTCGAGCAAGTAGTCATCGTCAAGGTCGGGCAGGCCGTCGGGTTCTTCGAGTTCTGCATCCCGGCCGCAACGCCGGAGTTTCTCTTCGCGCAGCCGCTTTTCCAGCCGCTCCCGCCGCCGCTGTAGTGACTTGTAGATTGCCTCGGGCGACGAAGCAAGCCGCCGTTGCAGGGTGGTCAGCGCAAACCCCACCCGGTTGCCGCGCCGGCCTTCACCTTCGGCCGAGAGCCGGTCGGCGCGGTTCATCTCGTTCCGGACGTAGTCGGTGACATGGGCATAAAGCTGAGCCTCGGCCGGCGAAAGGTCGTACTTGACGGTGTAGGCTCGGCGTTCGGGGAAGAGCGGCGTGCCGTCGAACTTCACAAGTTGCTCTTTGACAAGCCGGCGCATCAGGTCGCGGGTGTCGGTGACGTGGACGCCTTCCCGGAACCGACCCTCGAAGCGGTCGGCGTCCAGAAGAGCCATGAACAACTGGAAGTCTTCCTCCCGGCCGCTGTGGGGGGTCGCGGTCAGAAACAGCAGATGTCGCGTCCGCTCGGGCGAACCGAGCAGCCGGCCCAGCTTGTAACGCATCGTCTCCTTGACCTCGTTGCCGTAGTAATGGGCCGACATCTTGTGCGCCTCGTCAACCACGACCAGGTCCCATTCGGTTTCCCGGAGCATTGCTTGGATGCGCTCGTTCCGGCTCATGTGGTCGAGCCGGCTGATGACCAGCGCCTTCTCACGGTAAGGATTGCCGGTCGCCGACTCCTCGATAGTCGCACTGGAGATGATGTCGAACTGAAGATTGAAACGCCGGAGCAGCTCATCCTGCCATTGAGTGGCGAGATTGCCGGGACAGCATATCAGGCAGCGCTTGAGGTCGCCGCGGATGACCAGCTCGCGCATCAGGAGGCCGGCCATAATCGTCTTGCCTGAACCGGGGTCGTCGGCCAGGAGGAACCGCATCGGCTGACGCGGCAGCATTTCTTCGTACACCGCGGTTATCTGGTGCGGGAGCGGCTCCACCAGCGACGTGTGGACGGCGAAAAGCGGGTCAAACAGATGAGCGAGCTGGATGCGACGCGCTTCTGAGACGAGCTTGAGCAAGGAACCGTCGCCATCGAACGCCCAAGCACGGCCCGGCTCAATCAAGCTCAGGCCGGCTTCGTTGTCGCGATACAGCAGCTCATTGCCCAGCTTCCCGTCGTCGGTCCTGTACGTCAGCTCCACCACGGTGCTGCCGTGCCACCGCACGTTGACGACCGTGACTGCCGCGTCCGGCAGGATACCCAAGACGCGCGCACCCTGCTTTAGGTCTTCAAGTCGTACCATGCTGACCGGCTGCCTTCTGACTGTCCGGTAGAAAAGACCGGTTGCCTCCGCGCATAGGCGCAAATATAGAGCACGAAGCAAGCAAGTCAAGTTTGCGCAACGGGCTGGCCGAGAATGAAGAACTGCACACGCGACTCACGACGTGGCTCATGCCGGCGACCAGACCCAAAGGACAAAGCTGGGTTGCAGACGAAGCGCGAGGCAGCAGACAACGAAAGAGATGGGCCTGATGATGTGGAAACGAGCGGGACCGGGAAATCATAGCCCAAAGGCAAGAATACCACCCCTCGTAAACACACGTTTACTTATACAAAGCCCGTGATAGGTAAGTCACTGTAAGGCAATGTCTTAGCGAGATACGAGAACTCTCGAATTGGCCTTGATTTCGGGCCGGGTGAGGGTAGGATTGTGCTGGCGCAGGAGGGATGGCGAACCGGCCGTTGGGGCCGGGTGGCAGCAGGTCTGGCTGCCATTGTCTCCCGCAAGTGCCTGTCTTGCAGGCTAGCTTCTGCGTCACCCTGAGTGAAACGAAGGGTCTTCGCCGTGCGATTGCGACGATTCTTCACTTCGTTCAGAATGACATGGGTCTGGCCGGTGGCGGCCTTTTCCTTGGTACTTGCCTGAGATGACCACCATTCCTTCAAGCGGCCGAAAGGTAGTCCAAAGATGTCCGCAATTGAAAGGAAGAAAAGTACTGTCACGGATGCCATCGGGCAGGTGCTCGCCGGCGACGTGGAAGCATATGAGACAATCTACAATGAATGCGATGCCCGGTTGCGTTCGTTCATCAGTTCCCGATACGGGCAGTACGGCCGCGACTTTGTTGATGAGGTCGCCATCCGGACGCACGAGCGGGCGCTTGCGAAGCTCGCTCGGTTCGACCCGGGCCGCGCTTCGTTTCAGACCTGGCTCAACTGGCAGGCGCGCAGCATCGCCAGTCAGGTGCTGGCCGACTGGCGCGGGCCGCGCTTCACCGGCTTTGACGAGAACTTGCACGCGCAGTACGTGCCGACCGTGCCGAGCCCGGAGGAGCTGGCTGAGCTAAGGCAGAGGGATGAGTTCGTGCGGCAGGAGTTCGAGGCTCTGGATAGCGAAGGCCGGCTGACCATGTTCTACCATGACTTGGCCGGCTGGACCTTTGAGGCGACCGCCTCGGCCCTGAGTCTGACCATCGGCAGTGTCCGGCGTCGGCGCGACAAGGCTATCGCGAGGATGCGCCGCCGGCTAAAAAAGCGCGGCATCACCGAAGCGAGTCTCGCCCTCGTGCGCGAGCCGGCCCGTCCGGCCCGGCCCCAACCAAGCTCTGAGGGCAGCAGCGACCCAAGCGATGCAGCAATAGTCAATCAAGAGGTGGTGCGAGAGGACAGATGACGTGCGCAAGAAAGGAGGCTCAAAGCCGCCGGACTTCCGGCGGCTTTCATTTTCTCCGGCAAATCAGGCCGCGTGGGCCGTATAACAAATGAGGCCGAGGGCAACGGACCTCGACCACTGTTCTTTCACAATCGGGAAGAACGGGATACCCGCGGCGCGGTGCCGGACAGAGGCAGCCTGAAGCCCGGCGCCGCGCCCTCGGGTTGGCAACTGCCTAGAAAGGAGGTGACTGACCATGCCCATCAATCCTGCACAGAGAATCGCGAAGTGGAACGCCAAGTTCAACACCGAGCGAATCAAGGGCGCGCTGGACGACATGCGTCCGACGATGCTCTCGAACGTTCAGGCCGTGTTCCCTCTGATCGCTGCGATGGAGTTGGAGGTGAAGCAGGTCCTGGACTTGGCCGGTGTGTCGGTCGCGCTCTATGCCAGCTATCTGGCATTCGGCCGGGAGCTGTTCCGAATCGTTCGGAACGGTATGTCCGGCGAGTCGGCTGCGATTGAGGCCAACCTGCTCATTGACAAATGGGTGGCGCGGAACCTGACGCGCAGCGTGCTGGAGCAAATCCGTACCGGCGTGTTCAACATCGGTGCGCCTTCTTCGCCGTAAGGCGGAGCCGCGGCGGCAGGGAGGGCTGCCTCTCTGCCGCCGCCATCGCTTCAGGTTGTTCGGACCGGGACGCTACGTCCCGGTCGTCTTGGACGGTCGGCGAAAGGCTAGTCGGACTTGCGGGAGCGGCCGCGCGCCCGGGCGCGCTTTTCCTGTACCAGCCCGGCCATCTGGCGAAGAATCTTGAGGTTCTCTTTGGCTTCCTGCTGGTCGAGAATCTGGATTGCAAACCCGGCATGGACAATGACGTAGTCCCCGACCTTGGCGTCGGGTGTCATCATCAGGGATACTTCGCGCTCGATGCCGTCGACTTCACCGACCGCCATGTCGCCCTGAATAGACTTGACGCGGAGCGGGATGGCGAGGCACATGTCAGGAGAAGTGGTCCAGTGGTCTAGTGGTCGAGTGCCCGGACCGTCTGCCCGTTCGCACTGGACCACTTGAGCACTTGGTCACTAGGTCACTCTCCGTCACGTCTTGAGCGGCTTCTTCTCCGCGGCCGGGAAGAGGACGTTGTTCAGTATCAGCCGGTAGCCGGGCGAGTTCTTGTGCAGCGAGAGGTCGGTAACCGGGTCGCCGATGCGGTGGGCAAAGTCTTCCGGGTCGTGGCCGCCGAGAAAGGTGAAAGTGCCTTTGCCGAAGTTGCCGTGGATGTACTTGACCTCTTCGGTGTTGACCAGGTCACCCATAATGAGCACGTCTTTCTTCAGCTTGGTCCGGCGAAACCCGCAGTTCTGCCCCAGAAACTCCTTGACCAGTCCGACGTGGTTCTGAACCAGCATGCAGGGCACCGGGTCGTACTTCGCCGAGAAGTCGAAGAGCGAGAAGTAGTAGTCCTGACCCCGGGCCGTGGCCTCAAGGTAGGTGTCAATGTCAGAGTGCTCGTAGACCATCGGGTCGGTGATGACGTTGAAGTTCTCAAACGCGAGACAACCGTTGTAGTCGAGCTTGGCGGCGTAGTCTGGGTCAATCCCGTCGCCGTCGAAGACCGCAGCGCAGATGTCGGTTGAGCGGGCCGCCCAGGCGATGTCGGGTGTGTCGGTCGCCGAGCACATCGCGAAGAGCATGCCGCCGTCGGAGACGTACTTACGGACCAGCTCGACAATCGCCAGCTTGAGCTTGCTGACCTTGCTGTAGCCGAGCTCGGCCGCAGTCTTGATGTTGATGGCGACTTCCTTCTGGTACCACGGCTCTTGCCGGTAGCCGGCAAGGAACTTGCCGTACTGGCCAGTGAAGTCCTCGTGATGAAGATGAAGCCAGTCGTACTGCGACAGTTTGCCGGCGACGACGTCGTGGTCCCAGACCAAATCGTACTTGATGCCGGCGTAGTCGAGCGCCAGTCGGACGGCATCGTCCCATGGGTCCGCGGTCGGGGGCGCGTAAACCGCAAGCCGGGTCGGCCGTTCGAGCATCACCGACTGCATGTTGCTCTTCTCAATCGTCGCCCGGATGGCGACGACCTCGGCCGGCCCGACCGAAACCGCGGTCACGCCGTTGAGCCGACACTCTTTCAGCGCCTGCGCGTCGGGTGGAAACAGGAAAGAGCCGCCCCGGTAGTTGAGCAGCCATTCAACCTTCTGGCCGCGCTGGAGCAGACGATAAGCAATCCCGTAGGCTTTGAGATGGTCGGTCTGAGTCAGGTCCATGGGGATGAGCACCATGGACTGAGCGTTTGCGCTCGCGGCGAGAGCTGTCAGCAGGAACAAGTGACCAATGACCAGTGGCCAACGACCGGAAATGGAGTGCGAAGGTCGAGAGGCGAAGGGCGAATGACGAATCATGGGACGACGGATGTGCCGGCCCGGTGCTCGAGCGCACGGGACAGGTGTTCCGGGTCGGTGATGATGACCTCTTTGCCGCCCCGGTCGAGAAAGTCGAGTGCGGCCTCGACCTTTGGTCCCATGCTGCCGGACGGAAACTGGCCGGCGTCAAGGTAGCCGCGGAGTTCTGCGGCCCGGACTCTGCCCAAAGGCCGCTGGCCAGGCAGGCCGTAGTCAAGGTACACGCAGTCCACCGCGGTCGAGATGACAAGACACCGGGCGCCGAGCTCGGCAGCGAGGAGGCTGGAAGCAAGGTCTTTGTCAATCACCGCAGCCACACCGGTGAGTGCCCCATTCTGCCGCAAGACGGGAATGCCGCCACCGCCGGCAGCAACCACGACCGCCCCCGATTCGAGCAGCGCGGCAATCTGAGGAAGCTCGATCACGGCAATCGGCCGCGGGGACGGAACGAGACGGCGGAACCCGCGACCGGAATCTTCACGCATTGCCCAGTTCAGTTCCTTCTGCAGCCGAGCCGCTTCGGCCTTGGTGTAGAACGGGCCGACCGGTTTGGAGGGATGCTCGAACGCCGGGTCATCGGCCGCCACAACGGTCCGGGTGATGATTGTCGCCACAGGAATTGAGACGTTCCGGCGGGCAAGTTCGTTGCCCAAAGCCTGCTGAATCATGTAGCCGGTTTCGGCCTGAGTCTGGGCAGTGCCGACGTCGAGCGGAATCTCGGGCAGGCGGTTACGGGCAAGATGAGAGCGAATCAGGATGAACCCGACCTGAGGGCCGTTGCCGTGGGTGATGAGCAGCCGGTTGCCGGAGACAACAAGGTCGGCGATGGAACGGCAGGTCGGAGCGAGGGCCGCCATCTGCTCGGAGTACGAAACCGCACCCTTGGAGCGAATCAAGGAGTTGCCGCCGATGGCGAGAGCGATTGTCGGGTTCATTGGTGATAAGACTACACAGCACAGCGGCCGCTGTCGAGTAAACATTCGCCGCCGGGAACCGACGTTGCGCTACGTTGCAAGGGACGAGAAGATTCTCCGCTACGCTCAGCAAGACAATGTTCACCGGTGACAGAAGTATAAGCTGACCGCGCGGCTTGCACCACCCCGCCCCTGCCCTGTCCCCCTTGGGGAGGGAGAGAAGAGGCATGAGGCGGCCGGTGTTGAACTAAGGTCGCCGACCGATCCTTTTGGGCTATTGTTCGCGTCCGTCCTGAGTGACGCGGAGGACTTCTTCAGGAGTCGTAAGCCCTCGGGCGGCTTTGGCCAGCGCGTCGTCGCGCATCGACATCATGCCCTGACTGAGC